>Ga0208645_1003477_pt1 | contig 11626 bp, 7 predicted proteins | sample VirMetDEL_Sep_01_FD_184519 | JGI IMG/M metagenome (GOLD analysis project Ga0208645, IMG submission 184519) | Aqueous microbial communities from the Delaware River and Bay under freshwater to marine salinity gradient to study organic matter... | ecosystem: Environmental > Aquatic > Marine >...
ACTTAATTAAAGAGATTCGGGAGGTTATCGAGTGAGTGAAGACATTTTCAAAAAATTCCAGTGTTGGCTTTGTTTCGATTCTGGAATCGAAGAAAACTACATGAAGCCTATAGACCAGTGGACTTACTGCACTTGTGAAATCGGGCAGGCGAGGAAAGAGAAAGAAAATGACCAGTGAAGACAAAATGAAAGAGAAAACAAAAAGGCCCCGTTGCCCTGCGTGTGGTCATGGCATCCACAATTATTTTGATTTCCAAACAAAGGCAGAATGCAAAAGATGCTTGGAAATATTTGAGGTAAAAAAATGAGCATAAGAAAACTGCAAGACCTTTTATCAGACTGCAAATCACTTCGCACAATGGTTCAACATTATTGTGATGCTGGACTCTGGAGCTATCAAGACATGCAAGAGTTCGCCCGAATCAAGGGCCTCAACTTTGATCCTGAGAGAATGCAATTCATTTACCAAAAGACAATTCTGGGCGGTTGCGTTCATCAGTCCTGGGAGCCGTTCAAAGACCCCAAAGCAAACTTGAAACTGGCAAGAGAGATGGAACTCAAACTCATTGAAGAAGTCAAAAAGTTCAAGAAGCACCTAAGCAAGACTCTCAAAGAAAAACGCTCAGAAGTCATCGCAGGACTTGAGAGCACAGAGAGAAGCCAGACATCAGAAAAGACTTGCTCTGCTCGTGGCTGTGAAGTAAAGATTCCATATAAAAATCAGGCTTACTGTTCAAAAGAATGTAGCGCAAAAGCACGTTCAAAAAATCAAGGACTTCCTGATAAGAAAAAGTGCAAATACTGCGGTATTGATTTTCCTTGGCCTAAGACAACAAGAAACGGCAAAAAAGTAAGAATTGAACCCTGTCAGTGGGCAAAGCAAGAACACTGCTCGACTAGTTGCGCCTCGTTTAATCGAGAACTTTCTAAGAAGACTTTAAACAAGTCTCCGGCATCTTCGTAGCCAACTTGCGTACAAATCAAGAACAAAGTTTTTATCATAGCCAAAAGTCTTGCGCTTTTTTTGGCAGATCTCGTGATAGAACTGCACTCGTTTAAAGTTGTACAAGTCAGCTATAATCTCGTCCTGGTAACCGCCCGTCATGATAGTAATTGCACTCATGGACTTCGGGCCAAGGACACCATCTATTTCAAGATTCGTTGATAATAAATCATTGCATAATTCCTGCAATGTCTTGTTTGCCTGAGTCCACTTGTTGATAAAAAAATCCAGGTGAGTGTAAGCAAGGTTATCAGGTAGCTTGTCTGCTTTTGATTTTGGCAAGTATTTAACTTTGTAAATCTCTGCCGCTTCTTCTTTCTTCAAGTCTTTGATTTGCTCTGGTTCAGTGATCCCGAAAGGATACAAGTAGTTGATGTTATGCTCAAATGCAATGCCGTATTTGGTGTGAAGTCCATCTCTGAAATAGAGTCCGCCCTCGTTCTTGAAAATCTCTTCCCAGATTTTAGGATTCATATCAGTCTAAGGCATCCAGTATTTTATCTAAATGCTCAAATCCTTCATGGATCATTTCAAAACCTTTTTCGATTGCTGCGATCTCTTCAGATTCATCCAATATTGGTAAGTTGTGCGCTTCTGCAAATTTTTCAGCTAATGCTCTACGCTCTTCCTTTGTATCAATCTTTGCGTCGATATGCTCAAGACCTTTTCTTGCTAGTCTCGCTGCTATTCTTTCTGGTGATAGTCTACTAAATAATCCCATCATTTTTCCTTTCTTCTTTTTTCCGCCAGTGTGGCCTTAATCCACACAACATTTTCAGATATTTGATTAACTTGTTTTTTTGTATCTTGTAATTCGTTTTTCATTTCATGCCGATATTCTTTAAAGTCGGCTTTGTCTAGCTTGTGCATGTAAAGAAAAGTTACAGGAGAAGCAACCATAATGAACATGCCCATAATTAGGGAAAGCTTCTCAAGTGTTATGATTGTTTTTCCTTCTTTTTCTTCTGACATTACTGCCTCATTTCTTGAATGCAAGCGACAAGGAGAGGAATAAACTTTTCATACGCTAAGTTGTATCGTCCTTTGGATGTTGTGGATACAGCCTGAGGAAAAACAGACTCTACATCTTGAGCAAAAAAACCAACGTCCTTTAGTCCATGCTTTTGTTTATTGACCTGATTCTTTCCGTCCTGCAAATTACCGTCTTCATCATAAAATTCAAAGCCGTTTGCCCATGTCCTATAGCTTGATGGAACCACACTTTTCCAATCATAAAGCAAAGGAGTCAATTGATCCACTAAGCCACATGCACCTGTAAGAAGTTCTGAGTTTTTTTTCAAACGCTTGTCAGAAGTATTCACGTAGGCTCCGTTACCTGCCACTGGGCCGTTTGCAACTTCAAGGTTATAGCTTGGCGTATTTGTTCCTATTCCAACATCACCAGAAGCATCGATAGTAAGACGATCGGCAGAGCCAACTCCTGATCCCTCGGAAATCGAGAAAGCATCTATACTGGAATCCAGTCCAATTGCGAATTGTTTAGCCCCTGCTCCACTTTCATAAAACGATAAAGTTACGTCTGATGCATTACCTTCAAGCCCAAGCTTGGGACTGTCTGCGTCTTGTCTAATAGACAAAGGATAAAGCGCATATGGGTTGCCGATTTTTACATAAGGAGCGATGTTTGTACCCGTTGAGGAAACAGTAAGATTTCCATCCACAACAGCATCACCATTTGCGGTAAAATTCTCGCTGGTAAGGCTCCCAGTTGTGCTAACTGACACAGTTGCATCAACGCTACCGCTTGTAGGAATAAATTTCTTCACAATCTCAACAGCAAAAGAAGTTTGGACAATAATTAAAATCAATAAAAGTTTCACTTCAAAAACTCCTTACCAACGCAATACCTTTGAGCAATAAATGTACCATCAAACATTGTGTTAGTTGTTACCTCAGTAGGCACATAGACCTTTAATGATGGGTTCCAACCAAGATATAAAATATCACCTATCGCAGTATCAATAGCTGTAGTTGCTGTTGTATTACCCGCACCCAAACAAGTGTTAAACATTGATATACATGGGCTCACTTTACCTGCAGAAGTAAATGTAGTCTTGAGACTCCACACCTTAAAATTAGAATTTGGGCAGGTTAAAAAAGCACTATCCAAACCCTGGTTAGATAAGCTGCTGAATAAAGCAGAACTTACATACATTACTTTGGGCACACTTTCCACCACTAGAGAGCCAGCCCAAACATTTACAGTTAGTACAAGTAAAATTACAAACTTCATTTTCATTCCCCCTCTAAGGCTTCGACCCTAGCTTTCAATTCCTGAACCGCTTTTATAAGTGGCCCTATTAGTTCATCATACCCAATGGATAATACATCTTCACCGTTATTTATTTTGTGATCCTGGTAGCCTCCAAAATCAACTCCTAAGCTATCCAATGTAGCTTTAACCTCTTGAGCAATAAGCCCGTGATGGTATCTGGTTCTCTTATTCGAACCATCTTTAGGCAAAAAACTAACTCCCGTTAGGTTCCCCTTTTCATCATGCTGTGGAACGATATAATCGTCTCTCATATCCCACTTGAAATCAACAGGTCTTAGGGCATCAATGAAATCTAAGCCAAGCTCTGTATCCCTGATGTCAGCTTTGTCTCTTTCATCCGATCTATTTTGAACTGTGCCATATACGTAAGTGGTAGTTGAAGAGTCTCCGATCTGAACTTGGTCGCTAGCAGATACCCTAGAATTGTGACCCAAACAAGTTGTGTTGCTGTACGTTGTTTGATTCACGCCAGCTTGTGTAAGTGTACCTGCATCAACCCCAAGAGCTGAATTGTTGTCAGTTGTAACATGCTTTAACGCATTCCTGCCTACAACAGAATTATTATCACCAGTTATATTATCTCCAGCTCCATAACCAAAGATTTGATTTCCTGTACCAGTGCAAGACTTACCGGCTTGATAACCTATTGCGGTATTTCCAAACTGGCTTGTACTCGCTCCTGATAAAGCTTCAGAACCAACAGCAACATGATAATCTTCATTGCTTGTGCGATCTTTACCTGCGTCCTTACCAACAAATACACAATCATCTCCGTCATGATTCTCAGCTGCACTCACACCAACTGCAACATTGTCAAGATCAGTAGTCCAAGCATCACCAGCCAAGTGACCAAGTTTTGCATTTGTTAAAACAACACCAGAGCAGTTTGCATCGAATACTAGCTTTGTATCATTCGTGAATCCCGTTCCACTCATGTCGTTTCGGTATCCAATAAACAAAGGATTGCTGGCAGATTTTACTGTAAGCTCTCCATCACCTGAGCCTTGCTGAGTCCCCTGGATTTGGACGTTAATAAACTTTGGGTTAACTGTGGTTTGAGTTGAAGCTAATCCAAGATTCTGCCATCGAATAGGCTCAACACAATCAGAGCTTAAAATATTCAAATTTATAAAAGTCAGATTCTCAATCTTACAGCTTGTGTCTGTTGTATTGGTGCTTGGTGCTGGGCTCAACCTGATAGGGTTCTCGGCAGTAGTTACAATGTTCCCTGAAATGGTGATATTTTTCCAAGTGTTATTGTTCCCTGTTGTGTTGTTTGTAGCACCATTGAAGAGGGTTAGAACTTCTCCATTATCACTAGCATTATCATTGAAATAATTAAGCCTTATAAAAGCGTGCTTAACATCTGAATTCGTACCATCGCATTCCAGATTGATTAGATAATCTGCTGAGTGGCAGTTGTAGTCCAGGGTAAAGTTTTCTAAGTCATAACCTGAAACGCCTTGAGCAAGCACACCCCATGTACCTGCGTCCCAAGAGAACATATCCCTTGCTGAAAGATTTACCCTTGCTTGGTGGTTCTCTCCTGAGTCAAGCCTGTAAGTTCTTTTGCAATTATCTCCTGATATATCAACAATAGTATTTCTAGCCCTTGAGAACCTTGTGCCATACTTACAATTCTTTACCACAACATTGCATTGAAAGCTACTCGGTATATTCGCATCATTCCACTGGTTCCCATCAGAAGGGGAGCCAGACTTTGTATCTGTGTGGCTCCTTGCAGCGTATGCAATACCCTCAGTCTTGAACTGATAGCAATTGAAAAGAACTGTTACAAGTTCACACCCAGCGGTATCTAGTGGATTTGTGCTTGCTACCATTGCATCAGTCAAAACAGACGCTCCATAGAAGTTCGCTTTAACATGAAAGTTTGTACAGTTGGAAAGAAGGAAACCATGATAAATAGTTGCAGGAGTTCCAGCCTCAACAAGAAAAGCACCGGGAGCCATTTCAATTGCAAAATTATCTTTGCCATCAATCCGAACAATAGCACTATAAGTTTCCCCGGCATTCCCACCAACTGAGGTTTCATCAATAGTGTAATTAGTGGGGCTAACAACATACCGACCAGGAGGAAAGTAGATCATTCCCCCATCAGTCAAAGCATCAAAAGCATTTCTGATAGCTACTGAATCATCGGTTGAATTATCCCCAGTAGCCCCGAAGTCTTTTACGCTGATAATGTCTGCAAACTTGTTTGTTATTGAACGGGAAACAGCATCAGAATCAGGATACAAATAATTATTGGTGCTGGTTACAGTTGATCCACCATTGATAATATTACCACTAGCATCATATCTCAAATAAGACCCAGGAACAGGCTCTTCAATGGAAGAATTTAAAAATGAAGTAGTTCTATCAAGAAGGTAAGCTCTATCTGTCAAAGCTTTTACTTGCTGTGCAAGCATTGTAAGTTTATCGACGTTCTGCTCCAGAGTCTCAGCAGGGAATCTCCCAAACGGCTCATAGTCAGTTGATTGAGTAAACTGTGCATCTCTTTCAATTGTAATTTTCTCACCACTGGCTAGAGTCCCGGTAGTGGTAAGAGTCCCACCAGCTAAATCACCTGCCCCCGTTAAATTGTAATCAGAACCAAGAACAAAAGTAGTTTCACTACCGTCTGTGTTTTGCTTTGTTACTGACAAGTCAGAATTGTTAATGAAGTAGAACGGTATCGAGAAGCTTGTCGTGCTCCCGTCACCGTTGTAGCTGACTCTGTATGTGCTGTTTGATACTGTCATTTCATTTCCCCTATAATGGTCTGACAAGAAAATCTCTTCCCTCTTTGTTAAGCCTTCTTTCTTGTCTTCTAAAGTATCCTGGGTTCGCTGCCTCTTGTAACGAGTGAAGAACTAAGTAATTAAGAACAGGCCGAATATAAAAAAGATTTGTTGCATTGATTGCAGCAGCAGCCTTAAAAGCTGCATCCCCCCTACCTACTAATAATGGATTCAAAACATTCATTTGATTAAACCCAAACAAAGCCAACTCTTCAGGACTAGATTCCCCATTCTTTACCTTGTGAAGTTGTTTAACAAAAAGCTCTACCCTTCCAGGTAGTGGCCCTGCCATTGTACCTAGTAATGATACCCCAAAACGGTTAACATCGTTAAATATAAAATCCCCAAATATCCCAACTCCACCACCTTGCAAAGCACCAGCAGCTAAAGCACCGCCTGGATTTTCTAATGGATTGATCGGCTCCCTGCCTTTTGCGATCTCTTTCATTGAGTAGGAAATAAAGCCAAGCAATGAAGACATCACAAACAATTCACCTATGCCACCATACTTCCCAAAACCTGCTTGTTTGCCGATAGCTAAATCTCTTCCCCAGACCTGAGTAAACATAGAAGCCATGAATCTCTTGAATTGAAACATTGTTCTGAATATTTCGCCCGATGGAGTACCCCTTTTTCCACCACCTGTAGTGATTGTACGTGTATATGCGTCTGGTTGAAGAACACCTTGATACAGTCTATCCATCAGGAAAGTTCTAAACTTTTGAGCTGCATTAAAATCAATCTTTTCTATTTCTTTTGGGTTTAGATATTTTCTACCGTCTATCTCGTCAAGCTTTGCACTTCTGATTTGATCCCAAACACCTGAACTTATGCCATACTTTTTGAAAAGAATCTTGGTTCCCTTTGGAAGATTTGAATAACTTTGAGAAGCCATGCTTGCATAGATATTTGATAGAGCAAGTCCAAGTCCTGCACGTTGCCCATCAGTCCAAGCGTTCATTCCTGTCATTCTCATGAACATGTTTGTCAACTCGTTAAGCTTTCCCGGAACTTCAACATTATCAAAACGCTCTAGCAAGTCACCCATGATTGCTTCTGGAATAATGCCGATTGCTTCTGCAAGTTCCTTCTGTGCTTTCTTTGTACCCGGCAAAGAATAAACAATATTAGAGATAGGAATAGTATAGCGTGAGAATGGATCAACACCGTGATACTTCAACTCTGAAGCAGCAACAGCTAAATCTCCAAGCTGAGACATTACCACGCCACCCATAAGCCTCTGAGTTTCAAGAGTTCTTGCAATGGATAAAGCTTTTGCCCAAAAGCCGTCTACAGGGATATTTGCAGAACCGTCTAACTCGTCCATGATCCATTCGAATCTTCCAGACCTGTTTTTAAGCTCTTCCATTTGATCGAACTTGTTTTGCCTTTTCAGCTTTAAATTGATTCCATCCATTACAGACTTGAAAGCTTGTCTATGGTTTGGCCCTAGAACTTCCATAATTCCAGCAGCCTTTGATCCTTTGATTAGTCCGTTGATAATGCTTGTATGTAAGTCTCCTACTCCATAAGTATTTTGATACTCTACCCAACTTCTTGCATCTTTAAAGTGTAGGCTTCTTGCATGGCTGACTTTTCTACCAATCCCAGAAGGCAATACATTACCGCTTGAAGCTTCGCCAGTGTTTTTAATGAAGTTTCCAGAAACAAAATTCTGATAAACAAAGAGAAGAGCTTGATTGATTTGTTCATCACTCGCACCAGCTCCAAAAGTCTTTTCAAGATCCAGTCTTTCTCTGAGGTATGAAATATAATCTTCCGGAGATGAAGCTTTAATCTTGAGCATGTCATGAGACTGAGAAGCAATGAAGTCTGAACGCTTGCGAACTATTGCACCGCCTTCGTTCATCATGCGTCTGGTTTCTTCCTGATACTTCAAAACAAGTTCAGCAATCTCAACAATGTCCTTGGGTATCGCTCTAAGTGCATTGACATCATTCTCACCTAAAGCAAGCAAAGCTTGAGCAAGATAAACTTCTGAATCTCTACTCTGAAACAAATCAAATAACTGTCTTGTTCTCAAGTCAGATACAAACCCACCCATGATTCTTGACACGTTTCTATTTTGGATAGTTTCAATTGATATGCGCCCGTTCTCAGCGTTATCGTAGTTCCCTGTAAGGATTCCATAAACACCTTGATAAGTGTCGCTTGATCGTCTTATCTTTTTGTATGCTTCTACTCTCTTCTCAAGACTGATCAATTGCCTGAGTTGTTCTTCTTTAGCCTTTAGGTCATTACCTTCTACAATGTTTTTTACTGCCTCTGCTAGTGCATCAGTGTAAGTAACTTCAGTCTTTTGCATTGCTCTTGTTGTCGCTTTAACTTCTGCGTCCAATTCAGCAATCATACCCTGGGCAATCTCTGGAGTTTTGTTTGGAGCTTCTGCAAGAATCAAGGCTTCTGCTTGCGCTTTATCAGGCCATACGTTAGCGATTTTCTCAAACAAAGCATTGTCTTGCTTAACTGCAAGAACCACACGCTTCATTCGCTCCATTTCTTTTCTAACACCTTCAGGAGAAACAGTATCATAATAGACTTGTGTAGGGTCTGAAGTGTCTAGGTCTAGCTTGTAAATGTTTGCGTCATTCGGATCAGCCTTACTATACAATTCAACTAATTCTTTAATTGCCTTCTGGTCTTTTTTAGTTATCCTAAAATCTTTGTAAAATTTTGCGTGATGTAATGCACCCGATCGTTTGTTTTTTACTTCGTGACCAGAATATCTGGCAATAGTTCTTCCATCTAATTCTATATACTGAGATTCTGAAATCTCAGACTGATTAAATTTCAAATTAGGGTATTCATTTTTTAAATCTTTATAGAAATCCTCAAAAGAATAATCCGCTTTTTTGACAATCTTTTCTTTTTTAGGAAAAGTCTTCTCACCTGTTTTTCTAACAAAAGAATTAGCGTCCATTGATCTAGCACTTAAAGAACCATCTTTTTTGAATTGTAATGGTCTGGCTTCTAGTTTTTGACTTCCAAAAGATTTAGTCCAAAATAAACCTAAGTCACCCTCTTTAGGTTCATTGACTTCAATGTAAGTATCGTATTTTCTTCCAGCCAATCTAGCGTCAAAGCTTGGGACTTCTCTTAATTCGTTGTTGACTATAATTTTTTCTGGAGGGTCTAAGTCTAAACGTAAATCCCCTAAACCTTCCCTCTGTAATCCATCATAACGCCCTCTGATAAAGTCTCTAAAGATAACGCCAGTGTCCTGCTTACCTAGTGCATTGAGAATTGAATCATAAGCATTTTGGAAGAAGTTCTTAATTGACTGCCATACTCCACCAACTTCAGGACTCAATTGCCTTGGATCGAAAGTTCTATCAACCATCGTTTCTGCGAAGTATTCATCAAGATTGAAGTATCTATAGTTCTCGTCGTTAGCAAAAAGACGAACACCGTCTTTTACCTTTTGGAGTTTTCCAGAATATTGCTCTTTCCAGTTCGGGAACTTGTTTAAAAACTTGCGGTATTCATTACCCAGAATTTCTCGCTTCACATTCCCATCTGCACCAATGAATGATTCAAAGTATGGGTTCATATCGACAAACTTTTGTCTTGCTCTCTTGAATTCAATCTCAACGGCTTTGACAGAATCATCAGGCAAATACTGGGAAAGACTGTGCCAGAATTCATGAATAAAAGTTCTATCGAATCTTTTTTGTGAAATCGCCTTGTTGAATATCTGAATAGTTCTTCTGCGAAAGTCTGGTATAAATTGCCCTTGGAACTCTCCAGGTATACCAATCTCAACCGCTAAGTTTTCCATGTACTTTGGATTGACTCTATCAATAAATCTGATTGTCGCTTCTCTTAACTTAGAGTCAAAAGTTTGAACACGCTCAAGTTTTTGTAAAAGACCCTCTTTTCCTTCTGCCTCATCAATATCAAGCTTCAAAGGTTCATCAGCTATGGATCTAGCTTCCTCAAGAAAGTTTGAAGTTCTCTCTTTGTCTAATGTACTCAATGCCCTTTTATCATCAAGTGACTTTCTTTTTTCAAGTTCATCAGAAAGCATGGAAATGAAATCTTGCTCAGGAGTAGCAGAATCAATACCTTTTGCATTGAAGTAAGCATCTGCAACTTCATCAATTGCAGTACCGTCTTTTCCTCTTAGCCAGTTTGGAATACTTCCATAATCCTCTGCTTTTTTCCCTGATTTTCCTTCTGGAACTTTTATCTTTGTACCAGTTTCCTCTAAGTTAAAAAGAATTGGAAACTCTATTGAATACCTTTCGGGATCACTCTTGATACTTTGAAAGGTTTCAACTTCATCAAGTGCATATCTCTCTTGTATGTTATTCAGTTCTTCAATCTTTCTTTCTATTGCTTCTCTTTTCTGAAATAGAGCTTCAATAGTTTCATCAAGTGAAGGGTCATAGTTTTCCATGTAGTAATCAAAATCACCCTGGATACTATCTTGCTCACTTCTTAAATCTTCAATCATTCGGTTAATTTCCGAATCAAAAGACAATTCCCCTACTGGCTTTGGTCTTGCTAAAGTTTCAGGCTCTACCTCTTCCAAACTATTAACGATCTTGGAAACTCTTTCTTCCCTCTCTTTGATTGCCTTGTCAAAGTATTCAACGTCCAACTCATCAGGCATCTTGGAAACATTCTCTTCAATCTCAATGGAAGCCTTTTCACTAGCCTTATCGTTAAATGATTCTTGAACTCTCTTGTTAAGTTCTTGGCCTGAAATCTTACCTTCTCCAAATTCAAACACTGAGGAAATATCAATTGGTCTATTCTCTTTGACCTGATTCACAGCAATCTCAAAAGCTTTGGATTTTATCTCAGGACTAGCATTTGCAATCTTGTCTAAGATACTCGCATTCTGAGAATAAATACTTCTATCAGCATTGAAAGCTTCAAGGGCTTCTCTTTCTTTTTTCAAGTCTCCAGTTAAATCATCAGTCTTTGATTGCATCACTTGAGCAACCGAGTCAATTGATACTCTGTCTGAATTCAATGTCTTTGGATCAGCAATAACAGAATCAGGAGCAACACTAGAATCTAAAGTGTTTCGATATGCCTGTTGGCTAACATCGTCTAAATTGTTCCAAACAGCCTCTCTAAACTCATTATCGAAAATCCAAGGAGACAAAGTACCATCTTCTCTAATTGCTGAAATCTCAGAAGGTAGTCCTTCCCTTAGTGGCTGAGTCGGTTCTTGAAGCTGTGTTGCTCTCTTCAAGTTATCTATTCTCGACATTGCCACAAAAAATTCATCAGGCTGTAAATCAGGCTTTTCAAGAATTGATATAACCTCTGCCAACTCTCCATAAAATTTACCATCAATCTGCTTTCTAATTTCTGGTAAATCATTGAGCATACTTTTTGCCCGTGTTTCCCATTCAGGCATAAATTCCTTGAACCCTTCTTTTCCAAGAGTCTTTCCAAGAAAACTTGTTTCAATGAAGTCACCTAATGCACCAACTCCAGGGCCAAGTATCCCACCTGCAATAGCTCCAAAGGAAACATTTGCAAGAGAGT
>Ga0208645_1003478_pt1 | contig 11622 bp, 11 predicted proteins | sample VirMetDEL_Sep_01_FD_184519 | JGI IMG/M metagenome (GOLD analysis project Ga0208645, IMG submission 184519) | Aqueous microbial communities from the Delaware River and Bay under freshwater to marine salinity gradient to study organic matter... | ecosystem: Environmental > Aquatic > Marine >...
AAGCCGGATGCGCGGGCTTCGGCCACTTTTCCCAGGATCTCGTTAGGCTCAGATATCGTGCGCAAAGAGTAGCGCGCGAGTGTCGAGCGCTCGAGAACATCCCTTACTTCGGCGTCAGGCAAGCGGCTCAGCACTGCGCGCCCCCCTGCGGTACAGTAAAGCGGAATGCTATTTCCGATCAGCGCCGAGAAGTAGAACTCTCGCTTGCTTTGAAGCCGGAGCGCATAGACGAGGCGCAGATCGTCCCGCAGACTGAAATCGACACGCTCACCAGTCTCGCGGCGCAACTCCATGAGAATCGGAAGGATGCGGCTGATATCGGCGTTTAAGCGCAGATAGTCTAATGTGTGATCGAGAACCCTTAAACCCGGAACGTAGCCGCGATCATCGGCGTCGCGTTCAAGGTAGCCTTGCTGCCTTAGGGTATGGACGACGCGCTGCACCGCACTTTTCCCTAGACCAGAGCGCGTCGCGATATCGTTCAATGTCAAGGGCTTGATTGCGCCATGGAAAGCGGAAAGCACCTGAAATCCGCGTGAGATCGCATGGACGAACAGCGGATCTTCCTCGGTCGGGGGCGGGACCTGACGAACTTGGAACGGTGGGCGAGAGATATCATTCATACGGCACCCTTTCGGAACGGCGCTTGACTCACAAGAGCGCCTCTGACTATTCTAATATTCGATATAAACGTATCGCTAGGCGATACCTCTGTCAATATCCGGGCGCGGCTAATTCGTGCCTTAGAAACGAGATCGGGCCAGCCGATCCGCTCTTATGACGCATCAAATGTGTAAATGCGCAACAATAGGGAATGACCGATGACTTCAATTTCGAAACGATCCGGAGGTGGGGTGCCTTCTCCACGTAGCACAGGGGCGGGGCTTCGCACTGTGATCGGGGCCGCGCTGTCAGCGGCCATGGTGACTCTTGGGGGCACCGCCGCGACCGCGCAGACTGTCACGGCAGCTATGGAAGGGCTGCGGGTGCTCGATCCGGTGATCACCACGGCGCATATCACCCGCAACCACGCGTATATGATTTACGATGTGCTTGTTGCGGTCGACAGCAATTTTGTCCCGCAGCCACAGATGGCCAGCTGGGAGATTTCCGAGGACGGAAAAACCTATACGTTCACATTGCGTGATGGTTTGATGTTCCACGACGGCGCGCCAGTCACTGCGGAAGATGCCGTGGCGTCGCTCAAGCGTTGGGGGCAACGGGATTCCGGCGGGCAATTGATCTTCGAGGTGACGGAGGATCTTTCCGCCACGGATGCCAAAACGCTCGTGTGGAAACTGACCGCGCCCTTCGCGCCGCTGATTGACACGATCGCCAAACAATCGGCGCTGCCCCCGTTCATCATGCCCGCACGGATCGCGGCAACGCCTGCGGATACGGCGATCACCGAGCATATCGGCTCGGGTCCGTTCAAATTTGTGGAAGCAGATTTTCAGCCGGGCGTCAGCGTTCACTACGTTAAATTCGAGGACTATTTGCCGCGTGATGAGCCTCCGAGCTGGCTTGCAGGAGGTAAGGTCGTCAATGTCGATGACGTCCGCTGGGTGACGATGGCGGATCCGCAAACGGCGATCAACGCGATCATGGCGGGAGAGATCGATCTGATCGATCAAGTGCCGGTGGATCTGCTTCCGATCCTAGAATCTGTTGAGAATGTCGTCGTCGAGACCCGCGACAATCTGGGCTATCAGGCGATTGGGCGGATGAATTTCAAACATCCTCCGTTTGACAATAAGCTGATCCGTCAGGCTGCGCTCAAAGCATTGGATCAAACCGCCTTCCTGTCCAATATCGTCGGCAATCCGGAGTATTATCGCACCTGTGCGGCCATCTTCGGCTGCGGGACGCCCTTGGCGGATGGAACGGGCGGCGACTCGCTCGTGAATGGCGGTGATAAGGAAGCTGCGCGCGCGCTTCTCAAAGAAGCGGGCTATGATGGAACGCCTGTGGTGATCTTGCAGCCAACGGATGTGCGCGTGATCGCCTCGCAGCCGCTGGTCGCGGCACAGGCCTTGCGCGATGTGGGGTTCACTGTCGATCTTCAACCGATGGACTGGCAATCTGTTGTGACTCGCCGCGCGAATATGGGGACTCCCGCTGAGGGCGGGTGGAATCTGTTCTTCACCAACTGGATCGTGCCCGAAGTGTTCAACCCGCTCGTCAGCGCCATGCTGAATGGGCGTGGGGATCAGGCATGGTTCGGCTGGCCTGATGATCCGGAAATCGAGGCGCTGCGCAAAGAATTTATCGCCGCCCCGACAGCAGAGGCGCAAAAGGAAGTCGCTGTGCGGATCCAAGCACATGCAATGGATTACGTCAGCTATCTCCCGCTCGGTCAGTTCTTCTCGCCGCAAGCCCGTAGCACCAAGCTGGAGAATATGGTCATGGCACCTGTCCACCTGTTCTGGAACATGAGCAAAGCGGAGTGACCGTCTTGCCCCTCGCCGTGCCGCGAGGGGCTGATCTGGAGAGAGTGGCACGCTGTCGCTCTCTCCTCCCATCTCACACCATCTCAAGGGACAAAAAATGACAGGATTCATCCTGCGCCGCGTGTTGGCGGTATTCCCAGTCATGGCGATTGTCGCGATCTTCGTGTTTTTGCTGCTGCGCCTCACGCCGGGTGATCCGGCGGCAATTCTCGCGGGGGATTTTGCAACGCCAGAGCAACTCGACCGTATTCGCGACAGTCTCGGACTGAACGAGCCTATCCATGTCCAATTCCTCACATGGGCGGGGCAATTGTTGCACGGAGATCTGGGGACGTCGTTGCTCTCTGGCACACCGGTGACGACGATGATCGGCCAGCGGATTTGGCCAACCCTGAATATTGCGTTTCTAACGATCGCTTTATCGGTCCTGATCGCGGTGCCGCTGGGAATACTGGCCGCATGGCGGCACAGGACTTGGGTGGATTTTCTCGTGATGACCCTCTCGGTGCTCGGGTTCTCGATCCCTGTCTTCGTGATTGGCTATCTGTTCATTCAGGTTTTCGGGATCAACCTGAAATGGTTGCCCGTGCAGGGCTATACGCCGCCCACAGAGGATTTCCTCAAGTTCCTCCAGCGCGCCATCCTGCCGAGCTTGACCCTGACTACGATCTTCACCGCGCTGATCGGGAGGATGACCCGCGCTTCGATGTTGGAGGTATTGGGGGAAGATTACATCCGTACCGCGCGGGCCAAGGGCGTGCGCGAAAAGACCGTGCTATTTCATCACGCCCTGCGCAATGCGGCTGTGCCGATTATGACGGTGATCGGAACGGGGTTTGCTCTGCTCATTGGCGGTGTGGTGGTGACGGAGAGTGTTTTCAATATCCCCGGTATCGGGCGGCTCACCGTGGATGCGGTTTTGGCGCGCGACTATCCGGTGATCCAAGGGATGATCCTGCTGACAAGCGCCTTCTATGTGCTGATCAACCTGCTGATCGATCTGTCCTATGTCTTCTTTGATCCAAGGATCCGGTACTGATGGCCCCTTCCTCCCCAGACCAACCGCGCGCAGCGATGCACTGGCTTCTTGGCTTGCTGTCCCTGCGGAATGCGCGCCGCCTTGGTGCAGCTCCGACGATCGCGGCAGTGGTCCTCATTGTGATCCTTGTGATCACCTTAGTGTCGCCTTATCTGGCGCCGCATGATCCTTTGCAGATGGATGCGTTGCAGCGTCTGAAACCTGCCTCCGATCTCTATCCGCTTGGCACCGATGGCTATGGCCGTGATCTGTTGTCACGGGTGCTGGTGGGGGGGCGGATCTCGCTTCTGATCGGCGTGAGCGCGGCCCTTATGAGCGTGGCGGCGGGCCTGTTATTGGGTCTCGTCGCAGGGTTCTTCAGGGTTGCGGATGCCCTGATCATGCGGATTATGGATAGTCTGATGGCGATCCCCTCGATCCTTTTGGCGATTGCACTGGTGGCTCTTAACGGGGCGAGCATCGGGTCTGTCCTTGTCGCTATTACGTTGCCCGAAATCCCGCGCGTCGTGCGGCTGGTGCGGTCTGTTGTCCTGACAGCCCGCGAGGAGCCGTATATCGAGGCTGCAATTTCGCTCGGTTCCCCCACCCATAAGATCATCTGGCAGCATCTGATGCCAAATACCTTCGCGCCGCTGACCGTGCAGGCGACCTATGTCTGCGCCTCCGCCATCCTCACCGAGGCGATCTTGTCTTTCCTCGGGGCAGGGGTTTCCACTGAAATTCCCACATGGGGGAATATCATGGCCGAGGGCCGTCTTTACTTCCAGCTTCGGCCCTCGCTGATCCTTTGGCCGGGCTTGATCCTGTCGCTGTGCATCTTGTCGATCAACCTTCTTGGCGACACAGCCCGCGATCTGCTCGATCCCCGTCTGAAAAAGCGTGAGGCTTGATATGATATTCAGGAACAAAGACTTATCCGCCGCGCCGACCGTTTTGAAGATCACCGATTTGACGGTGCGCCTCACAGATAGGCCGGAGGCCGCCCCTGTGTTGGATCGCATCTCCTTGGAGATCCGTGCAGGCGAAACCGCTTGTCTTGTTGGGGAGAGTGGATCCGGGAAATCCGTGACTTCGCTCGCCGTGATGGGCCTGCTGCAGAAATCGGCCTTGGTCGTCGAGGGTGGTGAGATCGCGCTCGCGGGGCAGGATCTGCTGCGGTTTAGCCCGAGCCAGCTGCGGGAATATCGCGCGCGCAAAATGTCGATGATTTTCCAGGAGCCGATGACGGCACTCAATCCGGTGCTTCGCGTCGGGGCGCAGATCGAGGAAGTGCTGACCACGCATCTAGGCTTACCTGCACTGGAATGCCGAGCGCGCGTGCAGGAGATTATGGAGCAAGTTCATCTGCCCGATATCGACCGCGTCTATCGCGCTTTCCCGCATCAGCTTTCAGGCGGGCAACGTCAGCGTATCATGATCGCGATGGCCCTTGTGCTGGAGCCGAAACTCTTGATTGCAGATGAGCCCACGACTGCGCTGGATGTCACCACACAAAAGCAGATCCTGCGGTTGATTTCAGAGTTACAGGAAAAGCATGGAACGGCTGTGCTGTTTATCACCCATGATATGGGGGTGGTGGCCGAGATCGCGGATACGGTGCATGTCATTCGGCATGGCGAGATGGTGGAAACAGCGCCTACAGAGACGCTCCTGCGCCTGCCGCGAGAGGCGTATACGCAAGCGTTGTTGAAATCGGTGCCCAGCTTACGCCCGCGAGTGGCGCGGCCGGTGCCCGAGGGCGAAGCCGCGCTTTCGGTTAAAAACCTCGTCAAATTTTATGGCACCCGCCGCGCCTTCGGCAAAACACCTGGCGCGATGGCGGCTGGCGATGTCAGCTTCGATGTCGCGCGCGGACGAACGCTGGGGATCGTGGGGGAAAGCGGATCGGGGAAATCGACCGTGGCGCGCTGCATCATGCGGCTGGTGGATCCGACTTCGGGCAGCATCAAAGTCACCCAGACCGAAATTTCGACCCTCACCGCGCGACAGCTTCGTCCCTTGCGCAAGCATGTCCAGATCATATTCCAGGATCCGTTTAGGTCGCTGAACCCCCGCTGGAAAATCGGACGCAGTCTTGTCGAGGGGCCGCTGAACGGGGGCGTTCCCAAGGAGGAAGCCTATCGTCGCGCGGCGGAGTTGTTGCTGCTGGTCGGCCTGCCAGCTGATGCAATTGAACGTTATCCGCATCAGTTTTCGGGCGGGCAACGCCAGCGCATTGCGATTGCGCGCGCCGTCGCGATGGAGCCCGATGTGCTCGTTGCGGATGAGGCAGTTTCGGCGCTGGATGTTTCCGTGCAAGCGCAGGTTCTGGCGCTTCTGGACGAACTGCAAGAGAAACTCGGAGTCGCGATCTTATTCATTACCCATGACCTGAGGGTGGCAGCACAGATTTGCGATGATGTGCTGGTGATGCAGCGCGGCAAGGTCGTCGAATACGGCTCCGCCGCGCAGGTGCTCGCCCATCCGCAACATGACTACACGAGATCGCTCATAGAGGCTGCCCCGGCGCGGCTTTGGGATTTCGCAAAGAACGCCGAATTGGCCACGTCCTGAAGGGCGGGCAGCAGATTTACATTTATCAATGGAATGAATACGATGACAAAATTGAACGAACTGACCGCCTGCGAGATGGTCGAGCGTTTCCGGAGCAAGTCCCTCTCGCCGGTGGAAGTTACCCAAGCCGTTCTGGATCATATCGACAGCCGCGATGCTGAACTCAATGCGATGTGGACGGTGGATCATGATTTGGCACTGGCAGCCGCGCGGGAATCTGAGGCGCGGTGGCATGCAGGAGCACCTCATATGGTGCGCGGCGTGAGCCTCGACGGGGTGCCGATCACGATTAAGGAAAACATCGCAACCAAAGGGGTGCCGATGCCGCTCGGGACGCGCGTGACCGATATGACGCCGCGCGCAGTCGATGCGCCGCCCGCAGCGCGGATGCGCGAAGCGGGGGCGGTATTTGTCGGACGCACGACCATGCCCGATTTCGGAATGCTGTCCTCTGGCCTCTCCAGTTTCCACAAGCTCGCGCGCAACCCGTGGAACACTGCGATGAATCCGGGAGGGTCCAGTGCGGGCGCGGGTGCTGCGGGCGCTGCCGGATATGGGCCGATCCATCTGGGCACCGATATTGGTGGATCGGTGCGGCTGCCGGCCGCATGGTGCGGGCTTGTCGGGCTGAAGCCGAGCCTTGGCCGGATCCCGATTGATCCGCCATTCATGGGACGGGCGGTTGGCCCGATGACGCGGACAGTAAGAGATGCGGCGCTTTCGATGTTTGTTTTGTCGCAAGCCGATATCCGCGATCACATGGATCTTCCGCCCAACGAGATTGACTGGTTCGATTTGAAGGTGGGCCTAAAGGGGCTGCGGATCGGCCTGCAATTGGACGCAGGCTGTGGGATGGCGGTCGATCCGCAGGTGACGGCGGCGATTCAAGCCGCAGCGAATGTGTTCGCTCAGGCAGGGGCTGAGATCGAGATCGTTCAGCCTTGGATGACGGACGATCTGCTGACCCGACTGGATGATTTCTGGCGCAGCCGCGCGGGAATGGATGTGCAAGCGCTTTCCCCTGAAAAGCGCGAGACATTGCTGCCGATCATCCGGACATGGGCGGAATCGGGCTTGGGTAAAACTGGTGAAGAGGTCTACCGAAATTACGCCGCGACGCTGGAAATCCGCGCGAAGACCGTGGCTGCTACAGCGCCCTATGATTTCATCCTCTCGCCGCTCTCGCCGAATGTCAGCTTCCCTGCCGATTGGGCCTATCCAGATCAAAACGATGTCGCCAAGGCAATGGCGCATATCAGTTTCACGATGCCGTATAACATGAGTGAGCAACCGGCGATTTCGGTCAATTGCGGGTATGATAAAACGGGCGTGCCAATTGGGCTGCAGATTGCGGGGCGTCGCTTCGATGATCTGGGCGTGCTGCGCATGGCGCAGCTTTGGGAAGATATCCGCCCGGCGCAGCGCCCTTGGCCGTTCGACACCGCCGCGTCTTGAGGCAACTGGATGATCCTTCGCGCGCGTTTGATTGCGCGCGCGAAGATCTGCGGCTTAGCAGCGAAGGAGATTTGGCTGGATTACGCAGGCCCAAAAACTGAAGGTTTTCGTGTATCTCGTCATCTAAACTTCGAAACTACTTGAATGCGCACAGTCGGATAAGCCTCGCCCGCCTCTTCCGGGGATGGGCCGATTGTGCAAGCTTAGAGGCTGTTCGCGCTACTCTTGGAAGTGGTCTTTTCTACTCGTTCGAAATGTCAGCACGCGCGAGTGAGTTGCTCGTATCTTGCCAACGCAGAGGTAGGAAATTCGTTCGATGTAACATGTAACTCATACCGTTATCTTCAGTCGAGGTAGGTTTCGGCGGTTGCATGCTCCCGCAACCAAATTACTGAACAATATCAAATACTTCATAATCCGCCCCGGCGGGTTTTGGCGTTTAACCCCGCCTTCCGCCACAACCGCTGACCTGCCCCCCGCGAAATCCCTCACCGTGATGTAGAGTCTGCGCCAACTTGCTGTGCCTCCCAACTCTGGACCACCCGAAGCTGTAGTTTTCGGGCTATTATCGCGATGACGGGCTGGTTGCGTCACCAGGAAAGTGCAATGCGCTTGAGACGTTATATCCGATTGCGCTGTGTGGTCTGTCGTCGTTGTAGTGTCTACGCCAATCCTCCAGCTTTTCGCCGGCATCCGCAAGTGTCATGAACCAGTGAGCGTTCAGGCACTCGGACCGGAGCTTGCTGTTGAAGGTGAGGAGGGATCAGCAAACAGTCCGGGGGACTGTTTGCCCCGACGCAAGATGAAGCTGTTATCCGTTGGTTTTCCCGGCCGTGAGAAGTCTAGGGGCACACCCTTTGCGTAGGCCCACAGGTCAAGGTTGCGAGACACGAATTCGCTGCCATTATTGACCCTTATGGTTTTCGGATAACCCGCTTTTGCGCAAACCTTTTCCAACGTCTGGACAACGTCTTCGCCGCGGTAGCTGAAGCGGGCATCTAAAGCGGGGCAGAACCGCGAGTGGGTGTCGACCACCGTCAGAATGCGCAACTTTTGCCCCAGTGCCAGCTGGTCGTGGACAAACTCCATCGCCCATACATCATTTGGTCCGACAGCTTCAGCTCGATCTTCACGCAGCTTCGCTTTCACGCGCCGCTTCGGTGTCTTGTTCCGCAATTGCATACCCATTGCCCTGTAAACACTGTAGGTTTTCTTGATGCTGTGGCGCCAGCCCTCGCGATCAAGGACGACATGAACGCGCCTACATCCATAGCGGACCCGCGTTTCGCAGATTTCCTTGATGCGCGCCTTCAGTGCTGCCGGATCGGTACGGCGGGATTGATAGTGGTCGCTCGAGCAGTCAAAGCGCAGGGCCCCACAAGCCCTGCGGATCGAGACCGCCCAATCTGCGCACATCCCACGGACGAGTTCACGCGACCGTTCCGGCTTCAGAGCTTTCTGCGGATGACATCTTGAACATCTCGCGGTCCAGCGTCAGGTCCGCCACAATCCTCTTCAGCCGCGCATTCTCGTCTTCGAGCAGCTTCAGTCGCCGCATTTCGTCAGGCAGTAAACCGCCATATTTCTTCTTCCAGTTGAAGTATGTCGCCTGACTGATGCCCGCCTTTCGGCAGATCTCAGCAACAGGCATCCCGTCTTCGCCTTGTCGCAAGATGAACGCCTTTTGCGCGTCTGTAAATTTCGATGCTTTCATGCGTTTCCGCTCCTTTCCCAGCCAGGAAAGACTACCCGAAAACTCCAGCTTCAAATGGTCCAGTTTTCAGTAGGCAGAGCAAATCACGCAACCGAACCAGAGCCTCCAATGTTCAAGCCGCTCTGATGTCCCATTTTATATGACGACAGACAGTTGAAGGTGTTTGCGATATGGGCTGTAAGCCCCTCCATTCCTTTACGAAAGTCGACAGGCTGGGTGGCGAGCATTACGCGCATGGTTTCGGGGCGAATAGGCATACGGCCGACCTCGCTAGGCGCTGAATTTGGGCAATGCCGTCCGATGGGTAGCCAGCAGGTATCGCGATTTCCATGTCACCAATCCGGACAAGGCAAATAGGTGCCTCGCTCGCGTCATAAGGGTTGTGGTTTTTGATACTTTTTGAGGCGTTCGAAGGCGGTGGCAAAACCTCGAAGAACTCCCGGACGTTTCGCACAGGCTTTGCCGCTTTTATCCAGTGTGCGACAAGTGACTTATGCGCACCAATTTCTTCCGCGACCTCACGGATTCTGGCGCCATTCTTGATCCGTTCGACAGCCATCGCCCGTAGTGCCGCCGGCCATTTTTTCCGTCCGTCTTCGTTAACAGGGACTTCGAACCCCCAAATCTTCTTCCCGCTTGACGCCACACCATCCAGCATCACCACCTCCTTCAATCAGGTGAGGCCAGTATCTCAAATCCCTTATTTCATTGAAACATGGGGTGTATACACCGCTTACATTTGTTCACGCAAGACGCCTGATCCGATCGACCGATCCCTTAAGTCTCTTGGGTGACGCAACTGCCTTCGTCATAGACGCACTAGATGAATTAGCTGTTCAAGCTGAAGGAGATGCTGTCGACGATGTCCTAGCTTCTATAGAAGAATCAGGGTTTCCCAACTTCATTCTTTCATGCCGAGTGGCTGATTGGAGAAGCGCCACGAGCGTACAAGCTATGGGGGACGCCTATGGCAATGATCCACTGGAGCTATTTCTGGAACCAATCTCTAGTGACGATGTCCGTAGTCTGTTGTCGAAGGATATGGAAGGTGACCGCGCCGAGACTGTTCTCACCCACTTTGAGGAAAGCGGTCTTGAAGGGCTGTTTGGCAACCCTCAAACGCTGAAGCTGATTAGAGCGGTCGCAAACAGTGAAGAACTGCACACCTCGAAAGCGGCACTGTTCCGACTAGCAGTGGCGAATTTGTGGGCCGAGCACAGTCAACAAAAGCCGAATGCCTCGCTATCCAGGTTAAGTGAAAACGAAGCTTTTGTTTGTTGATTTCAGCCAGAATTTGACCCAATTTTCTGTAATGCCGTGACCCACTGATTTCAATATTTACGAATAGTTTTCATGGGATTAACAAATCTCAGACGGGTCAGGGCCAAATGGAAAAGTGGGTCAATCTAAGACGAAAATCAACAGCGTGTCTACAAATAGTAACTTACCATCGTATTGTGTGATGCCGGTGACGTCCACCTGCATCATGTCGCCCCGGAGAACCCGTTACCTAGCAATAAGCGCCGCGAAAACCGCGTTAAAGCGGGCATGTCCTTCCCAGCACATCCTATGCGCGCCACCAAAGATCAGCTCGATCGCACGGCACAGGCCAACAGCGGCGCGGTCAGACTGTAGCGGGCTGCGCGGGGCGGTGAAAGCCCGCACAGGGTGCATAAGCGGCGCGGCCTCAGCAATAGGCTTCGAGCATGGCCTTGAGCGGATCGCCGCGCTCAGGGCGCGCAAGGAGGGCGGCGAGGAGCAGGCGGGCTTTGACGGGGGAGAGATCGCCCACAAGAAGCGCGCCAGCCTCGCTTAGCGTATGTGCGCCGCTATCATTGCCGTAGACGGCTCGGGTGCGGCCCTCGGGGCAGCGCGAGCCGATCAGCACGGGCAGGCCCCGCGCGAGACAGGCGCGGGTGGCCTCTGCGAAGCCCTGCGGGGCGTTGCCGCGGCCGAAGGCGGCGAGCACAATGCCCGAGGCGCCGTTATCCTTCGCCCGGGTCATCAAGCGCGGCGTGGTGCCGAGGCCGAGGGCGATCAGTTCGACATCGGGATCGAGCGCAGGCACTGTCAGCGGGCGGCGCGGATGGGCGGGGCGGGTGTAGATATGTACATCGCCCAGATCAATCTCGCCCAGTTTGCCATGCCCGTTCGAGCGGAAGGTATCGGTGCGCGCGGTGTGGGTTTTGGTGACGTAGCGCGCGCCGTGGATATCGCCCTCAAAGACGATCACCGCGCCCAGATCATGCAGCGCAGGCGCGGCGGCGGCGAGGAGCGCATCGCGGATATTGCGCGGCCCGTCGGTATCGGGTTCGCCCGCGTGGCGTTGCGCGCCGGTGAAGACGACGGGTTTGGGGGAGTGGACGAGGAGCCACGCGAGAAAAGCGCTTTCCTCCATCGTATCGGTGCCA
>Ga0208645_1003481_pt1 | contig 11619 bp, 14 predicted proteins | sample VirMetDEL_Sep_01_FD_184519 | JGI IMG/M metagenome (GOLD analysis project Ga0208645, IMG submission 184519) | Aqueous microbial communities from the Delaware River and Bay under freshwater to marine salinity gradient to study organic matter... | ecosystem: Environmental > Aquatic > Marine >...
CAAGTCGCATCGCTGCAGTTGGTTCCACCGGCAAGCGCTGCGGGTCGAGGTAGCGGCTCCAGTAGTGGTATGGCGACTTAGCCACTGCGTGCAGGTGCGAAGCGCTAACGGCTGGGTCGGCGTGGTACTGCTCATTGCTGATGGTCATACTGCTGCACCACTACGCAAGGAGCGATGCAAACGGCTGGCAGTGCCGTATGTAGCGACCATTTCAGGAAATGCATCAAGCAAACGACGCTTGTTGCTGGGATCTGCTTTCAAGCCAGCCTGCGCTAGCGCTTGGAAGAATCCACCGCCGTGCTGATAGGCAGTAGCAAATGTCCAATAGATGTCGGTGTCATTCATGGATCTGTTGGGTGCCGGTGTGGGTTGGCGCACGATGGACTGCTGCTTCGATGCCGATCATGGCGATCACCCATGCGGCGATGGCCATGCAGCAAATGTTGGCGATTTTGTTGTTCATGCCAGTGCCCTCCGCACGGCGTAACGGCTGATGTTCATGTGATCTGCAATGCGCTGTTGGCTCCAGCCGTAGCTGCGACGTAAGCGGCGTGCGCGTTGCTCAGTGCTTTCAGTTGCCCAAAGCAAGATCAAGACTGGCAATAAGAACAGTGCCAGTAGTAAGGCGAGTGTGGTGGTCATGGCTGGGGTCGGTTTGGGGTGCCGGGCCAACCGGCGATGCAGCCTTACTTAGGGCGTGTTGGGCTCGTGGTGTCGCGTCGTGTGCCCGGTTCCGCGGCGGTTGAGTTTTGCGAGTGGACCGCTCCCCTCGTGCAACCACTATACACCCTGCGCAACCCCTGTCAACCCCCGGCAGCCATGATTCGCTGGGCATCCTCCACACTCCTTGCTACGCCTGCAATGCCGCCAGCAGCTTGGACAGCATCCAACCATTGCTGCTGTTCAGGCCTGATCCTGCCGGTTGGCGTCTTGACCTCAATACTGGTGAACACCGCCACTTGCTGGCCAACCATCTCTGGTGTAATTGTCACGCGCTTCCAGCCGATCAAGTCAGCGCTGCCCTTGCACAACCCAAACTGCACCGGGCGGCCATTCTGATCCTTAAGCGTGCCGGTGTTATTGCGGAAGAGCCTGGTGCTGCCGTGGCTTACTGCTAGGCGAATCTCCTGCTGAATACGCTGCTCAGACAAAGCTGCTCGGCAACTGGCGGCAGAGTAGCGGTTCCCCACTGCTGCGCCATTGCATCAGCTATGCCTTGATAGGTGCGGCTGCGATTTTTCCATCTGTCCTTGCCACTCATCATCCATACCCTTGGCTCGCGCCCTGGCACTATTTTCGTCGGCTTGAGCTTGGGCAAGTTCTTGAGCCATAGGCAAGTCGCCTTGGTTTCGCCATGGCCAAACTGCCACGGCTGAATCGTCTGCGTTGGTGGTTTGATAGCCGTGCTGATAATGCTGACGGGATTTTCAATACACCAGCGGTCAATCGGTGCTGCCATCAGCAGCCGCACGAAATCGAGCGCCTCGGCTTGCTCGAGCGCCTTGCGGTGGAAATGGCGTGAGCCGCTGACCGCCAGATGGGTGCAGGGGGGATGGGCGATCATCAAGTCCCATCCATCGGCCAGTACCTCCTCAACTGGCTGCTGCAGGTGCCATTGCGGATCGCGCTCACAGTCCAACAAATCGCAGCTCCATGCATCGTGACCGCAACGGCGGAATGCGTCACGGACCCGAGCGCTGTATTCACAAGCGACGAGGACCCTCATATGCCATATCGCTTGGCCAACCTAGCTTGGTAAACCCGCTCAGCCCATCCGCGTTTATAGCCGCGTTGCTGCGCTAACTGGCGTAGGTCATCCAATGACTGCGCACTGCCTTGTTCGCGTTTGCGCTGGCGTGCAGCCATCTCCACCAACTCACCATCAACCTGCTGCAACTCACGGCGTTCCTGTGGTGCAAACACATGTCCGCATTCACGGCATATCTGTGCAGTGCTAATGCTGGTAGCAAAGCACGTTGGGCATACCTTGACGCTTGGTGCTGCCTCGCGGTCGCGTTTAGCGGCACCATCCAAAGTCCAATCGCGTTCTTCAAGGTGGTGGCCAAGCCGCAGCGTATTGCCGACATGATCGAGCACCACAGCACGCTTACCAAGTTGCGGGCGCAGGCACCTGCCGATCATCTGCAAGTGCAGCGCCACGCTTGCGGTAGGTCGCAGCAAGATGCAACCGCCAACGCTCGGCACGTCTACGCCTTCGCCAATCAGCGCGCAACTGGTGAGCACCTTCAAGCTGCCGGTGCCTAAATCGCTAAGCAACTGCTGGCGTTGCGTGGTATCCATGCTGCCATCAATACTTGCGGCAGCGATACCAGCTGACTGGAACAGCGCTGCAACTGCTTCCGCATGGGCCACTGAGCAGCAAAAGGCAATTGCCGTCTGGCCTGGTAGATGCTTGCGGTAATGGCCAAGGCAATCACCCATGATCGTGCCGACACGTTGCTCGGCCTCCTTGGCGTCAAAATCACCCATGCGCTTACGCAGGCCGGTTGAATCGAAGCCCGGTGGTGCCAGCACCTTTGCAGCAGCAAGGAATCCTTGCTCAGTGAGCTGCTGCGCAGTTGGGCCTTGCACCATCGCTTGGTAATGCTGCCCTAGGCCGCGGCCATCGCTGCGTATCGGTGTTGCCGTCACACCAAGAAGCTTGGCGGCATGGAAATGCTCAATTACCTTGGCCCATGTGCCTGCTGTTGTGTGGTGCGCTTCATCCACCACCAGCAATTGAAAGAACTCACGTGGCAGCAGGTGCAACCTGCGCGCAAGCGTTTGCACGCTGGCAACTTGCACCGCATGGCTTAGGTCCATGCTTTTGCCAGCAGCGATGCGACCATGCTTGACGCCCATTGCCGTAAGGCTGCGGCTGGCTTGATCCAGTAGCTCTGCGCGATGCACCAATATGCAGACGCGGTTGCCCTTGATTGCTGCTTGCTCTGCGATGTAGCTAAAGCACACTGTCTTGCCGCCACCCGTTGGCAGTACCGCTAGGACTGACTTATGCCCTAGCTGGTATTGCAAGCGGATGTCGGTGATCAGTTGTTGCTGGTATGGGCGGAGGTTCATCACACCAACACTCCCTGCTTGTTGTTGGCTACCTCAGTCAGGTTCTTGACCGCGCAGTTGAAGTACGACGGCTTCAGCTCAAACCCAACGAAGCGGCGCCCATCCTGGATGCTGCAGTAACCCTCGCTGCCGATGCCGGCGAATGGGCTTAGCACCACGTCACCCGGATTGCTCCACAACTGCAGGCCGCGGCGAATCACTTCCAGCTGCAGCGGGCAAATGTGGCGCTCGTCATCATTGGCGCGTGCGCTGCGGTATTGCAGCGTGTCGGATGGGTTGATGTCCATCCACACCGGGCTGGCGTAGCGCTGCCAGATGTTGATCGAGTCCTTGATCGGATCCTTGCTCTTAAGTGGCGGGTTCTCACCAGCGAACTCAGTGAACGGGCCAGCTACCGGCTCCAGATTGTCGCCCAGCTTGCGCACGGTCACCAGATAGTCAGGGATGCCCTGGCGGCTGAGCGCCGAATCCTTCCGCACTTGCTTGTGAAGCAACCCGATCGCCTTGGTGCGCTGCATTGCGGTCACAGGATCCTTCCAGATGCACACCTCGCTATGGAACACGAAGCCGGCAGACTGGAAGATCCGCAGCATGTCACCACGAAAATCCTTCACACCAATGAAGCCATCGCGCTCTTTGCTGCTGGGCAGATTCATGCAATGGAAGCTGATCAGTCTGCCGGGCATCATCACGCGATGTAGCTCGCTGGCAAGGAATCCGAAGTGATCGAAGAACTCCTGTTCAGTGCGGCTATTGCCCATATCGCGGTCGCTGTTGCTGTAGGTGTAAAGCGACGCGAACGGCGGGCTGAAGATGCTGTAGTGGATTGAGTCGCTGTCGAGCTGCTTAATGCTCTCCACGCAGTCGCCCATATACATGTCCCATCCATCACCGGACTTGTGCTCAGTGATGTGCGGCGCCACTTGGCGTTGGATCTTCTTGAGTTGTTCCATTGTTTGTTGCTTCATGATTTCAACCATTGATTGAGCCATTTGGATGCTGTCCGCTTCTTTGCGGCGGATGTTGTCGATCACGCGGCCTTCCGCCACGTCGTAGATGATGTGAGCGTTGACAGGCTGCTCTTGGCCGAAACGCCAGCAGCGGCGGATGGCTTGATAGAACGCCTCATAGCTGTGCGACAATCCAACAAATGCGACGTTGTGGCAGCGCTGGAAGTTGAGGCCAAAGCCAAAAATACTCGGCTTGCTGACCAGTACGCGGATTTTGCCATCTTGGAAGTCGATCGCAGCTTGTCGCTTGTGGTCGTCGCTGTCGCTACCTGAAACCTCAACTGCGCCATCAATAGCAGCTGTTAGCGCCTTGCTTTCATCATTCAGATCACACCACACCAGCCACTGCTCGGTGTCGCTGTTAGCAAGCTTGGCGGCGGCTGCCACGCGGAGCGCGAGCGACGCCTTGCGCACTTTGCGTTGGTCGTTGAGCGTACGAGCCTCCATGGCAAACAACGCCATCTGGCCGTCATCACCTGCTGTTGCCTCGCGTGGAGTCTCGACCGTGCAGTCTTGGATCTGCAACGCCGGCAAGATAAAGCTGCCATCGTCGTAGCCAATGTCTGATGGCTTGCGGATGGTTACCGCCCAACTGCAGACCCACTCCCAGAACTTGCTCTTTGCGTGACCCTTGAGCCGCCACTTGGCAGTGTCACCTCCGTCATGCACAAAGAACATGGCCAGCATCTCGGTGCGAGTCATCACGCCGATGAACTCAGCATGATTACCAAGCTCCATGTGGTCGTTCGGTGCTGGCGTGGCTGAGCAGGCCAGACGGTATGGCGTCTGCGCAAAAGACTCGATGATCTGGTTGCGGATCTTGCCGGTGTATGCCTTGAGGATGCTGCTCTCATCGAGCACCACGCCATGGAAGCTGGCCGGGTCGAAGTGGCTCAGCTTCTCGTAGTTGGTGATCGTGATGCCAGGCTTGACCTCCGACTGCGTGGTGGCAAATGAGCATGGGATGCCGAACTTGATGCCCTCGCGCACGGTTTGGTGTGCAACGGCAAGCGGCGCCAGCACCAGCACGTTGCCGCCAGTGTGCTGATGCACCTGATGGGCCCACTCAAGCTGCATGGCGGTTTTGCCCATGCCACAGTCGGCCCAGATACAGAACTTGCCAACACGGCAAGCCATGGTCACGATGTCCCGCTGAAACGGAAACAGCGGCGCTGTGAACTGCTGCGGGTCAAAGCCAGCAACAGGTGCTGCAGTGGATTTGGAAGCTAGGAAGTCTTGGTAGGTCATGGCAGTGTGCAGCCACTTGCAACCGTAGCAGTCACGGCTACACTAGGCAAGCCTTCCGCTAGAACCCGTGCGGCTGACCCATCCAACCCATATACGACTCACTCCGGATCTGCTGCAGCGATTGGACTCTTGGCGTGGTGATCGCATGAACCGCGCTACCGCCATTCGATTGCTGCTGGAGCAGGCATTAAAGGAGTCCAAGTGAACCTGCGCGATGAGCTGAGCCGGCTGCCCGACGATTGGGGTTACGTCGCAGTTGACGGTCAAAAACGCCCATACCAAGCTGCATGGCAGGACAACCCGCTCGCCAAAGACGACTTGCTCACTGAGCTGACCGGTGGTCGCGCACGTGCAATTGGCGTGTGTTGCGGTGTGCCATCCGGTGGTTTGCTATTCCTAGACCACGACGGCAAGTCAGCCAGCACGCTTCTTTCGGATTGGGGCCTACCGCTTTCGTCCCTACCCCGCAGCTGGGTCGTTAAATCCGGTCGTGATGGTCGGATGCAGATCATCTACCGCGTACCACAGCAGTATTGGGATGACATTGCCACACGTAAATACAAGACCGGTGTCATAGATGACGATGGCAAAGCTGAGCAGGTAGAACTGCGTTGGAATGGTTGCCAGTCCGTTGTAGCAGGCGCGCATCCTCAAACCAGCGGCTACTACTGGGTTAAAGGTCACGCACCAGGCGACCGCAATATTGCGGAAGCGCCAGTTGGGTTGATTGAGCGGATGCTCAAACCCAAGCCGGCACCATTGCCATTGGTTGAATACAAGCCTTCATCACTAGCTGATGACGTTGCACGTGCTCGCTCATACCTCGCAGCATTAGCGCCAGCGCGTGCTGATGACTACGACGACTGGCTTAATACCGGCATGGCGCTTCACAGCCTTGGTGATGACAGCCTGCTCAGCGATTGGGAGCAATGGTCCGGTCAATCGGCGAAACACAAGCCCAGCGACTGCCAACGCAAATGGCGGAGCTTTAAGAAATCCGGCATCACGCTTGGCACGCTTGGTGATATGGCCAAGAAAGACGGCTGGCGCAGCAGCAAGCCAGCGCGGCGCGAGGTTGGTGGTAGGGCAGCAGACCCAGAGCCACAGGCTGCTCGCGCGCCGGTCGGCGGCAAGCCGGAAAAGCTTGAGGCCGCTGAGCTGCTGGAGTACCTACGCCGCAGTGCCGGCGATATCCGTCTCAACATCTTCACCCAACAAATCGAGGTCGACAATCAAGTAATCGAAGGCGTCGACCGCTATTACCTCAAACTGGCAGAGCAGGGTTACAAGGTCAGCAAGGAACTTGCCATTGATTGCTTGGTCCAAGTGGCAAGCGAGAAGCCATACGATCCAGTGCGGCTTTACCTCGAACACGTCGCCGATCACGTCGACCCGACCTACATCGACCGGCTTGCAACGACTTACCTTCGCCCGTGCGATGCCGCGCTGACAGAGCCAACCATTTACGACGAGATGCTTAAGCGCACGCTTATCGGTGCCGTTATGCGTGCCTTTACCCCTGGCTGCAAGCACGACACTGCTTGCGTATTGATGGGTGATCAAGGTGCCTACAAGTCCAGCTTTTGGGGTTGCCTCGGTGGTCCTTTTTTCTCTGATGCACTTGGTGATATCTCAAGTAAAGACGACGTAATGGTACTTCATCGGTCATGGATGATGGAATGGGCAGAACTTGATCACATCACAGGTAGACGTCATGCAGGACAGGTGAAATCCTTCCTTTCGCAGGCAGTAGATCTAATGCGCGTGCCTTATGGCAAGGCGGTTGAGTCATTCCCAAGGCGTGGCATTATTGTTGGCACTACTAATAAAACCACCGGTTTCTTGGTAGACGAAACCGGCAACCGTCGCTTTTGGGTCATCCCAACCACTAAAACGCAACAGGACCAGATTGATACCGCTTCACTGATGCTTGAACGTGACGCGATTTGGTCCGCTGTAGTACATGCCTACCGCGCAGGTGAAACTAACCGTTTAACAGTGGACATGGAAATTCAAGTGACAGAGGAGAATAATAATTATGTCATTGACTCGCCTTGGCGTAGTGCCATTGAGGAACATCTTGAGAAACGGCGTACAATTGATCTACTGACAACTGAAGAGCTTCTAAATAACGCAATCAAGAAACCTGCTGAACGCCAAACGCGAGCTGACCAGATGCAAGTGGCCTCGATTCTCAAAGATCTTGGGTACGTCGCAAAACGCGAGGCGTCTGGGCGGCGGCGGCGGTACTTCGCAAAGCCATAGGTCGGGTTGGACGCGCTAAGCCCTTGGCAGCACTGGATTTCCTCTCCGTCCAACGTCCGACCGTCCATCTAAGGGTTTAAGAGTTACCTAAACCCTCCCTCTCCCCCCTTCTCCCTCTTTTATCCATATAGGTTGGGAGGTTGGACGGAGAGGCCAAACCTCAGTCGTGGCAAGGCCGCCGACCTCGCCCAACCTCGTCCATCTAGGTAGGACCTGCCTTGGACCTATCCTGCATCGAACTCATCCGCATTCAATGCCTGAAATCAAGCTCAACGTGTCCGTCGACGATCTTGCGCGGTTGAACGCTGAAGCAACAGCGCATGGCATCCCACGTGCGCATCTCATCCGGCAGCGTGCGCTTGGTGGTGGTGGTGTTGCACGATTGACCACGGCGGCGTACCATGCGCTGGTGGCGGACGCCTGCGCGTTCATGCGTGGTGACCTAAGCCGCCGTCATGTTGAAACTCTCGTTGCATATGTCATCGCTCATTCACATCCCAGCCAAACAGCAGCCGGTGATCAACCGACTGCATGACGCCATGACCCAGGCAGTGGCGTATGCCGCAGCCATTGCCGACAACGCCATTGATGACGGCGTGCCGATACCGGCTGAACTTGTCGACAGCTTTGCCGCTGATTACCAAAGCATCATCACCAGCCTTTCCCGTGCCGCCGGACAATGAAACTCACAACCTGTCAATCTGATCTTGATTACGCCTTACGCACCATTGCGCCGGCCATCGCGCATCGCAGCTCCCATCCGATCCTTGATTGCTGCCTGATCACTGCTACTGGTGGCACCATGTCCATCACCGGCTTCAACCTGGACCTTGGTATCACCGTCAGCGGTCTGCCCGCTGCAGTAGAGACCGATGGCGCCGTCGCATTGCCGTACAGGCTGCTAGCAGGGCTTGTAAGCCGCTTTGAGGGTGATGAGGCCATAACCCTCGCAGATGGCGCTTTGACCGCCTCCGCGGGCTCGTATGGGCTTGCTGCGGCTGATGCTGCGGATTACCCCGCAATGCCGGTTGTAGACGCCACCAGCAGTGAGCTGCACCTATCCGCCGGTATCCGCGCCTGCATGGCAGCCGCCAGCACCGACGCCAGCAAGCAGATGCTGCAAGGCATCCACCTAGGCAGTGGTCACATGGAGGCCACAGACGGTCATCGCCTCATGCGTTACGCACTAGACCTGCCCGCTGACCTAGACGTGGTACTACCAGCCAGCACCATGCGTCTGCTGCAGGATCGCGTTGCAGCAATCGCCGTTGCACATGGTCAAGCCGTCATCGACGCAGGTGATGGCATCACCATCTACAGCCGCATCATTGATGGCACCTACCCAGACGTAACCAAGCTGGTGCCGGCCGAGTTTAAAAGCACCATCACCGCCGACCGTCGCCGCTTGACCCGCGCTCTGGAGCGCGTCGCCATCATCGCCGATGCGCACAACTCCATCGTCAAGCTCGAGGCAGTAGGTGGCACCATCGCCATCACCGCCGAAGCCGATGCCAACAACGGCAAGGAGCTGCTCAAGGTGGAAGGCACTGCCACTGGCACATGGGCGTTCAACGTCCACTACCTGCTAGATGGCATCAAGGCTTTCAAGCCAGCAGAAGCCGTCACCATCTTCGCTAATTCGGCAACCACACCCGTGGTATTAACACCTGCCGGCGTGGATGGTGTAACCTATCTAGTAATGCCAGTGCAAATCAAAGGTAACTAGGTGGCAAAGAAGAGCACCAAGGATGAGATTCAGAACCGCGTCAACGTGGTTTATGACCTCATCCTGCGTGCTCATAGCCATCATCAAATTGTTCAACACGGTTCCGAACTCTGGGGCGTCAGTGAGCGTCAAGTCCGTGATTACATGGCTGAAGCACGCAAACTGATTGCGCTTGATTCGGAACTTGAACGTCCACAATGGTTACAAGCGGCACTAGCAAGGCTGCAAGATTACGAACGTGAAGCACGCGCAAAGGGTAATCTCAGCATTGCAATCAAAGCTTTAGAAGATCAAGCCAAGTTGTTGCGGTTTGAGATCTCGTGAGCTTAATTGCTGGCATCTGTGAACCTGGCAAGCTGCTTGGTTTTATGGATGTCGCAACGCAAGAAGACACAGGCGATCTCTTGCAGCGCATCCGCAATGACCTGCACCCTGGGCAGCTTGATTTTGTAGACGACACCGCAACGCAAATTATTGGCATCTCAGCTGGTTATGGCGCCGGCAAGACTCGTGCACTATGCGCTAAGGCAGTGATGCTTGCCGCGGCCAATCAAGGTTTCATCGGTGCTGTGATGGAGCCAACCGGCCCGTTGATACGTGACATCTGGCAGAACGACTTTGAGCAGTTCTTGGAGGCATACGAAATCCCATACACCTTTAGGGCATCACCGCTTCCGGAGTACATGCTGCACCTGCCAGGTGGTGACACCAAGATCCTGTGCCGCAGCTTTGAAAACTGGTCACGCATTATCGGCTTGAACCTTGCATGGGTATTGGCAGATGAAATCGACACCGTAACGCCAAGCATTGCAAACAAGGCATTTCCCAAGATCCTTGGTCGCCTGCGCTCCGGTAATGTCCGTCAATTTGGTGCTGCATCAACACCAGAGGGCTTCCGCTGGATGTGGAATACATTCGGCAGTGAGGAAGCGCAAGGTCGTGCCGACCGCAAGCTGATCAAGATGCGGTCAGCAGACAACCCGCACCTACCGCCAGATTTCATCGAACGGCTTGAGGCAAACTATGATCCGCAATTACTGCGGGCTTATCTTGATGGCGAGTTTGTTAATTTAACCACCGGCACTATTTACGACCGCTTTGATCGCAGTAAGCACGTGGTGGCTGACCTACCAGACCTAGACCGTGAACCATTACGTATTGGCGTTGATTTTAACGTTGGTAACATGTCCGCCATCATCGGCGTTCGCACCGGCAGCAGTCTGCTAGTGATAGATGAGATCAGCGGCGCACATGACACTGATGCATTGGCGCAAGAGATCCAAGCGCGTTACCCCCAACGGCGTATCTACATCTATCCAGACGCATCAGGCGGCAATCGCAGCACCAACGCAAGCCAGACCGATATCCAGATCCTAGAGTCCTATAACATGTCAAATCAATCACCGCGGGCAAATCCTCCCGTTCGTGATCGCGTGGCTGCTGTTCAGGCTTTGCTGGAAAACGGCAAGGCCCAAGTCAGGCTCACCATCCACCAGTGCTGCAAGCGGCTGATTGAATGCTTAGAGCTGCAGTGCTACACCGACAAGGGCGACCCGGATAAGGATGCTGGCCATGACCACATGAATGATGCACTGGGCTACTTGGTATGGCGTGAATTCAACCCATTGCACGCAGGTGCTGGGCGCAGCACAGGTATTAGGCTATATTGATTGCGCAAACCATTTACCCTACTCATGCTTAAGGGTCCTGAACTACTTGCTAAGGTCAAGGAACTGACCGGCACTGTTACCAAATCCGAGCTAGTGCGTGATTGCGGTTACACATCAACCAATAAGGACGGCAGCGAACGTCTTAATTTCACTGCCTTTTATGATGCGCTGCTGGAAGCCAAAGGCGTTGAACTCGGCAGCAAAGGCACCAAAGGTCGTAAATTGACCTACAAGACCAAGGTGCAATTCAACGGCAAGCTATCCGTTGGCGATGGTTACGTCCGTGAGATGGGTTTTGAACCCGGCACTGAGTTTGAAATCAAGCTTGGTCGTAATAGCATCACGCTGACCGCAGCTGCGTAAACTACCGTCATGACCGCGGCGCTGTAATGTACACCGGCTTTAATAACTACGACCGGCCTATTGCGCAGCGCCGCGTTACTCGCGTGCAGGATGCCAATACTGCATGGTATGCGCAGGAAGCACATTGGATCTTGATTGAAGATCTACTGCAAGGCACGTACGGTATGCGCCGCAAGCATCGGCGTTACCTACCGCAAGAACCACGTGAGCTAGATGAGTCCTACGACAACCGTCTAGCACGTAGCGTATGTCCGCCGTT
>Ga0208645_1003489_pt1 | contig 11599 bp, 11 predicted proteins | sample VirMetDEL_Sep_01_FD_184519 | JGI IMG/M metagenome (GOLD analysis project Ga0208645, IMG submission 184519) | Aqueous microbial communities from the Delaware River and Bay under freshwater to marine salinity gradient to study organic matter... | ecosystem: Environmental > Aquatic > Marine >...
CAGACGCTGTGATAATTCTTGACGAATGTATCTGTCAGCAGGGGGGAATGGATGCGCACGATAGATGTCATACGGCTCAAGCTGTAAGCGGATACGCTCCTTAATGAATGCATTAGCCGCAGGGGTAATGTTTAAGCCAGATACCGCAGTGCGCAGAGGATCAATCTTACGTAATGGCTCAGGCGTAAAGATGTCAAAGCGTTCCTGTGGACGATCTACATTGTAGAATGGGAACATGTGCTTGATTGTTACATCAGGAATATAAGGAATGTCCTGCTTCATAAACTCTTCTGACACTTTAGGTAACCAGTCAGCTAGTGGCCCAAGTGATCTGCGAGCACGCAACGCTGTGATCTCTAAGTAATCAAGACCAATCTTAGTCTCAGGAACCTGACGTAAGTCTTCATCTGTCAGTGAGTACAAATCACGTGCAACAGCGATAGGCCACTGGTACGTGTATGTATTTGCGTAGTCACCTAGTATCTGACCAATGACCTGATCGGTTTTAATTGTAGGCTCTTCACCGTCAAACGAACCTAACAGTTCAGGTAGTGCACGATCAACTACAAACAGACCTGTGCCTGCACGGAATGATGATCCAATGGCAGTTTGAAGTATTTCACCTGTCATTCCACCTGCCGCTTTGATTGGCTTAGGCTCACCATCAAACATGCCAGAACGGTAGATTGCATCAGCGATATACAGTTGCATGTTCAGTGGACCTAGGAATGGACGTAGGTCAAGCTTAGTGCCATCTTCTTTCGTGTAGTTGTACCACTCAGTCTCTGGACCCATAGCATCGCGTAACGCATACGCCATACCCAACATACCCAATCCATTGATCTGCTGACCTACACGCTTAGACCAATTAAATCCTTGCAATCCACCTTTAGATGTTAATGAGTCAATAGGCAACATGCCCAAAATAGGAGCATGTTCATACATAAACTTGATCTGGTTGATCACAAATCGTGGGAATGGGATAAGTGCACCCAAGATAAATCCTGCACGTTTATCGGCATCAAGATAGCCACGTGCGGCTTTAGAGAAGATTCCGTTACCTTTGGGAGTCTGTTGATATACAAGTTCAAATGACTTCTCTACAGCCCGCTCAAACAGGTCACTCTCAATCTTGTCAAACTGACCTTCTGAAATAATGTCTGACAAAGACTTACCATAGCGGGCACGAGTCTGCCTGCTTAGTTCACCTGCAAATGTAGCCTTCTTCCAGAAGTTATCTGACATTCTGTTGAAGACGTTAAAGAAACTACCAACACGGTCAAAGCCATCGCCTGTAGCGGCATTGTTAGATCCTTCAGCGGCATCAATGAAGTTCTGGAACATGCGATCATAGCCTTTCTTATCAAGACGCATGTACATGTCAGCAACCATTTTAGCTTCTTCATCATTCCACACGTAACGTGCAACATCTCCTGCACCAAGTGTGCTGATGTCTTCAATAGGCTCCATGCCCATTGCCTTACGTGCAGTGTTAGCCGCTTTGCGAGTACCAGATGCCCAGAACTCTTCAAACATATCTAGTGTGACACGAGCACCACCACCAAAGAAGTTACGGATGGTTGTGACAGGCTGTGATGTCAAGATAGAACGTCTGAGTCTTTCAATCTTGTTAGCAATACGAATGGGGGATTTGATGAACTTCTCGACTGGAGAATCTGGATCGGCAGGTTGTGCACCGGGCTTTTGTGCTTTTTGCGCACGCAATGTTTTGATGTAGTCATCCCATCCCTTAGACACTTGACCCATAGCCTGTAGCACTTTACCTGCCTCAGATGCTGTGCTAGCCATGATAGGACCAAGCTCACGGTGAGAGATGTTATATGTGTCGAAGATCTCAGTGAGTATTTCTTCAGGTATTTCTTTATTTGCAATTGCTTTAGCGACAGCTTCAGTAATACGCTGTCCTTGCTCTACCTTGACTCCACCTTTTTTAGCAAGCTCTCTTGCCACAACAGCAACGCGCTGTACAACTTCCGTATCCAAGACGACTGCGTAACCTTCATCGACAAGCCGTTTCTGCTCACCAAGGATGCTAGCACCCTGCTCAAGTAGATCAGGATCAATTGGGTTTAACTTGCCACGCTCAACAAGTGCCCCAGCTTCAAAGCCATCTTCTGCAAGCTCATCGACAATTTTCTTAACTCCCGCAGAATCTTTACTTACAACTTTTTTAACTTGCTTATTAGCTAAATCTTCAGCAGTTGCTACTGCTTCATCGGCTTGTTGTTGCAATAGATCAGCTTTCTCAATAAGTCGATTGCGCTTGACCTGACCAACTCCACCTAGAATTGCGCCGGGAACAGCAGACAGACCAGTCGTTAATGCTAGCTCAGTGCCGCTGAACTCACGCTCAGGGTCTAACTCCATGCGAGTCGCTTGCTGTGCAACATTCTGCCCTGCGCCAATACCACCTTCGACAGCGGCACCAGTAGCCATGCCAGCCAGAATACGTCTTAATCCTGCTGATGCGGCTCTCTGTCCTGCGAATGTCGCTACCTTGGCACTACCCCCTGTCGCTAATCCCAAGTACGTAGAGGGAGCCGTAACGATACCCCAGCCATAATCCCCAATCTTACCCGCAAGTTCATCTGTAAAATCAAGATCCATTCTGTCGAATGTTTCAAATAGGCGAGCCATCTGCTCACGATCTTCATCCTCAGCTTCTTGCGCATACATGAGGTCAGACACAGTGTCAAGTTCATTGACTGTGTGATAACGCATCTGCTCCATGAACGCATCATAGATTTCATTGGGATCTTCGAGATCTTTACCTGTGCGCTTAATCAAATAGTCAGAAGCGTCCACAAGAAAGTCCTGATCCTGAGTTAGAATCTCACGATTCAACTCTTTGTCAGTTGCAGTTTCGTATGATTTCATATTTAGGGAATCGCTTGTTGAGCATGAGCAACAGCATTCTGTTGCGATATACCTTGGTTAGTGAGGTAATTTACGAGTGCGCCTCTACGAGCTAGTTTGCTCATACGTTGAGCAGTAGAAGGCGGGTTCACAGCATTCTGGTACTGCTGACTATTTATCATAGCCTGCGTGATTGCTCCGCCAGTTTGTTGCTGTTGATTGCCTCCTTGATTGCCACCCGGAGGAGGAGGTGGGGGAGACTTACTTAAATCTTTTGGCTTAATATCGTAGAAATTATCAAACTCATCTGCGAAGCCATTCGCTAAGAACGAAATGGTATCTAATCCCGGTGCGGTCTCTAAGCTAGTTGCAGAGCTACGCATCTCTTTGACTTTATTTACAATCTGCCGAGCGTGTTTTTCTGCGGTAGCGGCGGCAGTTGCATCAACATCTTCGTAGTTAGGAGTTCCATCCAGTGCGAAGTTAAGACCTGCCAACGCACTAGAGCGTGTTCTCAGAACGGACAATGCTTCTTTCTTGTATGCCGCTTCATCAACACGGGACAACGGACCGGGAACTTCGGTTGTACTGTAAATATCAGTAAACGTAGCTTCCGGTATAACATCCTTGCGCACACCGACTGGTAGATCCAAATACGTCTCTTCTGTACGATCAATGCGTCCCATACCTTCAGGATAGATCTGACGTTTAAATACACCAGTCTTCATTTGTTCAAACATGCCCTTGTCTAGCACAGGCTTAGCTTCAAGCGACATGGCAGGAGCACCTGACCGCACCCAATCCATTACATCAATATTCTTAGGTAGTGTAGATTCGCCAAAGTCAACAAGATCAGCAGGAGAGTCAAACCCTTTCGCTTTAGCGACATCGACAGCAGTTTTAGCGAAGTCAGAAGCGTATGGCTTACCTTTACGTAGCACAGCGATTGCTTTGGCATCACTACCTACCATGTCACGAATACGGCCACCAAGAACTTCCCAGTCTTTTAGCTCTGTGTTGTACTTGCTCTTCCAATCTTTGGACTCTTCACGGAAGTCTTCAATAGCTTCCTTGATTAGATCCATACCAATCTTTGCTGACTCTTCCTCAATCTTCTGAGCTTGAGTAGCAAATCCTGCCATGAATGCACCAAAATCAAGTGCTGGCATTACATTACCTCCTTACGAGCCATTAATCCTGAGCGCACAGGAGCTTCTTCCACAGGCTCCTTTAATGGCATTTCTTCTTGTTGCTCTTCCATCATAGGCTCATCAGATTCTTTTACATCTGAAATAGCTTGCATTGCTCTCTGAATCATACCTTCTGAAGTCTCAGGGGTGTCACGCTCTTCATTACCTACAGTGTACTCAATGCCTGCCATCTCAGCGAAAGTAGCCATTGTTTCAATCAGCACTGGAGCAATCAAGATGCCTACATCTAAAGAGTGCCTACCTTCCATTGCGTTACCTGTAATTAAGATATCCGCGATAGAAGTAAGTGGAATCCCATTCTCAATTTGCTCTAACATCATTGTTGTCATCTTTTTATTTTTAAAGATTGGTGCGTACAATGATAATGCTTCATCGACAGTGCTAACCTCAGATGGTCTGCGCCAAGGGCGAGACTTAGGCTCAGCAGTCAATGACATACCGGGAACTGGTGCGTCTAAAAAGTTTTCAGGTTTTGTTTCCATTACACTTCCCTAGCCTTACGAATCTCACTAACAAGCTGTGCGACTTTATCTAACTCAGAAAACTTAGAGGTGGACGGAGGCATTGGCTTATTGCCTTTAGGAGACATGAATCCACGATGAGAAGTAGCGGCTGTTTGTGTAGCATTACTTTTCTTTTGCATCCTTTTTTCATACTCTAAAAAGTTTGAGTATGCTTTTGCGATTCTATCTGACATATTTCACCTATGATAAGAAGCCTGTAAATCCACTTGCCCCCGGCACACCGAATAGTGCTGATGCGACAAAGGAACCTAGTGCTGAACTGTTTGCCGCATCTCTTGTTGCATCGGCGGCGGCTAAGCTTGAGTCTGCAAGTATGCGTTGCTGGGCTAACTTGTTAATACGATCCAATTCGTTTTGACCACCCTGCCACGCATATTCCATCTCATCTTCATATGCTTGCCATAGGTTAGCGTAAGCTTGCTCACTGATACCTAACACAGCCTGCGCATTGGATGCATTTGCCTCATTAATTGCGGCAGTATTGATTGTTGCAATTTCTCTACGCCACTGAGCATTTGATTGCGCAATGACTAACTGGTTCTGCGCATTGAACTGATCACGTTGATTCTGTAATTCTGAGTTAAAACGATTGATGGTTGATTCCTGCTCAATGTTAAATTGCTCCATAGCATTGTTTTGTGTGGCATTAAACTGTGACACTTGGCTTGAAAGGTTAGCAAAGAATTGATCAACCTGATTCTGTGAAGATGCGTTAAATTGAAGTGCCGCATTTTCAGCCGCTTGATCTGATAGCAAGGCTTGCACTTTAGACTGAGCATCAAACATGACAGCTTGCTGATCGTTAGACAAATTAGCCATATCCATTTGCAAGAATGACTGAGCATTCTGTACAGCCGCTTGCTGACGATTGTTTAGGTTAGTTAACTCAAGCTGAGATATCTGAGCGATGTTAGCCATTTGCGCGGCTTGTCGATTATTCAAATTATTCAGATCGACTGTCTGAGCCATGCGAGCATTCTCTAATGCAATCTGTTGCTCAGCATTGAAGTTAATATTTGCAATATCTGAGATGCGTGCGGCATTAGTGACACGAGCCTGAAACTCTTGATCAAACTCTTGCCCAATAAACTGCGCACGTTGCTGTGCCGCAAGCATTGCGCGTGCTTGTCTATTAGATAGGTTTTGTGATTCAAACTGGGCAAAAGTTTGGGCATCCTGCATAGCAATCGGAGTAGCCGCTTCCATGGCCGCTTGAATGATCGCCTGACCAGCCAATGAAGATGCACCCAATCCACGTTGAGCTAACATAGCTGTTGCATTACGCATGGCTCCAGCCGCCCACGGAGGCGTTTGTCCATCCTCAAACTCAGCCATCATGTTTGCTAGCTGACCACGGACAGTTGCCTCCTCACTTGGCTGTGCCGTTGCCGCTTCTACCTCTTCAGCAAACTGTGCCGCAAATTGCGCATCGGCAGGTGCGGACACTAATTCTTCAGGGGATAGTTTACGAGCATCTGGTGCTTGAATGCGAACTGATGAATCTAACTGGGCCGCTTGTTGATTGGCAACTTCTGTTGATGTTGGAACAGTAGTCTGTGCTTGCATTGGCGCTGATGCAGTGCCAATAGCAGGAGCAGTTGCTGGAACCTGTCCTGCCACAAGCATTGCTTGATACTGTTCAGCAGTAGGTGTAATAGGAGTAGTTGCCTGTGCAGTTGTAGCAGTCGCAGGTTGTGCCGCAGTTGGTGCAGTGCCGACCTCACCTGTACCAGTAGCAATGCCTTGCTGTGTGCCATACTCAATTCCTTGAGCTAACTGTTGGGCACCCATAGGTAATCCCGGCTGATACATTTGCGTTGCACTGTAATCAGCAATTGTTGGGTATACCGTCTCATACACAGCATTACCACTTGCATCAAGTACAGGATTTCCTTCTATATCTAATACTTGACGCTGAATAGGATTACCTGACTCATCAAGCATTGGACCATAAGGGACTTGATAAGGAACAGATTGACCAGTAATAGGTTGTCCTACACCTTCTGCTGTTTGCATGATTTGATCATTAAATGTTTGACCGCCGGACACGACTTGCCCTTGTTGTCCGGGCATAAAGTAATACTGTCCAGATGCTCCTGCACCACCTGTACCTGAACCACCACCTGTGCTTGGCGCAGTAGTAGTTGTTCCACTACCTGCACCTGCACCTGCACCTGCTGTTCCGCCTGTAGGATCGCGGCCCTCAGAACTTCCGTACTGAATAAAATGATCTAACGCAGTTCTATAGACACCTTGTTGTACTGCCTCTGCTACATCAGGATTAGCCGCTAAATACGCTTGCTCATTAAATTGTTGAGATGGATTTGGTGCACCACCAGAAGGATTTCGTCCTTCAAATCTGCCGTACTGCTCATAATGAGCCATTGCATTTGGGTATATTCCCTGTTGCACTGCGGCGGCAACATCTGGATTAGCCGCTAGATACGCTTGCTCATTAAATGGAGAAGGATTATTTAGCGGAGAACCCGGAGGTGGAGATGGCATTGGAGTAATGTTACTGCCTCCACCTGAAGCAGGTTTAGCAGTTGCTGAACCAGTAGGTGCCCTTCCCTCGCCACTACCATACTGGATAAAATGATCTAGTCCGGTGCGATACACACCTTGCTGTACAGCCGCCGCAACATCTGGATTGGATTGCAGGTACGCCTGCTCATTGAACACATTTGCAGGATTAGGTGCCGCACCTGTTGGAGTGCGCCCTTCAAACTTACCATATTTATTGTAGTGCTCAAGGGGGTCCATGCCAGCCGCCGCAACATCTGGATTAGCCGCAAGATATGCTTGAGGATTAAATCCTCCGGCTTGGAACTTGCGCACAGCACCACCGCGATTCATCTTCATCATCTTAGCTTTTTGTTCAAGGCCAGCAAAAGAACGCTGAGCACCCGGATTACTTGCCAAGAACTCATTGAATTTATGCATTGGACCTTGATAGCCTAATTTGTTGGCTATACGCTCCATTTGACCTTGATTAAACATTTTAGATTAACTCCATTGCTTTGGCGCGGGTTTCGTCTATTCGACGTTCCCATCCTTTGCCAAAAGTTTCGTAGATAGATAAACCACGGATAAATTCTTGACGAAGTCGAGTGACTTCATTGACTATGTGCTCTTCGCCTTTTTCTTTTGTCTCAGTCCAGAGTGCACTAAGTGTGTGAGGCCCAATGATTCCATCGCCCTTCTTGATTCCACAGGCGTGTTGGACTGCACGGGACGAGCGAGATATTCCTGAGTTAACAGCGTAGTCCATGATAACACAAGCAACAGCAGGCGGCAAGTCATCGCCTTTAATTTTGGACCAATAGTCCCTATAATAAATTTCTTCTGCATCCTCTTCCGTTAGATTAGCTATGTCAATATCGGGGTAGGCACGTTTACTAATGCCATACTTCGTCTCACCACCCGGATCGGATGGATGATTGACATAACCACCTTCGTGTTCAAGGATCATTTTAATTACAGAAGAAAAACTCATTTACTTACCTTACTTCTTATTCTTCGCTGAGGTCACAGACTCTGCTAAACCTCCGCCGAAGTAAAAACCTACAATCATCAACATGATTTCACCAATCCAGAAATCACCGATAATTTGTTTGACTGCGGTAATATCCCCCTCCCCTGCAAGAGTCATTGCAAGTACAAGGACAAACATACTGAGAAACACAGCAGTAAACATCAAAGCAATATACCGTTGGGCCAGTTTAAAGGGTGCGTACGCATTCATTAAGTCAATCTTGGCTTTTGACTTTGCCGCAATCTCTTCTTCTGTAGATGTGTGCATATCATCAATAAGGTCTAAGCCTTTCTTAATGACATCTCCAGATCCTAGAATTTTAGATAATACTGCAATCATGTTCCATCTCCAAAGAAATCAGTTTGAATGCACACAGCTTCGTAGTTAAGTTTAGGTTGTGGGAACTGTTCTAAGATTGTTTCACGTGCTTTGAAACAAGTATCCATGTCTAGAAAGGGGCCATGTGGCCTTACAAAATACTGATCTGCTTGAAGCATTAGTACAAATAACATCCACATACTATTGTCCTTTGGTTACTATGAGCCAATATAAGATGTAACCAAGTATGCCAACAGCAGAAAGGGCGGCAATGGTAACGACAATGCCAATAGTCCATTCCTTAATTTGTCTGCGTTTACGGGCCTTGGCTTGCTCAATACGTTTACGTTCATTCTCTTTTAGTTGTTTCCGGTTGGCTATGAATTTGCAGTAATCGTCCCAGAGACCGGCACGACCACTATAGATAAATAGTTGTTTGATTTCCGCTTCTTGCTGTTTGATCTTTTCGAGCTCAAAGAAGTGCTCCATTGAGCCTTCTTTGGCTTTCTTCTCGATCTCTTCCTTTGCGTCAGCAAGCTTATTCAGGTGTGGGCCCATCTCTCCAACGGATTGTATGTGCCCAGCAAACTCTTTGATGGCTCCTATCGCCTCATTAGCGATCTTAATGGCGGCGATAGCTTCGAAGATCATTTCCTCTCCTAGGAAAAGTTCAATTGCACTTTATTTAAACCACATGTGCTGTGTCACCATTGTAGCAAACGCACCTAGGATCCCTGATGCGGATATGAGGAAGGCGATCGTGCGCCATCCGCCTTTGCTTTGTTGTACTTGGTCACGCATCCACTTGATGTCACCTTTTATTTCAGACATCTCGCGCTCCAGCGTCGTTAGTCGCGCAGATAATTCACCAAGTTCACGGTCTATTTCGGCCACCTGTCCTTCCTCATTAAGTGTGGCCTCCCAGTTGCTGTGGTTGTGTTACCACTATTTTTATACCTTTGCGTTCTGATCCTGTCCAAGAATTACCGCAGTCAGGACAGTTGCCCTCTGGATATGATAATACCTCTTCTGGTGTGTCCACCGCGTTATTACAGTGTTCACAATGAACAATATCTTGTGAAGTTGACGGACTCCATTCAGAGCCGTTTGGCATTGTAATTGTATCTGTCATGGCGTGAGTACCGTTACTGTTCCTACTGCTGTGGTGCCTGCTGTGGTCCCGGCATAAATATCATTCGTGCGCTTGACTCGAATGAACCCATTGTCCTCAAAGAAATCTCCATCTTCGAGCGTGTACGCCACGCCCATGCTTGGGATCCCTTGAAAGTTGATCTGTGCTGAGCGCTGTTCATCGATGAAGTTATCGAGAGCTCGCGCTAATTGGTCAATGTAGGCCCTGTCGTATTCTAGTGGAGGGACAGGCAGGATTGACCGAATAACTTTGCGTGTCATCGCCTACCATCCGGCCTCGTATCTAGTCTTGGCGTCCCCAGTCTCCACTTCACACCTGTTGTATCACTGTCTATCTTGAGTGCCATGGTTCGGCCTCGCAATCTCATAAACAACTGATCTGTGTAATCGTGCTGACCTCCGGATATTGTCTGTCTAACAACTGTGCCAGTCTCTTCGCCTTCTACTGGTGCACCGCTAAAGTTTTTTGCAACCATTGTAAAGTTAACTTCCGGGCTTGCCGCAGTTGAGCTTCTGAACGAAAGGTCAGGGAGTATCCTCCTGACCAATGTGAATTTGTCTCCGTCATCAAGATCAAAGTCTGAGGACTGCACATAAGCGTCTAAAGCGGACCCATCTGCATCTAGGCCACGTTCGTGGTCATACAGATATCCATCTGATCCCACGGCCTGAGGATAGCTTCGCTGACCTGTTGAGCGGTCATTCCACACCGTCCTTTCCAAAGTCCCGTAATACCAAAGGTTTTCACCGTAGTTATATATAACGTACCTATTGCATTCATCTGAATTTGCTGATGGGTATAACCACCACACCTCTGTCTGCGATGCGAGTGACCCACAGTAAATCTTGAATGACTGATTCCGGTTTATGTCAGAGAAAATATAGTCTCGAACAGTACATGGAATCGGCTGGATTCGACCATCGTATCTGTAGAAATTTTCCTGACCCATCCAGAAGACTGAATCATTCACTGACACAACAGCATTTGGCCCCGCAATCCTCACGTTATCACCAAGCAATGCGGTACCGAATGTAAACGGAGGTCCGATGAATTGAATACTGTGTAGTGATCGGTCTGTCCAAACAAGGATCTGGCGAGAAGTACGGATCGCTGTCACAATCTCAGAGCCCTGCGACAAACGAATATCACCTGCGGTGTTGATTGACGTCGGCTTCCAGTCTACAGAACTCTCTTGAGAAGAGAATCTAATCAGCAAAGGATCTTGATCTGTCTCATTAATTGGGTTAGCACCAAAAGCAAGGACATGCCTATCTACCTCTGAGACAAGTAACTTTCGGGCAACAACAGGGACATCTATTGCTCCTGTTCTTGATGACAACAAGACCGCTCTCGTGCCTGTGCCTAAGGATGCATCCCAGTAATATATTGAACCGTCTGCGATATTAAAAATTAAATCTTCGCCAAAGTTATCCGCGAACCATAGGCGAAGTGTTTGCCCCGCAAGAGACCCAGCCGCTGATCCCCAAGTGAATCGGCCCCATGTACCTGCGCCCCAGCCCGGTCCAAGGACTGTGGTGTCTAGGCCTATAGCAATTTGATACTCGGCTTCAACTGAAGATCCGCCGCCGGAAACGCCTCCAGTTGTCGCAGATCCTCCTGTGTCAATCGTGTATGTACTTGCGTCAATGACAGACGCAACCTCATGCTCTTTATTAATTAGGTCTGCTGTAATGCCGTCCACATCTGTGGATCCTGATATCGTGACGTAGTCACCGATTGATGCGCCATGCCCAGAGTCAGTGATCGATATAACCCCGGATCCTGTTCCTCCAGATGTTGATATCGGATCTGTTCCTAAAGTGACTGTTCTCCTGATGGGAGTGATATCATAGAGCTCGCCAGAATTATCAATATAAACTTTCTTGTGAGTTCCTATAAACATTAGTGATTCGGAGGAAAGTGTCACAAAATCATGAAGCTGTCTTGCAGTGCCTTGTATCTGGGTTTGGTTCGCTTTTTC
>Ga0208645_1003494_pt1 | contig 11591 bp, 20 predicted proteins | sample VirMetDEL_Sep_01_FD_184519 | JGI IMG/M metagenome (GOLD analysis project Ga0208645, IMG submission 184519) | Aqueous microbial communities from the Delaware River and Bay under freshwater to marine salinity gradient to study organic matter... | ecosystem: Environmental > Aquatic > Marine >...
GTCACCGGCTGGTCCGGCAACCCGCTCGGCTTGCAGCTCGTCGTGTCGAACCAGATCGGCACCCAGGCGATCGGCAACAAGGACGCCAACGAGTACTACTGGCTCATGAACACCCGCGGCGTCGAGGTGTACGAGCAGTACAAGGGCTTCCTCCGCGTCGAGAACGCCACGAACCTCGGCCTCCAGGTCACGGTTCGCGGTTACATCGCCGCCGAGGTCGTCGACGTCAACATGATCCGAGTCCTCGGACCGGACGCCACCTTCTGATCCTCCCCCTGAGACACCTGCATCATGGCTAGTTACACGATTACGCACCTCACGCGGATCGATAACTACGCCGTGGTGCAGGTGCTCGAGGACACAGAAATCGAGGTCGGCCAAGAGATCGTCATCTCATCGGCCTCAGACGCGACGTTCGACGGCACCCACACCGTCATCGACGTCGAACCGTACGAGCTCATCGAAGTCACCGACGAAGGCGACCTCGTTTACGACTACGACGTCTACCAACCGAACCAGGCGATCTTCATCGACGCTGGCGACGACCTGGCACGCGAAACCGCGACCGGAACCGTCACCTACACCACAACGTGCAGCTGGATTGACGCCGACGACATCACCGAATGGCTCGGCGTCGAATCAGCCACCGCAAACGACACCGCGTTCATCGCAACCTGTGTCGCCGCGGCCAACGCCTGGTGTTACCGCCGTCGAGCATCGGCCGGCTACTTCGACAGCCTGTCAACCGTCCCAGACGGCTCCGTCAAACTTGGAACCGTCATGTACGGCGCCACGCTGTACCGTGAACGCGGCTCAGTCGACGGCTACGCCTCGTTCGACGCAATGGGGACCACACAGCCGATCGCGTCCTATGGCCGCATTCTGCAGCTTCTCGGCGTCGGTAGACCGCAGGTGGGCTGATGCCTGCCTCCGGAATCTTCATTAGCGCGATCGCCCAGATCAAAGCCGCTGTCACCGCGCTCGGCTACAAGCCGGTCACCGACCCGCGCAACGCCCGCCCGCTCACCGTCTTCATCGAGATGCCGACGTTCAGCGGATTCAATACAAACATCGCCGACATGACGTTCACGCTCCGTGTCCTCGCGCCGCCACCTGGCAACCAAGACGCGACGAACTGGATCCTGACCGCCGTCGACGCCATCCATGAGAGCGACGACATCGCCGTGACCGCCGGCACGCCGTCCATCGCCCTCATCGGTGAGCAACAGCTCCCCGCCTATGATCTAACCGTCCGGCTAGCAACAAGAAGGAACTGACCCAATGGCAACCACCGTTGTTCTCAACCAGGCCACTCTGACCGTCGACTCCGTCGACTTCAGCGACCAGGTCTCCACCATCACCGTCACCGAGAGCTACGAAGCGCTCGAGTCGACTGCGTTCGGCGACACCGCCCGCAAGTTCGTCAAGGGACTCGGCAACCACGAGATCTCCGCCACCCTCATGATCGCCTACGGCACCAGCGAGGTCGAGGAGAAGTTCAACAGCCTCGCCGGCACCACGTTCGACGTCGTCGTCACCCCGACGACCTCCGCGACGCCTGGCGCCTCAAACCCCGAGTACACGCTCACCGGCTGCTACCTCGAAAATGTGACCCCAGTGAATGGCGGTGTCGGCGAGCTGCCGACGATGGACGTCGTGTTCCGCGGCGGCGCCCTCACCCGCGCCACCTCCTGATCCCAGTTCATTCCCTAAAGGAGCCCCGACATGAACCTCACGATCCGCATCGACCTCGGCGACGGCCCACAGGACATCCAAACCAACCTGTGGGCTGTCGTCGCGTGGGAACGGAAGTACAAGACCAAAGCGTCACAGATGGCGACCGCGGCCGGCATGGAAGATCTCGCGTTTCTCGCGTATGAAGCCATGAAGGGCCAGAAGATGGTCGTGCCAGCCGTGTTTGACGACTTCATCAAGAAGATCGTCAGCCTTGAGGTCGTTGGAAGTGACGAACGCCCTACCCGAGGGGGACCAGAAGACGCCAGCTAGCCGAACTGCTGGTCGCTGTCTCCTGGTGGCCCCCACACATTGAGTTTGATCTCAAAGACCTGAACACCGTGGTCGATGTGATCGAAGAACAGAAGAAACAGCATGGCAAGCGTTAGCGCAAACGTAGAGATCAACGGACTGAACGAAGCGTTACGCACCCTGCGCTACATTGACCCGCAGCTCCGTCGCAAGGTTGACAAAGAAATGAAAGACACGGTCGGCAAGGACATCGTGCCGTTCGCCCGCCGGCTGTACCCCGCTACTGAGCGCGTTGGAAACTGGGGCCGTTGGCCTCGAGGAACCGGATACCGGCAAGCCGCCGTTCAGCGCGGCGTCAAGATCCGCATCAAGACCACCGGCCGGCAAGACCAAATCTCAGGCTTGTTTCTCACCAATAGCAACGGCCCTGGAGTCATCTTCAGCACCGCCGGCAAAAAGAGCTCAGGACGCGCTCCAACGCGCGACAACGGCTCTGGCAACTCGGCCGCATTCGTTGAACGGCTCAAGCGATTTGGCGAGCCAATGCGCGCATTGTGGCCCGCCGTCCTAGAAAAACGTGACACACTAGAAGCCAACGTCAAACAAGCCGTTGACGACCTAATGAAGACGATCAGCAAGGAGCTCCGCTAGATGGCTATCCAGATCCCCATCGTCAGCGAGTTCAACAACGCCGGCCTCAAGAAAGCCCAAAAAGAGTTTCAGCGCCTTGAGAAAACCTCGCAGAAAGTTGGGTTTGCCCTCAAAAAAGCGTTCCTGCCAGCAAGCGCCGCGCTCGGCGGACTTGCAGCTGCCGCCATCCCAGCAATCAACGCCGCCTCCGACCTCGAGGAAAGCATGTCCAAGGTCGGCGTCATCTTCGGCGAAGGCGCCAAAGAAGTCGAAGCATTCGCAGAAACCGCCGCCAAAGCCCTCGGCCAATCCAAACAAGACGTCCTAGAAGCCGCTGGCACGTTCGGAACATTCGGCAAAGCCGCCGGCCTAGCCGGCACCGATCTCGCCGAGTTCTCCAACGGCATGACCGCCTTGGCATCTGACGTTGCCAGTTTCAACAACGCCGAACCAGACGAAGTCATCCAGGCGATGGGCGCCGCGCTCCGTGGCGAAGCCGAACCGATGCGCCGATTCGGTGTTCTGCTCAACGACGCCACCCTGAGAGCTGAGGCTATGGCCCTCGGCATTTACGACGGCAACGGCGCACTCACCGACCAGCAAAAGATTCTTGCGGCCCAGCAAGCGATCCTCAAGCAAACCACCGACGCGCAAGGCGACTTTGCACGCACCAGCGAAGGGCTTGCGAACCAGACGCGCATCATGAAAGCCCAGTTTGAGGACGTCAAAGCCGAACTAGGCAAAGCATTACTGCCAATCGTTCTCAAGATTCTGCCCGTGTTCGCAAAACTGGCGGACTTTGTCGGCGATAACACCGACATCATTATCAAGTTGGCGGCCGCAGTCGGTGGCTTGTCCGCCGCAATCGTTGTTGCCAACTTTGGCATGAAGATCTACACGGCGACCACGGCGATCGCGACCGCAGCTCAATGGGCATTCAACACCGCCGTCGGTGCGATCGCTCTGCCCATCGTCGCCGTCGTCGCATTCACAGCCGCCCTTGTCGCCCTCGAGCGCGCCAGCGACAAAGCCAGCCGCACGTTCCGAATCCTGCTCCCTGGCATCAACGGACTTTCCGACGGCATCACCTGGCTTCAGAAACAAACCGAAGACGTAAACGAAGAATGGGCCGCTTGGAACCAAACCCTCGACGAGGGCCGTCGCGCCGCCGGCAACATGTACCCAGAGATCGACGAGACCGCCAAGTCAGTCGAAGAGTTGATGCAAGAGGCCACCGAAGCCGCTGGAGCTCAGCTTGAGCTTGCCAAGTCCGTCAACGCTGTCTACGACGAAGTCAAGCAACTCAATCCCGAACTTGTCGAAATGCTCGGCCTGCTCGACGTCCAAGACGACATCGAGAAACTTCGCGCCGAGTTCGACAAATACAACGAAGTCATCGCCGAATCATCCGACAATGTCCGCGAACTGCAACAAGCCGAACGAGATCTCACCCGCGCCATTATCGAAACGCTCAGCGCCCACGGTTTGCTCACCCTGGCATTTGACAAGCAGCTCAAAATCAAGATCGACACCGGCGACCTCGACGCCGCTTACGCATCAGCGCTTCGCGTCCTGAACGCCTTCCAGCAGGTTCAGCAGGTCAGCGCCGGCCAGCGTCCCTCCACATACGTTCCGCCGCGTGACGAACTCGGCTTCTTGTCCGCCCCGCCGGTTGCCACGACGACAATCACGCCCATCTCAAGCATTACTCGAGCACCGTCCGGCGCGATCCAGAACGTGACCGTCAACGTGTCCACGATCAACCCAACCCAAGAAGTCGGCGAAGCCGTCGTCACCGCAATCCGTAACTACAACCGCACCAGCGGCTCAGCTCAATTCGGAGTCCTCCGGCTGTGAGCACCGCCGTCGTACAGTCCGGCGATTACACGCTTGAAATCGACACCGGCGCACCCGTCAGAGGGTTTCGGCTCGATGACACGGTACGCGGCGTTCTAGACGGCACCACGTTCGTTCTGGACGGCCTCACTGACTTCGCTGACGTCACCGACGGTGCCAAAGGCATTCGAATCAAACGAGGACGCCGCGACATCAAAGACCAGTTCGGCGCCGGCACCATGACGTTCCTGCTCGACGACACCGCGGCTGGCGGCGTGTTCAACCCGTTCGCCAGCGACTCGCCGTATTACGACCCAGACAACGTCAAACCTGGTCTTGCCCCTATGCGGCTGGTCCGTCTATACCGTGAAGCTGAGCTGCTGTTCGTCGGCCGAATCATCAACTACGACTACAACTTCGGTCTCGACGGCGACGACACCGTTAGCGTCACTTGCGCCGACGACTTCTATCTGCTCGCTCAAACCGTGACCGACACAACAAGTCTTTCTAAAGAGTTCAGCGGTGCGCGAATCAGCGCTGTGCTTGATCTGCCCGAGGTCAACTATCCGTCCGGAGCGGCCCGTTCAATCGCGACCGGCACCGTCGAAATCGGCGGCGGCGGCGACTACAACCTTGAGCTCGGCCAGGTCGTCCTTGACTATCTACAGCTCGTCAACAACGCAGAACAAGGCCGCCTGTTTATTGACCGCGAGGGCGTGCTTGTCTTTGAGAATCGGGTCGGTGCGACGCTGTCCTCGCCTGTTGCAAGTTTTCATGACGACGGGACGAACTACCCATACCGCAACGTCGACATCTCATTCGGGGCCGACAAAGTCGTCAACCTGGTCTATGTGTCCACGCTCAACAACAAGTCAGGGACCGCGCAAGACACCGACAGCCAATCCGAATACTTCATCCAATCGCTCGCTGTGACCGGCTCGATTCTTGACACCGACACCGCTGCCCAAGATCTCGCTGACTATCTACTTAGCCCTCAGCCAGAGGCCACGTTCACCGCGGTCGAAGTTGCGTTTGCGCAACTGACCGACGCTCAACGTGACGTCGTCGCCACCATCGACGTTGGCGACACCATTTCCATTCAAAAACAGTTCATCAACGGCGACACTCTGAGCGACATCTCGCAAGAACTCGCGGTCGAAGGCGTCGAACATTACATCGACACCGCCGGCGGTCATGTCGCCCGTTTCTACACAAGCCCCACAACCATCGTCTATCAGCTCATCCTGGACGATCCCGTCTATGGTGTGCTCGACGCCCTCAATGTTCTAGGATAAGGAGCACCTATGGGAGCCAACGCCCAAACCTCCGTGCCGGCCTTCACCTCAGGTCAGGTGTTGACCGCCGCGCAGGTCACTCAGATCAACACCGGCATTCCTGTGTTCGCCTCGTCGACTGAGCGTGACGCCGCGTTTGGCGGTACCGGTGAGAAAACGCTGGCCGAGGGCCAGATGGCTTACCTCGAGGACACCAATGAGACTCAGTATTACGACGGCAGCTCATGGGCCGCAGTCGGAGCTGGTGGTGGCAAGATTCTCCAAGTTGTGTCAACTACAAAAGTCGATGATTTTTCCATGAGTTCTGGAACTTTGGCTGATATCACCGGATTATCGGTTTCCATTACACCGACCGACGCAACCTCAACCGTTTTGGTTGTTGCGAACGTGCACGTCGGCGCTGATACAGCTGGCACCCATCGTTTGCAGTTGGTTCGTGACAGCACGGCTATCGCATCAGCGACCGACGCAAGCGTTTCAAACAACACATTTTCGACGAACTTCCAAAGCGGAAATCACAGTTATCCGACTTCAGTGAGTTTCGCTTTCGAGGACAGCCCCGCCACGACTTCCGCGACGACCTACAAAATCCAAACATCCACCTCTGGCGGAACCATTCACATCAACGCTTTCGGTCCGCAAACGATCAACTATGGTGGCATTTCCACGATTACGGCTTTTGAGGTGTCGGCATGATTATTTACTCTGCTGTTCTGAAAGCTAACTATCCCGACGCCGAGTGGACGTTGAACGGCAACACCTACGACGGTCTCACCTGGCTCAGCGACACTCCGAAACCGACACAAGCCGAGCTGGACGCCCAATGGCCGACCGTCGATTACAACAACCAAGTCGCGGAAATCGAGAACGCCCGCCGCGCCGACTACGAAGCCACCAGCGACCCGCTGTTCTTCGAATGGCAACGCGGCGACGGAACCGAACAAGCCTGGCTTGACGCCGTCGCAGCTGTAAAAGCCGCCCACCCATACCCGCCGGCCCCATGATCGTCACAAGCGAAGACGCTAAAACGGCCGCGCTCGCTTTCGTGATGAGCGTGATCGTTGTCTTCTGCTTGTGGATTGGACAGAGATGAACATCGCAAACCCGTCGAAAGCAATGATCGCCCTTGTCGCCTTGGTATGTGTCACGCTTCTGCTGATGACCGACTCAATCTCGAACGAGGCTGGCACCGGTCTGATCGGCATGATCGCCGGATACGCGGTCGGAAACGGCATCGCCGCGCGTCGAGGTGACGAAGTTACCCCGATCATCGGAAAGAAGTCTTGAGATATCACAGTTGGCAACGGGACACGCCACGCCACCCGTTTGACACCTGCTCCCCGAACCTGCGCCAGATCCGCAAGTACCTTGAGGAGCGCTGGGGATTCTGGAACCTTGGCTGTTACGGCCGGCGTCCGATCCGCGGCGGCACCGCCTGGAGCTCGCACGCGTTCGGTGCAGCTCAGGACTTGAGTTATCGCCGTGACGACGGCCACCCAACCGCACCATCACGCGAATGCGTTGAGCAAGACGTCATCCCGTGGCTGATCGAGCATCATGAAGTGCTCGGCATTCAGCGCATTCACGACTATTGGGCGAAACGGTATTGGGAAGTAGGCCGCGGCTGGATCGGCCGTCCGCCTGGAGCACAAAACGATCACCTGCACCTCGAGGTCACACCCGACAGTTGGACTTGGGCGTCACCGATCTCGGAGCGCATCGTGTCCGGTCCGCCACAGACCACTCAGCCGGCCGCGGTGCCTCCGTACCCTGGGCAATCAGTCCGCAAAGGATCGAAAGCCAAGGACCGAGTCAAACTGATCCAGCGCGAGCTCAAGATGCTCGGCTACAACGTCGGCCCCGTCGATGGCATCTTCGGCGCGAAGACCGACGCAGCTGTCAAAGCCTTCCAAACCGACCAAGCCCTCACCGTTGACGGCATTGTCGGCCCTATCACTTGGAAGGCTTTGTTTAACTAGCACAAGGAGGCAACTGTGCCAGACATGTCAGATTTCGAAGCCGCACGCCCCAAGCCGGCAACCCCGAAGATTGAGAAGATCCTCGAGGAGCTTGACAAGGAACGATCCGAAGCGCTCCACGCGGCGCTGATGGATCTCAGCTACAGCACACCGACCATCAAAGCGGTGCTGAAAAAGTGGGGATACGAGCTCTCCGAGTATCCGATCGCACAATGGCGACGGGCTCATGCTCGATGACTTTGACCAGGAAGTAGAGCTGCAAGAGCTCCGCGACGCGCTGGTCAGACAGCAACGCGCCACTCGCAAAGCGCACGCTAAATCCGAAGCAATCGTCGAAGCCGTCTATCAAGCGGCGAAAGATGCGGCCGTCACACTTGGCCGCGCCCGTGACGTTCCCAAACCTAAGACCGACCAGCGCCGCAAGAACCCCGAGGTGGCGCTGATCCATGCGACGGATTGGCAGCTCGGCAAACAAACCTCCGATTACGACATCGACACCTGCCGGCAACGGATCATGCGGTTCGCCGACAAGATCGCCACGATGACCGAGATTCAGCGGGCCGACCATCCCGTCAAAGAAGCTCATGTCATGTTTGGCGGCGACATGGTCGAAGGCTTAGGGATCTTCCCAGGGCAACCGTATGAGGTCGAAGCGCACCTGTTCGAGCAGCTGTTCGCCACCGCCGGCCTGATGGAGGACTTCGTCCGCCGGATGCTCACCATCTTCGAGCACGTTTCGGTCACCTGCGAATACGGCAACCACGGCCGGCTCGGCCGCAAGGGCGACATGCCAGGAGCCGACAACATCGACCGCGTCGCCTACAAGATCGCTGGTGATCGCCTCGAGGACGAACGCGTCACCTGGCACACCTCGCCGGCTTGGTATCAGATGGTGACCATCGGGAACTATGGCGCCCTTCTGGTGCATGGCGACGAGATCAAATCGTTCGGCGGCAATACGCCAGCGTTCGGCATCCTTCGCAAGTGCAACCAATGGTCGACCGGCGTGATCCCCGAGGCATTCTCTGACGTTTACATGGGCCACTTCCATACGCCGATGACGTTGACGATGGCGAACGGCGGTCAGATCTACGTCACCGGTTCGCCAGAATCGGAGAATGTGTACGCCAAGGAGTTCATGGCCGCGACCGGCCATCCGAGCCAGCGTCTGCATTACGTCGACCCAGAGGCCGGCCGCGTCACGGCATCCTATCTGGTATGGCTTGACTAACGAGCGGAAAATCCGCATACTGTCTCCATCGGACCCCGACCCGATATGGAGGACAAAATGAAGACACTGCTATGGATCGCTGTGATGGCGATCATTCCTGTCAACTGCGACCCGTTGGAAATGCCGACAGAGGCCGCGGAATACCAGCGCAACATCGACACCGCGAAGTGTGAGCAATGGTTCGGACACGCGCTAGCGATGGGCTGGGAGATCGACGACCTACCCGTCCTTGATGAGGTGATGTGGCGCGAGTCCCGTTGTGACCCGACACAAGTGTCAGAGACCGGCGACCACGGCCTGACACAAGTCAACTGGCGCACCTGGGCGCCGCTTGTCCTCGAGCTCGGCTACACGAAAGAGGACTTACAGCATCCCGCGGTCAATCTGTTGATCGCCCGACAGATCTACGAAGACGCCGACCGCCGTGGCTGGTGTCCGTGGAAGCCGTGGTACATGAGCGGCAACTACACATGCAATGGAGGAAACGCATGAACCTGGACGGATACGTCACCGTCAACGAACGCCTGAAAATGGCGCTCGCCAAATACCCAGACCTGCGCGTCATGGAGCTCCCGTTCCTAGTGCAGGAAATCAACGGCGACACGTTCCTATGGTGCGCTGTCGCCGTGTACCCGACACCGGAGCACCAGCCGACCAACGGAAGCGTCCTTGAGCCAATGCCAGGACGAACCCCGTACACCCGCAACTCGGAGCTGATGGTCGGCTACACCTCGGCCCTTGGACGCGCCCTCGGCTACCTGGGCTTCGGCATCGACAAAGGCATCGCCAGCAACGACGAAGTCGCAGCTCGAATCGGCACCGACCGCGAGTTCAACGACGCCATGCCGGCTGTCACCAGAGCCAAAGTCGGATCACGCGCCAAAACAGGCGCCCAGAAGGCCGCTGAAGCCGCGTTAGAGCGTGGCGGGGGTGCTGATAGCCCAGAACCGTTAGAGAGCGTTCTAGACGCTTTTCCAGGCAGTTCTGTGAAGAAACGGCAAGAACCGACCGAGAAGATGATCGGTTTCTACAAACGGCTCTGTCGTGAACGCTCCCTCGAGTACGACGAGCAAGCCCTCGTCGACTTCGACGCCTGCAAGATCGAAATCGACCGACTCAAGGAGATGCCCCGTGACTGACAAACAACTCATCGAAGAACTGGAACGCTCACACAAGTTCCGTACCTACGGCGGCCAGGGCTACACGCTTCACGGCGAAGCCGCCAAACGCCTCCGAGAACTGCAGCTCTACATCGAGCAGCTCAAGTCAGACAAACATTGGCTGAACGAACAGCTGCTCGAGGTTCGCACCGACCTTCAACTCGCAGAAGCCAGGAACCGTGACAGAAGCTGACTTCCAGAAAAGCGTGATCGAAGCCGCCTACCTGTACGGCTGGCTCGTCTTCCACCCACGCCCAGCCCAAACCGGAGGCCGCTGGTCCACGCCATACACCGGCCACGCCGGCTTCCCCGACCTCGTACTAGCCCACTCTGAGAAAGGCGTCCTGTTCGTTGAGCTCAAGAACGAACGCGGCCGCACCACACCAGGACAACGCCAATGGCTCAACGTCCTCGAAGACGCCGGCTCCGAAACGTACCTATGGCGACCCCAAGACTGGAAAGACATCTGCGCCCGATTGGAGGGCAACTAATGGAGAGAGCAATGGACGACGACGAAATCTTGAACGAAATCACACGGCTAATGCAGTTCTACCCGCACCTCGGCGAAGAAATCCTGACCATCGCCATCACCCTGCACTTCACAGCTGCACCGCCAAGCGACAAATGGCTTGTCCTTGAGCAAGAGATCCGACGCCGGCTTGCGAAGACATACCTGGAGCACCGATGATTGTCCGATCGAAGCGCCCAGAGCGCTACACCGTGCTTGACAACGACATCCTCAGGAACCACGCGCTGAGTTTCAAGGCCCGAGGCATTCTGGCTTACATCCTGAGCCAGCCCGACAACTGGGCGATCAGCTCAACACGGCTCGCCAAGGTCGGACCCGATGGCCGTGACGCCATCAGAACTGGCCTCAAAGAGCTCGAGGAGCGCGGCTACATCGTCCGACAGCGGATGCAAGACCCGATGACTGGCAAGTGGTCGACCTGCAATGTTGTCTACGACGAGCCTGTGGATGAACCTGTGAGAAGCCGGTGGATAACTACGCTCGCCGAAGACGGATTATCCGACGTCGGAAAACCCGTCCCTATTAGAAGTACTACTCTTAGAAGTACTAGTGAAAAAGAAAGAGACATAGTTACGTCTCAGAAGCCAAAGCTGTGCAAAACGTGCAACGGGGCCGGCTGGACCGCGTACGGCGACGACGTCGAGCGATGCGGATGCAACCCCAAGATCGAGGAACTATGAGCGCCGCCGGCCAAAACATCTACCGAACCAAGAGATGGAAAGAGCTGCGACTCCAGGTACTCAACGAAGAACCGACCTGTCATTGGTGCCGCAAAGCGCCGGCCACCGAAGCCGACCACCTAGTTGAACTAGCTCGAGGAGGGGAACCGTATGAACGCTCGAATCTGGTGGGATCATGCAAGCCGTGCAATAGCCGCAGAGGCTCGGCGTTCCAAGCGCGACGCGGAGGCCCGAGAAAAGTTTCTTTTCAAGACGCAGTCCCCAC
>Ga0208645_1003497_pt1 | contig 11576 bp, 11 predicted proteins | sample VirMetDEL_Sep_01_FD_184519 | JGI IMG/M metagenome (GOLD analysis project Ga0208645, IMG submission 184519) | Aqueous microbial communities from the Delaware River and Bay under freshwater to marine salinity gradient to study organic matter... | ecosystem: Environmental > Aquatic > Marine >...
CGGATGGCCGCCACCTGTTCAAAGTGGATCTTGGCCTCGCCTTCAAAGGTCTCGGGGTCGTACTCTTTACCGTCGATCGTGATCATTGTTTTATCGCTCCCAGCGCCAAATAAAGTAAGCCACCGAAACCGGCGACCAGTGCAAGGATAACCACAAACGTGACCGTGTTCCAGAAGAGCTCCTTGCGCTTCCTGGCCTGGGCGTAGACCGCCTTCTCGCGGTCGGCGCGGATCTGCTTCCGCATGGCCATCATCTCGCTATAGCCCTCTTTCCCATAGCTGTAGAGCAGCATCTCGCGCAGGTCGCGCTCCTGGGCCTGGATCTTCTTCTTGTGGGCGAAAAGCTCCATCGCCTCCTGCTCAACGCTCTTGGAGGCGATCAGTTTCCGGAACAGGGGAGGGTTCTTGGCCTGGCGCTCTGCTTCGTTTAAATCAGAAACCGCGCCGTACCACTGGGCCAGCTGGCCCATGGTGTCTTCAATATCGCGGCCAGCCGCGACTAACTTTTGGACCGTCTTGTACGCCGTGGTGGCGGCGGTGATGGCCGTGATCGGGTCGATCATTGCTGCGCTCCATCACCCCGCCCCCTGGCTATTCTACATCATCGGCGTTCTTATTCTTGCCCACATTCCCGGCAATCGTATTTAACACGCGCAGGGCGATGCTGACGTACTTGTCGTCGGTCTTGCTCGGAGTGAGAGCGGTGATAGCCGTAGCTGCCGTGACCAATGCCGTGATGGCGTTGATCCAAGCAGGGAGAGCGTCGAACAGTGCGAAGAAAGTATCCATTACCACGGCACTCCATCAGCGGTCGTGGGGTTCTTCTGCGCGTCGATATTGGCTTGTAGCGCCGCCTCGGTTGCGTCCTTGTCCACGCCGTCAGCCCACAGCCAGCCCAGCACGGTCGCTTCCGTAAGGCTGTCATAGGCCACGAAGTCAGGCGCAGAGGCATCAGGGGTAAAGCCACAGGTGCCGTAGCTGGAAGCGGAGAAGGTATCTTCGCCAACGGTCTCAGAGGCGGAAATTCTCCAGTGCGCCACGATAACTCCCCCGTCTGCGAGTTCACGCTCTAACGTGCTGATCTGCCAGTTCATAGTTGCTGCCATGGTTATGCTCCTTGTTTTCGCTCAATGTACTGTTCCGGCAGGAACGTGTACTCAAAAAGTGACTGTTCGTCTTGCAGTCTCCGAACCTCGTCCATGTCGTCGGTGACTATAACCTCAATCTCCTCCAGACCCCTTAGCACCGCGTACTGCAACCGACACCCGCCAAACTGAAGCTCGTTCTTGCTGTTGACCACGATGGGGTTCTTCATCCCGTGCTGGTCAAGGTGTTCGTGTATCAGCTCCTGCCTGCGAAATACCGCCCACTGGGCGGGGTCGGTAGCCGTCTTTACCTCACTTACCTTCAAGCGCATGGACACGGGCGCGTAGGGATTGGATTTCTTTAACGAGCATGGGCACTAGCTTGCTGTAGTCCACGCCCATCATGTCGTCAGACTCGGGGTCGCCGCTTACGGCTTCAGGCGCAACGGTCATCAGCTCTTGGGCGATCATGCCGTAGTCTTGATGCGAGCCGTCAGCTTTCCAGTCGAACTGGCGAACCTGAATAGCGTCTACCTTGGCCCCGGCGTCCTCTGCGTCCGCGATGTTTTCCTTTAGGCGAGCGTCGGAGGAGGTGTTGTAAAGAACGGCAGTGGTGCCATTTTGGCTGATTGAACCGATAACGCCGTTGTTATAGAGAAATGACGAAAATGCCGTACCGCTAACGGTTCCGTTTGCGTGTCCGATTGCTTGCTGCCCAGAGGGGTAGAGGACCACTCCGGGGTTTGCAACCGTGCTACTCGTCGTCCCCACCAGCAGGTTACCGCTGGAGTCGAGCGTCATCGCCTGCGTCCACGACAAGGCGGCATCAGCGGTGCCAGATGCAGCCGTAAACCAACGATGACCGCCGTTGTACTGGGAGTAATGTGTAGCAGGCCGTGTTGTAGCGTATTTCCAACCTGAGTTGTAGTAAGCGTTTTGAACAACAATTACTTCGTCGGCAGCGTTACCCCAAAGAGCATTGCCTTCAAACCCAAGTTCAAGCGCCTTGCCTACGCTCCAAGTATTTGGCACTAACCCCAAGCCGACGTTCCCGCTGGAGTCGATGCGCATGCGTTCTGTGACTGCGCCGCTATTGGGGTTAGTCAAGAACGTAATGTTTGACCCCGTTCCAAAAAAGTTGTGCATCCGCAGCGTTGCGCCGGAATCCACATAATCAAATTTGCCTTCTGAAGTACCAGCAGCATTATTCATTAGTACAGGGGTGTCAGCCAAGATATGCAGCTTAGCCGTAGGCAAACTCGTCCCAATCCCGAGATTCCCACTCGCATCCAGCGTCATCGCCTGCGTGAACGAAATCGCGTTGCCTGCGGTGCCGGAGGGGGCGTTGAACCATTGGTGTTGCCCATCGAAAGCAGCGTATCGGGTTGCCCCTTGAGACGAGTTCAAATATTTCCAAGCGCCCGTGCCGCTGTCATAGGCGTTCCCGTAAAGGTCAAGCGCGGTAGTGCTAAAGCCAGCAATAGCACCAGAAGCAAACTGCAATGCTTTGTAGCTTGCGCCCCAAGCACTCGGCACCACGCCCAAGCCGAGGTTGCCGCTGGAGTCGATGCGCATGGCTTCCGAATAGGTTGCAGCGCCTGTGCGTTGCTGAAAAACCAGATCAGTATCGTAATTACTGGCTGTGGATATAGCACCTACGTTCCACCAAGACGCAACGCCACTTGCGTTTTCTGTTAAGAAACGCATACCGCTAAATTGACCATTAGCCTCTGTTCTGTTGGCTATCTCAAAATAAACATCGTTGTTAGAGGTGGCCCCATAAGAAACTGACTGGGATGCATCAATATCTAAGAAAGTTGATGGCGAACTCGTCCCAATCCCCAACGACTCCGCACTCGCATCCCAGAAGAACTTAGGCGTGGTGCCGGTGTCCTCGTAGAAGGAGATGTCGCCGCCTGAGAAAATACCTATGCGCTGAACTGTGTCAGATGTTCTAAGAAATATAGAATCGTCAGCACTAATGTTTAAGTTTTGACTATTTGCACCTGCCGTAGCGATTGTGTGCGTGTCTCCAGTTCCACGAGTACCAGAAAGCGTAATAGTTGCGTCAGTGTTTTCAACCGTCAGCCCACTAAACGTACCCGCCCCAGCACTCGACCCGCCAATGGTCACGCCGTCGATGGTGCCGCCGTTGATGTCCGCAGTGGTGGCGGTGAGGTCGGCGACGGTGATGGTGCCCAGCTCAAGATCCGCCAGGGCATCAACCACAGCCGCGCCAGAACCCGCCCCGTCGAGGTAGACCATCTTAGTCTGGCCGCTGGCGATGGTGACGTTGCCGCCGCTGCCCTGGGAGATGGCGATGGACTGGGAGCCGGTGGTGGCGTTCTCGATGAGCATCACCCGGCTGACCGTGTTCGGGGCAATGGTCAGGGTGCGGGTCGCGGTCAGGGTGGCCGAGGAGGTCACCTTGAAGTACATGGCGCGAGCCGGATCCGAGGCGCCGTCAGCGACCGTGGTAGTGGCATCGGCGTCGGTCGGAAAGCCATCCTGCGTGCCGTAGCCCAGGGCCTCGCCGATGAGCTCCAGGTTCGTGTTCGTCGTCGTACCCCAGGTCCCGGAGCCCTCGCCGGTGGCGAGCTCGGTCAGGCGCAAGTCGTTGACGTAAGTGGCCATGCTATTCCCTCACTGATCAGGCAGCGTCTCGCGCCGCCGGGATGTCCTCGTAATTTGGTGACTGGCTCGTGTCCACGGGAGTATAGCCCGGAGACTGGGTCGTGCTAATCGTCGCATAGTTCGGCGTCTGGTCGGTGTCAATTTCACCATAGACCAGAACTTTGCCCAAGGTGCTCGTGATACCCAGGCCCGTGAGCTCCACGATCGCCGCGGCGTCCACGATGGGCGTGCCCAGGGCGCTGGTCATGCCTTGACCGTCTAGGGTCAGGGTAATCCCGAACGAGATGAAGACCGTGCCCAGGGCGCTCGTCGTCGCCTGCCCCGTGGGCACCACATTGGCCTTGGCGACGATATCCACCGTCCCCAGGGCGCTGTTAACCTGGAAGCCCGTGAGCTCGACCACGGCCCCGGCGTCGACCTCCGGGGTGCCCAGGCCCGCCGTGGCGGCCTGGCCGGCGGGGAAGACGTTCCCGATGGCTGTAACCGCAGGGGTGCCTAGGGCCGAGGTGATGGCCTGGGAGTCGGGGCTCACGTTTGCCTTGGCGACCACCGATACGGTGCCCAGGCCGCTGGTAATCCCCAGGCCGGTGACCGGGACGTTCGCCTCGGCGTCGACCAGGGGCGTGCCTAGGGCGGAGGTGGTCTGGACCCCGGTGACGGGGACATCGATGTACAGGGGCGTGCCCCAGGCGCCTAGGCCCCAGGTACCCCTGCCCCAGCCCTCCTGGATCGCCACGTTACTCGCTTAGGTCCGCGGCGGCGGAGGTAAGGCTGGCCAGGATCTCGGTCAGGATCTGACGCACAGGGGTCGTCATGTAGTCCTGGGCGAGCATGCCCTCGACCTTCTTGATGCAGAACTGAATCTCTTCCAAGGCGCTCATGGCGGGCCTCCGGGGGCGTCAACCCCCGGGAGTATAGCCCATATCAAACGTGCTCGTAATGCAAGCCCTGCTCCTTGCGCTCAAGGATCCGGCGCACCTTGTGGCGGTTCATGTCCCGGGCGTTGGCGTGGAGCGAGCGCACCTGGGTCGCGATCTTCTGGTGCCCCAGGCCGCGGTCGGACAGGCGCTGGATCGTGCGGATCACGCGCTGCTCGTCGGGCACCGGCTCCAGGCGCACGCGGCCGTTGTTCCCGTGGCGCTCGCGCACCTTCCGGTAGCCGTAGGGCACGCTTCCGCCGATGCTGTAGCCCCGGGTGGCCCAGTCGACCTTGCCGTCGGCGAAGCGGTCCTTGATCAGGCCGTGCTCCAGCTCGGCCACGGCCGAGAGCACCATGAGCATGATCTGGTTGGTCATCTGGTTCATGTCGAACTTCGCCCGCAGGCCCTTGGCCCCGCTCGCGCGCGGGTAGACGATGGGCACGTCCCCGAACTGCTCGCAGAAGAACAGGGTCACGTTGCTCTCCTGGAGCTGGGGGATGATCTGCAGCAGGTCATGGGTGGAGCGCGAGAGCCGGTCGAGGCGCGTCGAGATGACGATGTCCCACTCCTCCAGGGCCATGGTCAGGGCATGGGAACCCGGGCGCTCGGAGATGCCGACCTTGCCCGAGACGCCCTCGTCGATGAAGAAGCCATCGACCTCGCGGTTGTACTTCTCCCGCACGAACTCCTCGATGTGGCGCTTCTGGAGCTCGATGCTCACCCCGTGGCGCGCCTGCTCGACGGTCGAGACCCGGCAGTAGCCGTAGATCTTGTTGATGCGCTTCCCGGGCTCGATCATTTCACACCCCCGCGGAATCCATAGTCCGCGAGCTCGCCGTGGAGGCGCTCCCAGTTAATATCGAGGGGCTTGAAGCCATCGCCACGGTCGGCGAAGAGGGTCATGCCGTTCTTCTTGATCTCGACGGCGCGGTAGTTCTTGGGCGCGCCGTCGAAGACGATCTCCAGGTCGTGGAGCCGGCAGGTGCGGCGCACCCGGTTGTAAAATTGCTTCTTCCTTGCAGCGCTCATAGGGACCTCCTCTCAATGCGCAAGCGCAGTATAGAGGGCTCCGTGTCGATGTGCAAGTGTGTGTGTTACTGGCCCGCTCGGCGCACGGCCTTGGCTGCTGCGGCGCCCGCCCCGGGGAGGAGGCTCGCCACGTCGAAGATGTCCAGCCCGGCCATGAGATCCTGCATGACCGTCGTCGGGTCGCCCTGGCCAGTGGTCTGGAGCCACTCGCCAACGCCCTGGGCCATGTCCAGGCGCTGCAGGGCGCGCTGGAGGGCGTCCATCTCGCTTGGGCGGTCCTCCAGGAAGTAATCGCCCGCCGTCGCAAGACCATAGAGATCCTGAAGGGGCTCAATCTTCGGCTGGCGGGCAATATCGGCCAGCTGCATGAGCCGCGCGAGCTCCTGGCTGAGGCGCTCGGACGCGCGGGCATCATACTCGCCGAACATAGCCCCGGCGGTCTCTTCCCCATCCTGGTAGAACGGGCTCAGGCCGCGATCGATGCGATCCATGGCGTGGGCCCGGGCCTTCTCGATGATCGCCTGGGGCGGACGCTCGCGCCCAAGATCCATGTTCGCGATTGTTTCGATCTCATCCCGGGTCAAGGTCGGAACCAGAAGCGGGTAGAAGCCCTCCTCCGAGCCCGGCTGGCCCACCGAGACCTCGGTCATGGTGCGGCCGGAGACGTTATTCCGGATCGGACCCAAGAAGCCGCGCTCAGACTTGATCGAGCCATCGAGGCGGCGCATGTAGTCCGGGACGTCTTCCTGCCCAGCCTGGGTAGCGCCCGCCGCGCCTGCGCCGAGGACCGCCGCAAGGGGCTTGCGCACGTCGGTCGCCGACATGCGGGCAGCGAGCTCGTCGAAGTTGTTCTCCAGGGCCTCGTCGTTCCGGCGGACGATGTTGATCAGGTTCTCGTCGAAGATGACGTAGTTGCGCGGCGCGTCCGGGCTCGTCTTGCCCTCCTTCGTGCGCACAGAGCTGTAGCGGATCCCGGGCACACCGTACTGGCCCCACATCATGCTGTTGACCTCGGGGTCCTTCCCGAACAGGTAGTAGGCCTCCAGGCCCTTCAGCTGCCCGCTCTCGATGCGCTTCTGGAGCTCGGGTGGTGCATTCTGCTTCACCACCTGCTGCACGACCTCGGGCTGCTGGTCGAGGGGCAGGTCCCACTCGATGAAGCTGCCCTCGGGCACCTCGACCTCGTAGAGAAACCCGAGCTCGTTGGCGATCTTGTCGAGCTCGGCCACCGCCGGGTCATTCGCGGCATCGTAGCGCTTAGCCAGATCCCCGCGCTTCAAGGCAACCATGGCCGCGTTGTGGACGTTATCAAAGCCCAGGTAGTCGGCATCCCGGAGCGCGCTCAGGAAGCGGGTCTCGGCCTCGCCGAAAACGCCCTCGTCGATCATGTCATCGAGCTCGCTCGCGCTTACCCCGGGTACCAGGCCCTGGTCCTCTATGCCCTGGATCATTTTCTTGTTCGCCAGGCCACGCTTATAAGTGCCGGCGATATCCGGGGCCTCGGTGAAGTACAGGCCATAGCCAAAGGCCTGGTTACCGGTGCCCGTGCCCACGCTCTGCATGCTCGGGCGCGCGAACTTCGCCGACGAGCCCTGGAACAGGCGCTGGGTCGGGCGGCCAATAGCCCGAGCCAGGGTGCCAAAGCCGGCGGCTTCGGCCTCCTCGGGGGCCATGGCGGCGCCCAGAAGACCAGCGCCGATAGCTGCGGGGCCTAGGCCCGCCATGAGATTCGGGGAATCGACCTGATCAGGGTCAAAGGCGGCGGTCGGCGAGCGGGCGACGCTGGGGTCGAAGATCGTATAGACCTCGTAGTCGTCAACGGCGCGGTCGCCGATCGTGGAGTCCAGGAGCTCCTTAGGCTCCATCCCGTACTGGGGGGCGATCATCTCGGCCGAGCGCTTCGCTGCCTGGTAATTCGGGCCCACGTCGCTGATCCCGGTGAACTTCATCCCCGGGTAGCCCATCTCGCGCACCTGGCGCGCGATCTCGTTGGTGGTCCCGGAGACGTCTTCAAGGATCCTGTCGTAATCAGGGCTGTAAAGGTCCCCGACGGCCTCGTCCCAGTTCCCGCTCCCGATAAATGTCGGGAACTTGGAGTCATCCACCAGGAACTCGTACATCGTGCCCGCGTTCTCGACCCCCGGTGGAACGTAGGTGTTCGCGAGCACCGGCTCCGGGGTCATCCAAACCCCGCTCCCGGAGCGTCCAAACCGTCCGGCGTCAGGGTCGAGCTGCGTGGCCGTCGCGAGCTCGGGGCTGCCGGCGTGAAAAAGGCGCTGCCGCTTGCCTTGGCGATAGGCCCGTTCACGGCGAATATCGGGGTTCATGGAGAGCTCGTCGCCCATGATCTTCTGGACCGTCGACTCCGGGTAGCCCTTCGCCCGCAGGTCCTCAAGCCTGGCCGCGTTTATGGCGTCCTGCTCGGCCTGGGTCAGGGGGATGTAGTTATCGCCCTTGACGGAGCGCATAACCATCACGGGGATCTGCTCCTCCCCGAGGTTCCGGGCAGCGATCGTGCGGTGAAGTCCTTCCTGGCCGCCGCGCTTGTAGTCCAGGAACGGGACCTGGAAGTCTGCGCCCTGATCAAGCAGGTCCTGGATCCCCTGGAGGTACTCCATGTCCTGGGTGCGGCTTCGGACGACGTTATCGAAGTCGGCCTCTCCGGGGGACTGGCGGGACAGGATCCTCGACGCCTCGGTGATGTACTCGTCGGGGGACATCATCACCAGCTCGGGGATGAGGTCCTTTTCCAGGATCTGGTAGAAGGGTTGGTCGACGAAGTTGAGGATGTTCGGAATCGCCCCGATTGCCTTGGGGTTGTCCGCGGAGAAGGTCAGGCGCGGAGGCGCGCGATCCGGGAGCGCCGGCGGCATCTCGCCGCGCACGACCCGCTCGGCAGCTTCCCGCGACATGCCTGCCTCCATCAAGCGGGCGATCGCCCTAGACACCGCGCCGCCGAGAGCCATGCCGGGCGCCATGAGCGGAGCCGCCTGGGCCTCTTCCTGGAGCAGGGCCTCGATACCGACGGCAGCGCCCGCGCCACCGCCGAGGATCTTGCGGAGGAGCTCCGGGGTGATACGGCCAGCCTTCGCGCCCATCTGCATGGAGCGCAGGTCCGTGTCTCGCGGGCTCAGAGGATCCGGGATGCTCCGGGCCTCGACGATATCCGGCAGGAGCTCAAAGACGTTGATGTCCTCCTTGAGCACGCCGACGCCCTCCCCGGGCACCGCGTAGGGGTAGCTCGGGTGGGTCGAGAAATCCATCTCCAAATCGGTAAGGATGCGCCCCACGTTCTGCACGCCGCCTTGCTGAGCATCAAGCTGAGCAGGATCGGCCACCGCAAGGCGCGCCTCGCCAATGGACAGGCCGCCGCGGTCTCGGAACTCCACGTCCATGACGTTTTTCGCCGCCTTGCGAGCTTTGTCAGGGGCCCCCCGGAAAACGTCAATCGCGTCAGGGCTGTCGATGCCAGGCCAGTCGGGGATGATCCTCTTGAGCTTAGAGTCCAGGCTGCGCTTGGTTTTCTTGTTCATGCTGTCCCGGGCAAAGGACAGCATAGTCTCGCCGGTCATGGTCGCGAAGTCCCCGCCCGTGGGCGCCATGCGCCAGGGCAGGAAGATCGGATCCCGGCCGGTATTTGCCTTGGCCATTTGGGCAGCCGAGAAGATATCCGAGGCCTGCGCCTTGCCCGAGGCCCAGACCTGCCCGGGGTTGTAATCGAACATGAAGTCCTGGCCGCCGCGCAGGTTCACGGGCTCGCTGAGCGGGAGCCCGCGGATGTCCGTGAGCAGCCCGCCGGCAGCGGTGCGGTCAGACATGGAGGTGACGAACGGGTGGCCCTCAAAGTCCGCGATACTGACCTGGGGACGATCAAGGGGGCGCGGCTCCACGGCAACCTCAAGGTTCTGGAGGCGCTCCTGCTCCTTCTTGCGCGGGTCGAAGCGCGGGTCGAACTCGTCGCCGATGCGGCGAATCTGCTTCGCCGCGCCTTTGATCAAGGTTCCGATTCCAGCCATCAGGCAGCGGTCTCCAGGTTCGCGACGACCAGGGGCACGAGGATCTTCCGGATCTCGCTCGTGACCTCGCCGCCTTCGGCCTTCCCTTGGATCACCCGGCGCACATCCAGCGGATCGAAGATCGCCGCCACCGCGCCGAGGACCGGGTCGTCGGCAATATAACCCGAATAGCCCTTGTCGGCGATAAGGCGCTCAAGGCTGGTCATGCGCTCTTCCTTGGACATGCCGGTCATGAGCTTCCGCAGCCCGTCCGGGTCCTTGCCCATGGGGTACAAGAGCTCGCCCTGGATCTGGACCTCGTGCTTGATGGGCCCGAGGCCAGGCTCGCGCTGGTAGGGGTTATTCAGGCTCTCGATCCCGTAGTAGGACCGCTTCGGCGCGTCGGCGCTGGAGAGGCGGTTAAACTCCCTCGTGGTGCGCTTCGACAGCCCGGTGCCGAACATCTCCGGGTCGATGCGCGAGAGCTCCCGGGGCGCGTAATGCACCAGGGTCACCACCCCCGTCTCGGGATCCACCGCGCCTTGCACAGGCGTATCGCCGCGCCTGACCTCGTCCATGAAGCGCTTCACTCGGTCCTGGTTGATCTCCAGCCCCTCCTCGCTCGCCCAGCGGGGCATGAGCCCGGTCTTCTGGTCGGCGAAGATCGTATCCTCGATGCTGGCGGTGCGGTTGCGCTCCCCATAGGGGCCATAGTTGAGCCAGCTGTTCTGGCCCCGGAGCTCAGAGGCCGCAGCCCGGCGCGCCACCGGGGAGTACATCCCGGCATGGGTCTGGAAGGCCATCTCCTCCCCGGAGCCGCGGAAGCCCGCCCCCGAGGGGCCATGGCCGAACACGTCATGCACGGCCCGGAACAGGTCGTTGGCCAGCATAGGCTCGCCGTCGAGGGTAAACGGGGTCTGCTCCAGCATCGGGTTCAGGGCGACATCGAAGTCCTCGTTCGACCCGTAGCCCGAGCGCGTGGGGAACACCCCCAGGCGCTTGTTCACCGCCATGTCGGCCAGGGCCAGGTAGGGGCTCTTCGCATAGGGGTCCTGGGGGCCGATGAAGTAGGGCTTGAACCCGGCGGAGAGCAGGCTCTCGTACTGGCCTGTGGTCTCGTCAATCAGGGCCCGATAGGAGCGCGCCGTATCGGGATCGGTCGGGGTGTGGGCCATGACGTCATATTCCCGGGCAATGCGCGCGGCACGCTCGGGGTTGAACGCCGGGAAACGCAAAACCTTTCGCAGGGGAATACCAGAGCGCTCCGAGTAGGCCCGGGCGGCGGCCAGCACCTCAGGATTAGGCCCCAGGGAGACAATCCCCACCCCGGGGATATCCGGCGGCCTGGGGGCCCCGGGAAGGCGCTGGGCGCCTAGGGCGAGCTCGTAAGGCGCGGTGCCCTCGGGTTCACGCATGCGACGCATCCGTGAAAGCTCAGCCAAGCGCGCGGCCTCGGCGGCGATGTCCTCGTCGGCACCGCGCAGGGAGCGCAGCAGGCGCTCGGCGGTCTCAAGGGCTGTCTGGGTTGCGGCTCTCCGGGGACTCTTCGCCATCATCAGGCCCGTAGGTTGTCCAGTTCTCCAGGAGGATATTAAACCATTCCTCCAGCAAAACCACACAGGTCCTGTCCGGATCCTCGGGGAGGTCCCGGGCGATGGCGTAGAGCGGGAGCGTGACGCGGATCGGCTTGTTGTTGAACTTCCAGACCAGGACCGGGATCCGGCCGTCGCTCGCGCGCACCACCTGCTCCCACCAGTCGGCGCGGAACCAGAACCCGTCCTTGTAGGCCTTGCACTCAATCGCGTGCCCGGGGATCTGGATATCGCACAGGTCCCGGGCCTGGTACTGGTCCAGGTTGCGCTTGCAGCTGAAGTTCAGGTGGTGCTTCGCGGCGAAGCCGTTCAGGCGCTTGAC
>Ga0208645_1003502_pt1 | contig 11572 bp, 11 predicted proteins | sample VirMetDEL_Sep_01_FD_184519 | JGI IMG/M metagenome (GOLD analysis project Ga0208645, IMG submission 184519) | Aqueous microbial communities from the Delaware River and Bay under freshwater to marine salinity gradient to study organic matter... | ecosystem: Environmental > Aquatic > Marine >...
CCATATCCTCGATAGCGTTTCTAACCGCTGTAGAAGAGTCGATAGTTCTAAAAGTTAAAGTTTCGTTATAGTAATAACCTGAGTTAGCTCCTACTTGTAACTCCTCCGTCCAAGATGCTGTATCCTTGTGAACCGTTAAAGCATATAATCCTTTATACGTTTCGAAAGTGATAGCGTCAATTTCTCCGGTAACAGTTTCAGTAAAAGCAGTAATTTCTGACTTATTCCCTACGTAAATCTTATCTTTTTCGATTCCCGGTACGTTAAAAGTCTCGTCGCAAGAAGGTCCAACCCAACCTGCTGTAATTAAACATTCTGCCATTTTAATATCTTTTTAAAAGGGAGGCGCGAACCTCCCGTTAATAAATCTTATTTCTACTAGTAGTTAGATACTACAACTTGAGAAGGGAAATGAATTTGGAAACCTGCAGCGAATCTACCTTTAACCCAGATGTTCTCCATATACTGGTCCATTCCTACTTTTAATTCCATTTCTTCTCCTTCTACGTCTACAGCTAATACTAAATCAGACTCTTTGATAAGTACTAAGTAATCTGTTCCGTTTAATCCCGGGATACCTTCGATAGCGATGTTAGTACCGTCTACGAATCTCTTCTCGAATCCTTGGTTATAAACTACAGTACCTTTGTTATCTCTGTATCCTCTTTCGTACATTTTAGCTTTATCGTCTCCCATTAATACGTACCATCTCTCATCTTGGATAGTAGAGTAAGCGTCTACTGGAAGAGCGTCGTATAAATCTTCTACTTTCTCTACGATGTTAGACTCTGTTAAAGCACCTGCAGTTAAAGCTTGAGCAGCTGGAATACCTCCACTTGCAATCTCGTCTGCGATTACTTTGTTAAGTCCGTTTAAGTGGTCTAAAGAACCTAAAGCGTTAGGTGCAGTAGCTTTGTTCCCCTTAACTAAAACTTGCTCCATCATCTTACCGATAGCTCTATCTAAAGAAGCCATTAACTCAGCCTCTAAAGGTGCTAATCCTTCGTAATCTTGTCCTGAAGGCATAATTTGACGAGTAAACTTCTTCTCTAAGTCTCTTACACAGTAAGAAGTGTTAATCTTTAAAGACTCTACAGTAATGTCTCTCTGCTCGATGTTTAAATCACCTGAAGCGTTGAATCCACAAGCTTCTCCGTTTTGTAATAGGTCGTAGTCGTGTTCTACGTCTGGTAATTTGTGCGCTCCCGGTTTGAATCCAGTATACACAGTAGCTAATCCTGCTAGTCTTGACTTCATCACAGACTTAGCAAAAAATGTAGATGCGTGTTCAGTAGTATAATCTGATAACGCTGTTAAATCAAATGCCATTTTTTATTATTTTTTTAAGTTTCTAAATACGTCTTTAGCCGTTTCTTTTTTATTCTCGATAGTTGGCTCTACTACCGGAGTTAAATCTTCTCCTACCTCTTCTTTAAGCTTCTCGTTTAAGTCCTTTACTTCGTTCTTAAAAGATTCGTTAAGCTCTTGAGATTTCTTAAGCATTTCGAAAGTCTCCTCTAAAGTTTCTTTTAAGTCTTTGTTCTCAGACTCTAAATCAGCTTTAACTTCTTTTAAAGCTTTAACCTCATTAGATACTTCAGCGTAACGCTCATTAAGTTCGTTAGAAGCGTTTTCTAACTTGTTAGATAAGAAAGCCTTAACCTTAGCTAAGATTCCTTCTTCTTTTTCTTCGATAACTTCCTCAACTTCTTCTTCAGTAGCTTCGTTAGTTACCTCTTGAGTCTCCTCTAAAGTTTCTTCCGTAGCCTCTTCTAAATTAGCTTCAACAGTTACCTCTTCAGTAGTTTCCTCTACTTTTAATTCTTCTGCCATTTCTAAATTATTAGGTACATTTTTAAAATTCTTAACTAAACCAGTAGTAGCCTTTGCAGCTACCGCTAGACCTTCCGTTAATCTAGTAGCAAAACCGTACTCTAACGCCTCCGCACCAGTTAACCAAGTCTCTTCATTCATTAAAGCAGTTAAACGCTCTCTTGATAAATTAGAGTTCTTTTCGTAGATACTTAAGATAGTCTCTTTAATCTTATCTAAAACGTCCGCTTGTTTTCTTAAGTCCTCTGCTTCTCCTCCTGCCATTGTCCACGGATTGTGAATCATAAAGAAAGCGCTTTCGCTAATCTCTAATTCATCAGCACCTAATGCAATAACAGTCGCAATACTAGCAGCTAAAGAATTAATCTTAACAGTTACTTTATTAGGTAAACCTTTTAAGTAATTGTAAATCTCGATTCCTTCGAAAACAGAACCACCCGGAGAGTTAATATTAACTAAAACCTCTTCAGTAGGATTACCTATCATATTAGATAGTTCGTCCTTAAGTTCTTTAGCGTAGATTCCCCATCCTCCAATCTCGTCGAATAAATCTACCTCTACTTGATTATTAATCTTTTGTGCTTTATACCACATATACTATAATATTATAAACTTTATTTAATTTAATTTTTTACGTACTGTAAATTAACTCTTATAATTATTTACCCATTTATAAACTGCTGACTCCGATACCCCGTATTTAATACTTAAATCAGTATATAAGTCCTGATTCTTAGCTTCTGGGTTATCTTCTTTAAGCTTTCTATAGTCAGCGCATAATAAGTATTTATTTAATCCTCTAGGGTCTAATAACCCTTCTTTAAAAAGAGTTTCTACGGTTTTAAAGTCTACGTTTAATAGTGTCGCTAGTTTTTCTTTGTTAGTCATTTTATAAAGTTGAGTTGTTTTCTATTTCGCTTATTCTAGTCTGAGCCTCGTTAATCTCTACTACAGATACCGTAGGCTTCATATCTATACTATTAATAGCTTTTAATATATCGCTATTTAAAGAGTTAGGAGTCGATATAGTCGAAGGATTAGGTAGTATACCACCTCTAGCGAATTTTTTACCTCCTCCGGCTTCATTAATAGCAGATAGAATACCTCCATATTTCTTAGTAGATTTCTTATTAATAACCGCTTCTCCACCTTCTAGCTCTCCGAAAGGTGTTTTTATACCTCCTTGAGCGTGACTTGGTCCGTTTAATATACCTCCTTTAGCGAATTTCTGACTCTGAATAGTTGCTACTTGTGCTAAAGCGTTAGCCGTAGCTATACCCGTCTGAATAATACTAGCCGTAGTACCGGTAGCTCCGAAGGTAAATGCGTTACCCGGTTGAGTAATAGAAGAGTTAGTAGTCCAGATATTCTGAATCTGAGAAGCTAAATCTACTAATACCTTAGCCTTCGCCCAAGCTTTAATCTTTTCAGCGTTAGCCTTTCTTGCATCTTCGTCTCTCTGTAAGAAAGCTATAGTACTTCCTATTAAGTCCTGAGTCTGATTAATTAAGAATCCAGTAATTTCGTTTCTAACCTGAGCTTCTCTCATTTTAGCCTCCGTTAACCTCTCTTCTTCTCTTATTAATCCGTCCGTAGTCTCTCCGGCTTGTTTTAAAAGTTCAGCTCTTTTTAATCTTGCAAATTCTATATCTGGGTCTTCGTTTATATCCTTAGTATCGTCTACGAATGTATTAAAGAATGGGTCTTCATCTTCGTTAAATCCTTCCGCGTCGCTAATACCTTTAGAAAGTTCTTTATAAAAAGCTAACTGTTTATTTACGTTTTTAATCTCTTCTCCGATAGCCATAATCTCGTCTACCGTTTTAGCCTTCTTTAAATTCTTTCCTAAGTTCTTTAATTTTTCCTCTAAATCTGCTATTAACCCTAAAGAGTCGTCCTCTTCTCCGGTTCTGCTAGATATCTCGTTATTTACGTCTCTTAATAACCCTTTTAAGACCTTTAAGAACCCTATAGCGTTATCTTTTTCTTCTCCGGCATCGAATACAGATACTTGCTCTTCTAAGTCTTTAATTCTATCGGTTAAGTCTTTAGCGTCGGTCTGTAAAGAGAATAAATCTAAACTACCTAACCCTTCTCTATAAGCTTCGGCAGAACCTAAGAAAGCATCCATTGCAGCCTCTTTCAACTCTCTAAGTCTTTCGCTTTGAGCCTCCGTAGGGTCTGATAATAAATCTAGCTCCTCTTCTAACTCTTCAAAAGCTTTCTTTAATTCCGGAGTTACGTTAGTTAACTCGTCTACTATCGTTTTACGCTCTATTAAAGCTTTATTAGTTCTTTTAACTCTTTTCTCTACCTCTTCCTCTTCATCACCCCATAAGGACATAACAGATATTAAAGTAGTAATACCTCCTACTAATAACCCGATAGGATTAGATTTAATAGTAAGGTTTAAGAGTTTCATAGCTCTAGTTACGTTCTTTAACCCTCCAGAGAAAGCGATAGAAGCAATCCTAGCTGTAACAGTAGAAGCCGTATAAAGCTTAGTAGCTAAGTTAGTAGCGATTATAGTAGCCTTATAAGCTACCCAAGTCTTAACCCCTATAGCTATAACCTTAAATAGATTCTTAACCGCGTTAGTAAAGGTTTTTACATCGTCCTCGTCGATAGAGTTAATAAAGTCTGATATACTTTCTATAATATCTCTTAAAGTACCTTTAGAACCGCTAAACTTAAGTATTAACTCTTCGTAAGCCGACCTTAAACGCTTTAAAGCACCTTGTAAAGTATCTCCAGATTTATCAGCTAACTCTTGAGCTGTATTAGCAGTATCGCTATAGTCCTCTCTAAGTTTTTCTAAGCTATCCGATTGGTCTGCGAATATCTGTAAAGCGGTAGCACCTCTAACTCCTACTAAATCTGTAGCCTTACCTAATTTATCAGTAGAATTAGCTACTTTATCCATAGCTTCCTCTAAAGTTAAACCTTGTTTGTTAAGTTCTATAAAGACTCTTCTTAACTGAGTCCCTGCTATACTTCCAGATATACCGTTATTAGCTAAAACACTTAATAGAGCCGTAGTCTCCTCTAAAGTCCTTCCAGTAGATTTAGCAGAAGGTGCTACTAGCTTCATAGATTCTTGGAACTTCTCTATATCTAAAGCAGACGATGCGAAAGAGTCAGCCATTACATCGGTTACTCTAGTCATTTCTGAAGCGTCTAAACCAAAAGCTCTAAGAGTAGAAGCAGATACCGTTGCAGCCTGAGCTAAGTCTATCCTAAAAGCTGTAGATAGGTTTATAATACCTGATGATGATTGCTGTATCTCCTTCGAAGTAAAACCTAATTTAGCAAGTTCTAACTGTAGTCCGGCTACTTGTTCAGCCGTAAATACCGAAACCTTAGCTAATTCTCTAGCTGATTTCTCTAAACCTTTTAACTCTTCGTCTGTAGCGCCAGAAACCGCACCTACATCCCTAATAGCTTGTTCAAAGTCTATAATTACTCCTACAGCACCTTTAAAAGCTTGAAAGACTCCTCCGATAGCAAAAGCACCGGCTAAAGCACCCCCTACTCTTTTAAAAGCTGTAGTAACTCCTTGACCTACTCTAGTAGCTAAAGACTTAGTTTCTCTTAACTCTCTGTTAAACCTTCTAATAGTAGCTTGGTTCTTAGTAATCTCGCTTCTAAGCTCTTCAAACCTTTTAGTACCTACTTTAGTACCGTCTAACTCCTTCTTTAATTCCTTAGTCCTTTTCTTTAAGGTTCCGAAGTCTTTTATTACATCACCGGTATCTATATTAATACCAAAAAATATTTCCTCTTTAGCCATTAAACTATTTGTATAAATTCACACTTAACCGACTCAAAAACTCCGGCTTTATAATCTTCTACCTTATTAAGATAATAATAAACTCCGTTAATCAGCTTAGGCTTTCTAAAATCTAAGTTTACTATATCTACTCCGGTTAATCTCATATACGCAGTATACAATCTAGCGTTATTAAATTGTCTTATCTGTTCTCCGTAATATCTACTAACTAACCCTCTATCGTTTTCTTGAATAGACTTATCTACCTCGTTTAAATCCTTAAAGCTTAAAGATACGTCGAAAGGACTAGAAACCCTTTTAATGAAGTAAGCTGAAGGGTACTGAGTTTTTAACACAGACTCGAATGTAAAGTTACCGTCTTTTAAACCTTCGTAGATTAATAATCTAGGATTTAATTCTATTTCTTTTCCAGTAGATTTAAAGTTATTAATCAGTTGAGGCATATATAGACTTCCACCTGCTGTCTGGGTAATACGACCACTTCCCACACTTCCAGAGAAGCGAACACTTGCGACTTTCTTTTCATCTTTTAAAAATTCGTTATCTAATAGTCTACTATCGTCCGTAAGATTAGTTTTCCAAATATCTTCGAAGTTCTTTAATAACTGGTCGTTATCGTCTTCTTCGTACTCAAAGACTAAATCTCTATTTAACTTCTCATCTAACTGCTCTATAGTTTGCTTCTTAGATACGTCTATCTTCTCACTCCAATCCTCTGCTTCTTCTATAGGTTTATAAAAGTCATCTCTATGGAAAAACTCTACCGTTTTAGCTCTATCGTTTGTAATATGCACTAAGTTAAATAACTGAACGAAGTACTTAATAAACGAGTCTTGCTTCATATCGTAAACAAAGTCCTTAATACTTATCTCTTCTCCGTTAGCTAAAGGCGCATAAACCGGAGTAATATTTAAGTTATTAGAACCTACGTCTATCTTAGGGTTAGGATTATCCGAGTGAACTACTACTCTAACGTAATTACCCTGAGCTATAGCAGTCTCATCGAAAGATGTCGATAATTCTACGTTATTAGAGTTAGAAGGTAGGCTTATAGTCTCCGAAGCTAACTCGCTTACAAACGATAGAGCCGGAGTAACTTCTTGTACCCTTAATACTATATTATTAGATATTATCTGCGAGTTCTTAAGTATAACCGAAGCCGTACCAGTATAAGTACCGTCTAAGAAAGGTGCTACGTAGTAAGTACTAGACAGCATATTAGAACCCCCGTCGAAGTCTGTATCTGTAAATAGTAAGTTAGTGTCTTGGTTTTCTAACCTTCTAGGAAAGTACAAACCGTAAAAACTACTAACCTCTACTCTATTCTCGTTTAAGGTATCCGAAGAAGTAGCTAACTCGGTATTAATAGCCGGTAAGATTAAGTCTCTAAACTCCTGACGAGCGAAGAAACCTTCTTTTAAAGTATAACCTATATTTCTAAAAATCTTTCTAAATACGTAGTAAACGAATACGGAAGGTAAAAACTCTTCTACTTGTATTAAAGACCCTTCATTTAAGCCGTTAAAATAACCGTAATTAATAAGAGGGAAGGTATAACCGTTATCTCTACCGTTATAAGACCAAGAAGCCTCTACGTTAGTAGGGTTATAGGTAAAAGTATCGTAGTTTAAATCTCTTATATTCTTGTCCTTGATTAAAGCTCCCCAATCGGATAAATCAGAGTAAAGAATAATATTATAAACCCAATTCTTACCGTCGCTAATATCTACGCTCTTAAGCTGCATAGAACCCTCTAAGTATCTAATACCGTCCTTTTCTATAATTGCAGGTACTCTCTTATTTCTATCGAAGAACCCCTCCGCGTTAATCTTAAAACTATGTCCTAATAAAGAATCGTTCTTTTTAGTTCCCGGTATCTTAACCGTTTTACTATAAGTTCCATTACGAGTCGATATATCCCTAAAGTCGTTTATAGAAAACGTAAGAGGTATAAAGAAGTCGTAAGGGTTAAACTTATCTAACTCGTATATATTTAAAGGTGTAGCCATTAATTACGTTGTATTATTTTTTCATAAGCTAGTTCGTACTCCATAGTTACATTATATGAGTACTCAGCTAATTTCTCTACTCCGAAAGTAGTATTAACTTGAACAGGTAATCTATATCCGTCTACCACTAAGTAAACCTCTGGAGATTCTACTAAAGTTAGTAACCAGTCTCTTTCTTTCTTAGATACGATTCCACTATTAACCGTGTATACGTCTTTAGTCTCTACTCCGAAAGTAGTTACTGAACGCTCAGGTATAGACCTAACAGCGTTTAATACTCTCTTAAAAGTTCTCTTTTCTACGTCAATATCTCTAACCTCTTTACCCTTAAAAGTAAAAGCGTCTATACCTCCTAAAGAATTAACCCACTCGAAACGTCTTTCTACTCTAGTAGGTGAACAGTCGTTTTCTATTATAAATGTCCTTAAGTCAGCTAAAATAAACTCATCTATTCTAGCTTGAACCGTATACTTAACTACGTCGCTAGTGATATAAGCGGATAGGTTACTTGGTCCTACAGGTACGTTATAAACCCCTTCTAAGTTAGTAGTAGTATCCGTATCTATTACTATGATATTAGTAGCTATTAAAGAGCCTTGATTATCGTAAGTTCTTAATACGTAATCTAAGTTAACTGCTATCGGATTAGGACCACCATTATAAGTCTGAGTAGCATTAATAAAGCTCATCTGGTAAGAGTCGTTACTACTTAATCTAACCTCCTCTGGTTGAAGAGTAAGCCAGTTATAAGCCGAAGCACCGTTAAATAAAGCATTAGTACTATAAAAGTCGCTAAGATTATAGTTAACAGAACTTATAGAGAAGTCGTTCATAAATACGTAAGGAATAGTAGAGTTAACCGCTGTAAAAGGGTTGCTACTATCATCCGTAAAGCTAGTTAAAGTTAAGGTAGCGATACCGTTACTAATAACATCATATTCCTCTGCATACTGAATATAAACCTCCTTGCTTAAATCTACCGAAGTAGATGTAGTAGAAGTACCTAAAGCTAATAAGTCAGAACCTAAATACTCTTGAATAATAGAGCTTAAATCGAATATAAACTCGTTATCGAAGTTACGTCTAGTCCTAAGCCTTACTACGAAGCTACCGGAGATATAAACGTCTACTACAGCGTTGTAGTTATTATAGTACTTACTAACCTCTACAGCTTGTTTAAGTATTCCCGGTAAGGTAGTCTCAGTAGTTACTGGAGTATCTATAAAGAACCCCGTTACACTAACCCCTTCAGTACCGTTATTAATAGAACTAACTCTATGTACTCCGTTATAAACTCCTGCATTCTCTAAGTAAACGTAATCTCCTACTACTAAAGGTAAAGGCTGAGTTCCTACTAAGATGTCTTCTCCTGAGTTATCCGAACCAAATAAAGTACCATTACTATCTATTTCGCTACTAATACTATTAGGAGATAAGTCCGAAGTAAATTTATACTCTACCGGTAAATAAGCTGCACTATAGCTGTCCGGTCTTTGAGTTACCGTTAAAGCCATATTAGTAAGCTAATAAAAGTTCTACATCACAAGCAGCAGTATCCGCCTGAGCTTTAATGTTATCGATATTAGAGAAAGAAGCAAAAGCGCCCTCTGTAGCTGATACACTTAACTCCCTTGTGTTAAATACGAAAGCTTTTCCTGCACCTAACTTAACATCCATAGTAGCTCCTCCCGTATCCGATAGTCTTAACCTTACGAAGTTAGTACCGTCTCTGTTAATTACTATTAAGTAGCTTAAGTCCGTTAATGAAGCAGGTCCGACTGCTCCTAAGTTAGCTAAAGTAGTCTCTGAAGTAGGTACGTTTACTGTCTGTAATACTGCGTCTTCTCCCGTTAATGTTATACTCTCGTTATTACTTACCGCGTAAGTAGTTCCGTTGATAGTTACGGTAGCACCGAAAGTAGTTGATAATATTGTACTCATCTATTTAAAATTTTTCTAATTTCTAAAGTTACGTCTTCTTTACCTGTATTTAATATAAGGGTTTTTAAGTTACCTTTAAACTTATCTATATTATTTCTGAAGATATAAGTAGGTTTAATACCTCTCTTCTTAATCTTATTAGCGATAGCGAAGGCTATAGACCTTACACTACCCTCGTCCGTTATTCCTAGCTTAGTAGTTACCCATCTTTCTAAAGGCGCTATAGGAGGTCGTTTACCGGGTTTTCTTCCCTTGTCTACAAACTTCCAATAACTTTTAGCTTTAAACCTAACCGATACTATACCTCCTAACTCGGAAGCTTCTACCCTTAAAGACTTCGCTAAGTCTCCGGTAGCGTTCTTATTTTCTTTATTAAGGTCATCTATAATACCATCTATCATATCAAATCCGGCTATCTTAACCCTAATAAAAGTCTGTGAAAAAGGTCTAGGCATCGAATACATCGTCGTTGCAACAAGTGCTAAAACGTACTTGCTCGGTTATTGTAAAAGATACCTGCCACCCTGTATGGTTCTTATCCTCGTCGTCTATTAAAGGTAAAACGGTAAAGTTATCTTGAATAGTCCAATCTGCTCTCTCGCTCTCGTTATCGTAGGTTAAAATAGTATCGTTAAAGTCCGTAATAAAACGGCTTATAATCTGGTCTAATATCCTTTGAGTAGAATCTAAGGTAGTATTAACCTCGTCCATAGTTCTCTCATCTGATAATATATCTATAATCTCTACTACTAGATTCCAATTATTAACAAAGAACCCTTCTCTAGCTGACTTAGTTATGCTAACCGGGTCTACTACTAAAGCCGGATAAGTTAATTCAAAGTCTGTGTTAAACTCCGAAGCCAACCCCGTGTAAAAAGTCTTAATAGCTTTATGTTTAGTAGCTAAGTCTTTAAAGATATTTTGTACTGTGTTTAAATTCATTACTTATTATATTTTATATCGCATTCGTTTTTCTCTTGCTTAATCAGTAAGTAGGTAAAAACCTCTCCTACTTTATAATCTGTTATCTTTTCTTTTTCCCCGAAAATAGCGCTAATAATCGCTTTATCCTGAGCCAAACTATAGACGGTAAGTAAGCTACCATACTTCCTACTAATAACGTCATAACCCGCTTTAAGTTCTTTAGCTTCGTACTCTTTATTAAAGAGAGGTTCGAATCGTTTATAGATAAGAGAAGATTGGTCAAAAAAAAACTACGTATTCTATAAGCTGTTAATACGTCTAGCTGTTTAAATAGCTCATACTTCTCGTCCGTATCCTTGTAGTTGTATTCCTTACCTTCCTCTAATATAAAGAACGCTAACAGCTTTCTAATAGCTAATAATGGCTTGTCTCTATAGTTGTCCTCTATCTTCTTAATATCCCAGTATTGACCTGCTTTAATACTGTTAATATCACTAGGAACTATAAACCTTCTATCGTTAATTAAGAACTCTCCCACCGGTTCGGTATCAGATTCTAGGTCTTTAGTATTGAATAAAACATCAATCTGACTTACTAAAAATTCGATTTCTTGCACGTCGCACCTTTTTACTAGCTCGATGTCTAATCCAGATAGCGTAGAAAATATCTCTAAGGAGTCCATTTCTTCGTTTATCTTCTCGTAAGTCTCTAAAGTTAGTTCGTTCCAACTCTCAGGCATAGTAAAGTCTATCCTTTCTCCTTCTCTTTTTAAGTGTCCTTTTACCATAGTTCGCTTGTATCTTCGATAATATCTATAGGTTCGTATTCTAAAACCTCGTAAAATATAAAAGCTAGACCACTCTTAGGTAATCTAGCGTCGTGCCAATCTCCATTATCATCTAAATAAGCTTCGAATGGCTTAGGTTCATAATGAGGAGAGTACACTAAGTACGTTCTGTCCGTCTCAGGTAATCCGTGTTCTTTAATCGATATCACTTTTATAATCGTTTTTATAATACTCTAATGCTTTAACGTAAGCTCTAAATAGCTTATTAACGTAGACTCTAAATAGTAC
>Ga0208645_1003514_pt1 | contig 11549 bp, 5 predicted proteins | sample VirMetDEL_Sep_01_FD_184519 | JGI IMG/M metagenome (GOLD analysis project Ga0208645, IMG submission 184519) | Aqueous microbial communities from the Delaware River and Bay under freshwater to marine salinity gradient to study organic matter... | ecosystem: Environmental > Aquatic > Marine >...
GCAAGTGTGATTGCCGCAAAAAGGCTGGCAATAAAATGCTTCATCTTTTTACTTCTGTGCTGAGTTCGTAAAGTCTTTGTTCGATAAGGTCGAGCTTCTTCCCGTTCTCCTCTACTTTAGTTTGCGTGTTCATGATAGTTTCACGAACGAGCTTGTCCTTGAGGTCATATTCAGTGCGAGACACCTCTGGCTCAGGCAGTTGCTTAGCCAATTCAATCTCCCCTTGCAGAGCAAACCACATACCGACAACTGTTACAACAAAAGAGATAATTATTGCAATAGTTTTCAAGTCAAGTGTGACCTGCGTGTTCTCGTCTACTTTCATGATAGTTTTCTGTAGATATATTTGCCAGTCTTTTTGTCTTGGTACAACTTAAACTTAGGGGCTCGTGGGTCGGCTTGGCCCTGAGTAAAGCCTTCTCCTCTAAGCTTTTCGTCAAGAAGTTTTTCTGCAGTTTGACGATCTATGCTGCTTACATATCCTGAATCGTTAGGCTTCTTTATTGCTTTCATTTTTTAGCTTTCTCTATGGTTCTTCCAGCGAAATATGCGCCGAATGATGTTAGCATTAGTATCTCCAACAAAGATACGTAACTATCCTTAACGTTGAAGGGCAGGTTATCAAGGGAATCCAGCACCATCGTTACCATAAACATCGACATAAGAGCTATCAAAGTCGCTGGTCTGATGATCTTTGCGAGCTTCACATCCCCACCCATGTCTGCCTTCCATCTCTCAGTAACGTTGTTCTGGAATGCAATCTCTGCGTCAATCTTTGCCTTGACCTCTTCTGGATCTAAGTCAGGGTATTGCTTGTCAATCAAGTTCTTTACAACCCCAAGCGCACCCTGATCTGGGAGCAAGTCCCCGACAGTGTCGAGGATGCCTGGTGCTTTCTGCTTCAACCATCCGCCAAGGGCGGTGTCTTTGATCTTAGTTTCCTCTGAGTTTTTCATGCAGTGCGTTGTATTCCATGATTAGTATGCGCTCTTTCTCTTGCAGCTCAGCAGATCTGTTCACACGTTCGATGTATGGGAGATCCTGCGCTGCTCTTCTTTCCTTGCGAAGAACCTTGAGCTTCTTCTCTATACTCTTAAGTTTGTTGTTCAGCTTGACGATGCCTTGGTATCTATCTATGCTCTTGTCGTCTGCTTCTTTACGCTCCTTGTACAGCTGCTGTACTTCCTCTTTGTTGTCGTCGTACAGGTCGAAGTCGTAGTACTTAGATGGCTCTCCATACACCTTGCGGAGGAATGGAATCTCGTTTGCTTCCATCTTAACCTTTTCGCCAGTTCGAATCATCTCTTTGATGTTGTACGCTCCAGTAACACCTCGCATGGTAAACTGGCCGAGACCTCCGATGTAGTACTCGAACGGATACCAGAACAAGTCTGGATTGACGTCGAAGCTTCCGCTCACCATCTGGCTACCTCCAGTAGCACTGTTCATCCACTGGAAGAAGTCCTTGAAAAATTCAGGAGATCTAAACGCAAGCTCAGACTCAGGCTTCTTTGCCCCGACAGGGAACTGCTCTCTGTAAACCTTAGAACCGAAGTAAGTCTCGTTAACCGCCATCTCGATGAGCGGCTTGATCGTGGTCGGAGCAAGACCCTTGGTTAGGTACTTAGCAAAGTTATCTGATTGTCCGAAGCTGATCGGTGAGAATGAACTCAAAGCGGAGTTGAGCACGAACCACAAGGCATCATAAGCATCCCTCTGTCCAGCCATGGTTTCTGCAATGGCCGTACCCATGTTAGAGAATAGGTTGTACCCGTATGGAAGCGGTATCTTAATGTAGTTCTTCCCGTCATACATCATGATGAGGTTGCGCTCCTTTTCGTAGTCAGGAATCTTATTATAGAACAACTCACCATCCTCGTCCTCGTCCGACATAGCCATGTTAATCATAGCCAACATGCCAGAAACCAACCCCAAACCGATTATGATTCTTTGCGGGCCACTAAGCTGCTTGCTGATACTGCCATCAGGATTTTCAACCTGCTTCATTTTTACAAGCGAACGTGCAATCCTTGCCGTGCCTTGGATAGAGGCATTGAAGAACAAGTAGTATGCATTGGCAACAGCTCCCCACTCACCAGACTTGTTGAAGTTTACGGTGATGTTCTTTGCAAGCTGAGCTGCATCTGCTCTAGAGGCACCAGCCTCTCTTGCTTCGATATAAGCAGAGAGTCTGATGCTGTTCTCGAAAGCATCGTTCATATTCTCAATGTGCTGGAGAGAGTTTTTCTCCATCCACTTGATGGCTTTCTTCGCTTTGCTTGCTTCGTTTGTCTCGCTATCGAGCTCAGCGGCGATCTTTTCCAGTGGCTTGACAAATCCCCATCCAGTCTGACCCCCATCTTCTTTAAACTCACTTAGATACTTGGCAGTAACCGCATCCAAACCCTTACCCATGACATCGCCTTTAATCAAAGCCTTAAGTGTCTGAGGTGTGCGCGTAATAATCTTACGCGCTACAGCGTGCTTGTTTTTTATAGCCCCATCTGGAAGATCGGCCTCAGCTATAGCGTTAGGGATAGCAGAAAGAATATCTCGTGAGAAGTTAGAGATAATAAATTCTGGGTTCCTTGTAGTAAAAGCAGCTCTCAAGAAGTTCGCTGGCGAGGCCATCAGTCTTGAGATGGCATCCAGTTTCTGAGTACCCATGCCCTTCAAGCTCTTCGCGAGAGATTCATCCTTGAGTATGATTTGCTTTTGCTCTCCATTTATTCTAACCCCGACGGCTTTATCTTGATCGCTGACAGGTATGTTGTCGGATGTATTCCAAAGCTTCGTGTTTGGATTCTTAGATACAAGGTTGAAGAGAGATTGCAACACTTCGTTTCTTCTCCCAACAATCTTTATGGACGCATTTTGCTGAATGATCTGAGCAAGAATGTTTGCTGGCGGAGTCTTTCTTCCTTTGGCTTTCTTTACTGTAGAGCCCTTGACATTAAATCCTACACCTCCTGTAGGGTATTGATACTCGCCAACGTTTTTGGAGTCCTCGGCGAAACCACCAAGCGGAACGTAGTTTTTAAACTGCGCCTCAAACTTGTCGATTGTTTCGTCACTCTCCAATCCAAACTTGCGCATGCTGTCACGAGTGTCTTGTGAAATCTCGTCAGCAATCGCAGCTGCTTTTTCAAGCGCAGTTCTCTCTTCTTCAGAGAACGAAGCGAGAATCTCCGCTGCGGCTTCGTTCGTAAGTCCAGAGCCGTTTTCAATTCCGTCTCTTTCACTAATCAACTTGTTTCTTTCTTCCGCGTGGCGAGCGTACAAGAAATCATTAAGCTTGCTAGAGTTGATGTTGCCAGACTTCATGGCCTCTTTGAGTCGGTCTACTTTAGCCTCAAGCTTTTCAAGGTCGTTATGTGCCTTTCCGTACATCAACTCCTCTGCGCGCTTAAAGTTCTGATCGTCTTCAACTCTAGTGCCGCGTGCTGCTTCGATGTCCTCCTGCATCATCATGATAGGAGCGAACTTGTCTTGGAACTTAAGACGAATCCAATCAAACTGTTGCTGCAATGCTGATCTCTCGCGTGGTGCCCAGCTATTGTCCATCACAGAATCAAGATCCTCGACAGAATTTAGAACTGTAGACTCATCTAGGTTAAGCTCAACTATGCCTTGTGCCTTACCAGAGATAGCCTGTCTAAGCTTAGATATTTCTTCCTTCTGTCTTTTTGCTTGGTCTTTAAGAGCGTTAGCTAGTATCTTGATTCTTGCTTTAGCCTCTTCAACCCTAACTGTATCTCCGCTTTTCAGAGCATCGGCTAGTTCTGTTTCTACGGCCTTAATCTCTCGCTCCGTATCAAGAGGACTCATACGTACGTCTCTCTTTCCACTCTCGCGGATTATAACGTCTACTTGCTTTTGCCCAGACTCCATCTCGGTGATCTGCCTATCGATGTCTTCGATAGTTGCATTTTTCTCTTTGACTTTAGCCTTAGCTGCAGCTCTTACAAACGGAATTGACTTCGGCAAACCGTAGTATGAAGACCCAGCAACAGATGTAACTGCAAACGGGAAAGGTCTACCTTCTACCTTCTGGATTTTAAGGCCAGTAGCGAGAACTGATTTGCCACTAGCATCTTTTTTCGTTTCGAAATATATCTCTCTGTATGAAACGATATCTGCTGTAGGTACGCCCTTAAGGTTTTCCGATGTAAGCTGAGTCTTTATGTCTTCTGCAGACAAGCCAAGTTCTCTTGCGACTTCTTTAGTAAAAAGCTTCGATATGATAGCCCCATTCTTTCTGATAGAAGTATCTTGCGCAGCCTCACCCTCTTTCTTCATGCCGTTCATGAAGTCAATAAACTGTTGCTTACCAAAGTATTCGAAGTCTGGGAAAGCGTACTGCACGCCGTCTTTCTCTACAGTGAAAAAAGGAACAGTTCCTTCCAAGTCAGTAGCATCGTGACCACCGTAAGTCTTAACTACTGCGTCTATAAGACCCTTAACTTCATTTGAAAAGTCTTTATTTCCAAGGTCTGATGTGACCATAGATCGAACAGAGCTTGCAAGAGCCCCAAGAACTCCGCCTTGGTCCGTCTCACTAATGGATTCAAAGCGAACAGTTATGGCGTCGATGGCTCTTGGATTTGACAGAACGCTGTCACCCTGAATCCCGAACCCTACAATTACGGTTATGTCTTCTTGATCTGGATTCTGTTCCGCATATTTACGAGCTGCGTTAAGAACCGCAGTCTTCATCTTAGTGGCATGATCTCTAGAAGAGTGAGAAGAAACAGCGTCAGCAATACCCTCGTAACTAACTCCACTCGTACCTTCTGTCTTGTCATACTGAATAAGAATCATTGGGCGGCCCACGTGCTCAGACATATCTTTGACCTCGATGTTGTCTGGATGCGTCAATTCAATGCCGTCAGAGTCGTCAACTTTATCCAGAATCATATCTGGATCTACTTCGTCTTCAAACTTAGCTGTGTTGTTTGGCGATATAGACTGTAAAAACTCAGTGCCTCTAGCCTCTGCTCCTTCTGCTTGCGTTGATGTACTAGACTCCATGACTTGCTCACGAATCTTTTCGTACTTGCTAATGTTCGGGTCTTTTCTGTATAGCAGTTCGTTCAGATCAGCGAGAGCTTGATCAAGCTGCTGTATTCTTTCTGCCGTAGCTTGGTCCAAAGGCATGTTCTTTTGTGCTGCATCTGCCTCACGTGCAGAAAAACTCTTGCGTTCTAGTGTAATGTCAGAAGAAGCTTTCGTGTATGCATAAAAGCTTCTAGTCTCACGTTCAGCCCAAGAGAAAAGCTTAGGTTCCATGTCCAAAACCTCACCGTCTCTACCTTTCTTTGGGTTGGGAGTAGTTATTGTTTTAATAGACCCGTCGTCCCCTCTATATGTGGCACCGACAATGTAATTGTTCCTGCCATTTCCCGTCTGGAATGCCCAGTAGTTTCTCCAATGCCAGTAGTCGTTTACCTTGACAGATCTTTCTTGAGCGAACTTAGTGATGGACCCAAACTTATCTGGGAACACAATCCTAAAGGTCACAACCTTATCCTTAAGGTCTGGATATGCTCTTGAGACGCTGTCCATTGCTGACGTTTGTGCGTCAGCTTCGGCCTGCGTTTGTACGTTGATTTCAGAACCGACTTCCGTTCCAGCCACAAATGCCTGCATCACAGCCATAAGATCTGAATCGGTGTTAATGAAGTACTGGTCGGCATATCTTCCATACTTCTTGTTGAAGAGGTCATTGAAAAAGTCTTTCAACCGCTGAACAAAACCTCTCTTTCTTAGTCGGTTTATTCCGTCTGGAGTTGCGTACTCCTCCATGAATCTCGTGACAACCTCTTCGTCTATAACTCTTTGGCTAGGCTTGTCTCCTTTTTCGTTGGTATAGTTTTTTTCTATCTGATCGACTAGCTTATTGTAGTTGTCTACGCCAATGAAATCCTTTATCTGATTCAAGATTCTGCCTCTATACTTAGCGTCACCAAGAAGATCGTGAATCATCGCATGAATAAATTCATGTCTCAATACAGCTACAGAGCTCCCTTTGTGAACGTGAACCTCCTTGGTCTTTGGGTTGTAAAACGCTTGGCTTTTTTTAGACTTCAGTGGGTGAGCTGCTTGAAGATCTTTAAGGTCTTCGTGGACAATAACTCTTACTGGAAGCTTAAGTCCGTTAAGCAAGTTTCTGATTGGACGAACAAGTTGCGTCGGCAGTGATTCGATGTCTTCGTCAGTAACGTTGTTCTCTCTTGAGAACACAAGTGGCTGACGCCCAGGCTTTTGCTTAGGTTTTGCTGGCTCTGATACTGGTTCTGCCACTGGCTCAGCAGCTGGCTCTGCCTCGGTCTCTGGTTGAGTCGGTGCCTCTGCAGTGTCCTGCTCGATGTCATCATTGGTCTGATCGACAGACGCTTCTGTCGATGGCAGCTTTTGGTCTATCGCAACCTGAAGGTTTTTGTAAGCTTCAGCTATGGCATCAATATCACCAGAGCTTTCTGCTGCCTGCAATTCTCCAAGGGCTTTCTGCAGGCTCTTCTTTTTGTTTCTAAGTGCAGACTTACGGGTGTTCAAGTCATTGATGAGCTTAAGGTCTGCGTCCCCTTCTGGGACCAATCCATCAATGCTCTCAAGGTCGGTATCGATTTCCGCAATCGCAATATCTATGTCATTAACCGCATCCTCAAACTGTTCGAGAGTACTAAGCGGAGCCTTTGACTTTGCCTCAAAGCCTTCATATAGCTTGTTCCGCTCGGCCATAAGTGCCTCAAGCTCTTTCTTGGACGTCTCTTTAGCCCAGTCTGTTTTGAGTCCCTTAGATCTAAGGATAACTCTACCTATCTCTGAGTCAAGCTCAAGGACTCGGTCGTATGATGCGCGGTCTCTACGGCGCATCTTTTTGTAGTAATCGCTAGCCTTACCGACTCTATCTTTTTCTTGCTGCAAAAGATCTTCGAGCTGAGTCTCAAGAGCCTTGGCTTCTGTAGAGCCAGGCTCCACATTCTCTGCTTGAGCTATGATACTGTCAATCTTTTCTCCAATCTCTGTTGCAAGCGGATGAGACGGGTCTCCAGGTCTTGAGGCGAGCTGAGATGGAGACGGTTCTACTATCATCCTAGCTCCAGAAAGAGGTCCGCCAACCAGAGCCCCACCAACAAATGATTCGTACAATCTGTTTAGGGGATTTTCTTCTTCCCTCCCCAAAACAAACTTTTCAGACCCCATAATCAGGAGCTCTTGAATTGATTCACTTGTTCCTTCACCCACTATAACGCCACCAACCTTTGAGGCTCCTCTCGTTAGAGAGTTTCCTAATAGCTTAGAGCCTATTTTTGTCGCTCCCGAAGAAACGAGGCTAGCCCCAAGTGCCCCAGCCTTACCTATAAGAACATCACCAACAGACTCAACGCCACCACTCCAGAAAGAATGAATAATCTTTTGACTTGACGTAAGGTTTGGGTCATCCTCTACATCTTGGTATGCTTGTGACGCACGTGCAGCAAAGTTAAGCGGGAGACCAATATACGGTACAGTCGTTAGAGCAATGTACGGAGCTTGCTGAGCAAGCATCATGCTCCCCTCTTCCCCAAGGTCAACAGCAAGGCTTGCAAATTCAGCTAAGTCAAGGTTTGCAAGTGACGATCCCATTTCGCTTACAATTTCACCAGCAGTCTTTTGCGTTTCCATTCCGATGCCAGCAGAGACATCGCCATAAAACTTTTCCTGTTGCTCTGCAAACTCGTTATCAGACAGAGTTGCCCAAATATCAAAAAGCATGCTATTTGCAGTGGCGTTAAGCTCTGTGTAAACCCTTCTTGAGAACTTAGACTTGGGGAGTCCAAGAGCGTCAGCCAAGTCTTCTCTGCCTGCCTCATAAAACTTTTGCTGCAAGTCTGTAGCTGCCTTTGCTTGAGCAGCTTTAGCGGCTTCGAACTGTCTCTGTGGAGACAGGGTGCGCATCCACGCCAAGGGTGCGTTCATGATAGAGGTCTCATAATTGAAGAACTCAAGAGCCCCTGTCTCGTCCAACTTCTTGCTTGCTTGCTCGTATCTATCACGAGCAGCACGCATGTCCCTGAGGCCCTGATCAATTCCCTCTTGCATCTCGCGCTGCTTTTCAGCCTGCGCTTTAGCCAAGTCTTCTTGCTGCTTCTTTTGATAGCTTTCAAGAACAGCAACCTTGTCTTCTTGAGGCACATCAAAATCTCTCACGAATCTCAATGCATCTTCAGGATTGAGATTGTGCTGATAGATATAATTCAGCAGCTCTTGTTGGTTCTCGTTCATATTACGAATATACGGATCTTATGAGTTCTGCTGCTCTCTTAGCCCTGTCTACGTTGCCCTGAAGGATTCGCCCATCCTTAAGCTTTTCCTCGACTTGATCTTTGCTTCCATAGTAGTTTTCGTACATGTCTGCCGCAGCAAGCCAGTCTTCTTTGCTTCCAGACTTCATGGCTTTAGCCACTGCTTTAATAGCATTAGTTCCTGGAGTCATAAACTCCATGGACGTAACCGCTGTGAGCACCTGTTCTGGCAATTCTTCTAAATCCTTTTCACTAACACCCATCTTTTTCGCGATAGACGGTATCGTGTTTATAGAAATAAAGTCAGACTGGATTTGTCTAAGCGTGTCATCTGTCATGTCCCACGTTGATGGGTCTAGTTCTTTAGAATTAAGAGAGTCAGAAAGCGCTTTTTCTGCCTCTTGTCCAACGAGCCCCTGAAGTGATTTTAGTGCCTCCATCTGATCTTCAGGAATGTATTTAGAGAGAATGTCAAGCTTCTCCTGTATGTTCCCAGCACTTTTTCCGAGGTCTAGGCCGCCGATAGTCACACCGCTTTTCTCAGTTGGTGGAACATTAACGAGGACTCCATCAGCAGAGTAGCCTTCTTCCTGGAAGATGTTGTCAATCACATCGGAGTCAGTGGCAGTAAAGTCTCCACCAAAGAGCCCTTTGGATTTGAGTTTATATGCATCAGCTTCAGTCAACGGTTTAGGTCCAGTAAGATACTTCTCTGGATTTAACTCAACGAGAGCGTCTTGGAATGCCGAGACAGCCTTGCTCATGTCATCGCCACCGATTCCAAGGTCAGCTCTACCATATCTGGTAGGCAACCCAAGTGTTTGCAAGAAGTTTCTCAAAGGAGACACCCCGACAGTGATGCCTTCTTTTTGCATGTATTCGATACCCTGTTTAATCTCCTGAGGGTTGTAGCCTTCTTCAACGAGTCGGTCAACAAAACTTCTGTTCAACGCGGCCACATCCATTCCTCTTCTTCCGCGGCGAGGGCTAACAAGAATAGCATTATTTCCAGTGAAGTTAAACTGGCTCTGAATGTCTTCTATTTGCTGTTCTTTTGTTTGCTCTCTTCGCTTATCCAAAGACGGTCCAGTAGCCAGACGTACATCCTCAACTGTAGTAGTAATAAACTCATCAGGGGCAGTGTGCTCTGGAGTGTTGGCCCATGCCGCCTGCTCTCTAGCTATCTTAGCCTTTCTTTCGATTTCCAGTTGGCGCTGATAAGACTGGTTTTTCAGCATATCAAAAATACCATCAGCCTTGAGCTCTCTGTACAAGTTATCGTACAGATCGTTCATCCTTTCGTCAGGATTGTCACCTGTAAGAACGTATGTATGTAATTCCTTCTTTGTTTTTTCTTCGTCTTCTGGATCTGGAATTGTCTTATCCACAAGAACTATAATGTTTCCAATCGCATCAACTTCAAAGCCAAGAAGATTGTCTCCATATTCAGAAAGCCCAGCTATATCTCCAGCTGCCGTGCCTGTTCCTCTTGCGTTTTTGAGTCTTCTAACTCTTTCTACTCCATACAAATTGTCTACATAATCACCAAGCTCTCCATCTTGAGGAGTCATGGTTACCTCTGCTCTTTTTGCGTCAGTTCTAGTTTCAAAATCTCCTCTAAACAAGGCATTGAATGTATCTTGCGAAGCCTGTAATTGCTTAGCGTTTTTGGCACCAAGCATCCAGTCATACTCAAGCTCACCCATATGTCTAAGCGCAGCACTAAGTTCTGCTGGGTCGTTTCTTACTTCAAGGATGCGGTCTCTAAGTTCAACCTCGCTTTTAATCTTGGATAGATCAACACCCTTTACATCTTGTATGTAGTTGTATATAGCCGTTTCTTGATAAGTCGAAGTAGATGGCCTTGCGGTCTCCATAAATGCTTCTATAATCTTTTCCTTTCCTTCGTCTGTACCAATAAGACTATAGTACCTATCAAGATTATTCGCTCCGTAAGTTCCTTCTGCTTCGATAGTTCCAATAGACGGCGCCTTCTCAAAGAACATGGGATCGACTCCATTGTAATACCCAACGTTTCCGACAGTCTGCTGAGACTCTCCTTCACCCACAAGCATTTCCATAGAGTTCATGTCGAATCTAGCAAATACATTTGCGTCTTCAGCATCTGAGAATTGCTGCAAGGCTTCTTCAAGGCTAATGTTGTAGTTTGCTGGATTAGCCCTGAATGAATTAAGCTGAGTCAAGCTGTTCTGACGAGCAGCTACAGCTCTATTGTAGAAGTCTAGAGTCTGCAACTTGATGTTGTCTATACGCTGCTGATTCTCCTCAGAGGGATCAGCAGCATACATATCTATGGCTCCTTCAAAAGCCTTGCTGTACTCGTTCAAGATATTGCGAGACCGATTCCCTAAATACGTGCTACTAGATTTGAATCCTTCGAGCGTGTCATTGTACAAGTTAACGTTAGACTTGAACTCTTGGTCGTCAGCTTCTGCTTTAGCTATAGCTCTGTCGAGGTAGCTAAGACCCTGTTGAGAAGACGTTATGCCTCTAGAAAGAAGTGTCATCTTTTAAATGCTTTGAATGTTTCTTGTGCAGCCTTGCGCTCGTTCTTGTTCATGCTGACGGTGCCTCCGTTCATGAGTTTACCAATAACTTTCTTAAGGAATCTACGTTGCTTAGGATTGAAGACAAGCGTTTCATCTCCAGTAACAGTAGCTATAGTCTTCCCACCCTTCGTCTTTACATCATACTCTACGCTGTGGTCAGCTGTGTACTTTCCTGGAGTTGTGATAGGACCGCCCTGTGCTCTGCGACGAGGTGAAACACCTGGTTGACTATAATAGTACTCTAAGTCTACTTGTGTACCAAACGGAGCTGGCGCTCCAAATGCGCTTGATTGCTCTTGCCACTCTGTTTGAGGATAGGTAATAGCAGATGGCTGCGGAGCCAAGAACTCAGGGGTTTGGCGGGTTTCGCGATAAAGGTCGGTATAGTCAAATGGCTCTCCGTCGTACGGGACATATTCAGTTTTAGGAGTTCCATCTCCTGAAGGTTTTTTCTTCGCCGCACCAGCAGCCAAAGCGCCAGCCCCAAGAGCTGTTTCTGCACCAGAGATCATCGTCTCTGCTCCAGCCTGATACCCTGCCTGAGCACCGAGCAGATCGCGAGCGTACTGAGCTGACTCTGCCTGGAAGTTAAGCGCTGCTGTTCTAGCTTGAGCACCAGCCAGAGCTTCAAGAGCTGCTTGCTGTCTCGCATAGTCTCTTTCTGTAGCCGCAGCCATACCTCTTTGCGCTT
>Ga0208645_1003515_pt1 | contig 11549 bp, 18 predicted proteins | sample VirMetDEL_Sep_01_FD_184519 | JGI IMG/M metagenome (GOLD analysis project Ga0208645, IMG submission 184519) | Aqueous microbial communities from the Delaware River and Bay under freshwater to marine salinity gradient to study organic matter... | ecosystem: Environmental > Aquatic > Marine >...
AAAGGAGAGTTTAGAAAGGCTTGGACAGATATACAAAAAGAAATACGAGAACTGGATGCAGATTTTTACAAAGTAATAAAGGCGCAGAATTGAAAGCATTAGAGGACAAGCTACAAACGGCAGTAATTACATACTTACGGCTTGAAAAGAAAGCATTGTATTGCGCATCTTTAGGTGGGCAGTATCAACGCTATCACTCGCAAAGGATGAAAGCCAAGCGTAACGGTTATGTAGCTGGTTTCCCCGATGTATTTTGCTACGATTCAAGAGGCGGCTATCACGGGTTAGCGATAGAGTTAAAGGTCAAAGGCAACTACGCAAGTCAGAAGCAGAAGAACTGGATTAAGAAATTAAACGAGAGAGGTTACTTGGCAAAGGTATGTACTGGCTTCGATGATGCTAAAAAGTTTATAGATGATTACTACGATTTAGAAAAAAAATAAAATATTAAAAATTTATAGTTGTTATTATAAAAAGTTTTTTTACATTTGTAGGGTAATCAAAACAAAACAATTAAAATTAAACCACAGAAATTATGAATAAACAAGAAAAATATTACGAGTTGTTTTTAGACTTTGGAGAAAACATAGGAACGCAGACAATATACACAAGTGAAAGGTTAGAGGACTGCGAAAGAAGAAAATCTAATATGATTAACAACTTAGATAAGTATTACACTAATAATTGGCAGGGGCTACCTAAAGATGTTGTGTCCATCAATATAGATACTTTGAGAGTGATATTCGAGAATAGAGAAGTAACTAAACTATAAAAGACAGATGAAAAATCAAGAGATTATCGACAGCATCAACGAGAAAGTAACAATAGATACAAACTGCAAGGACTTTATAGATATGAGTGGTAAATTTCCAGTAGGTCATATAAGAGGCTTAATGAATCACTACATAGACAGAGCAGAAAACCTTGACTATCTACTAAAGGTCTATGAGGATAGGATAAAAGAATTAGAGGCATCTGACAACCCACACAAGAGCATTCTTATTAGAGAACTAAAGAATGTGTTTATAAAAGGCAGATGCGATTGGGAACCCGAAGAAAGCATTTGGGATAGACCTATGGATGATAGGTGCGATATGCAACTAAGACACTACCCGGACGAAAGACTTGGCTAAAGTGAGTAAGCTACTTGAGTGCTACATAAAAAGTCCTACCCAAACTTTATACAAGGTTTAATTTCAGTAGGGTAGGCATTTCAATTATTTATATTGAAATCAGCTTGAGAGGGGGAGCGTGGGAACTCCCCCAACTCAAACAAAACAAACGAAAACCTATTTATAGCTATGGCAGAAACTTACATTTATGCAGTCGCAATACTACTACCGATACTTTATATATTCGGTATGTATTACAATACAAAGTAGGGTGTTGAAACTGGCAGACAAGCCCCCTTGTCTCGGGGGTGTAGATTATAGGATAAACTTAGGATAGTGGATTGACCACCAAATTGTTCCTCGATATGCATGATTAAGAGGCATGTTCTAAAGCTAACTACTGCGTGGAGGTTCGAATCCTCCCCCTACTGCTAAACCTTTAAATCTAAATAAAATGAAAGACGAAAAACAAAAAGACGTAGACACAACTTGGGATGCTTGGCTCGAAGATATGAGCGACAGAGAACAACCAGAAGCGTGTAGTATTGATAACCCAGATTGCGAGAATTGTGGCTCATGAGTAGCGTAGAGAACAAAGTATGTATAAAGATACTTGACAGAGCAGAGGTCGGAGAGAACAAGTACGGCAAGACAATGGAACGTACAGACCTTTCTACAATAGATTGGGTAAAACACGCACAAGAGGAAGCAATGGATTTAGCCGTATATTTAGAGAAGATTCTGGAGTTATTAACACAAGAGCAGAAAAATAAAATTTAACCTATATTAGTGCATAGGTTTTCTCATTAGTTAGTTTTGGGTGGGGTAGAGAGTAAAATCTTTACTCCACTTTTTTTTTAAATTTATAATTATGTTAGGAAGAGGATTAGTAAACAGATTAATTTTGAAAGCAGTAAGACGAGGCAAAAAAATAAATGTCATAAAACGCTATTTATATATGTGTCATGGTATTAACATAGGCGACAAGGCTCTAAAGAATAGATATGAACGAATTAAAGTATTTGCTCGGCAAGGAGTACAATAATATATACGAGATAGCTCTAAAGATAACAAAGGGCAACGACATAGATGCACAAGATTTAACGCAAGAAATCTATGTCATTATGTTGGAGTACGACCAAGAAAAACTCCAGCAGATATACGATAACGGACATATTAAATACTGGGTAGCAAGAGTGATGCTCAACCAGTATATCAGAAGCACATCTCCATTCAAGAAAAAGCATCATTCCTACCTTAAAGATGCAAACGCAGTAGTGAGCAACCTTGCACACGATGATAGCGAAGAAATAATACAAGACAAAATACTTTTTGAGCAACGGCTACAACAGATAGAGGAAGTGATGAAAGACTTACATTTCTACGATAAGACATTGTTTAAGATTTACTATGAATCCGACCACTCAATTAGAAGCCTATCGGAATCAACCAACATAAGCACCACATCAATATTCAATACAATAAAGAACGTAAGAAACTATATAAAGGATGAAATTAAAGACAAGCAATAAGACGTATAATGAACGTATGGAAATATGTCGCAAGTGCGAACACTTTAGAAAGTCGGTTGCACAATGCAAGAAGTGTGGGTGCTTTATGAAGATAAAAGGTGCGATTGCTTTTACTCGTTGTCCTATCGGAAAATGGGAAAGGGAGAAGGATATAACCCCAGACCAATTATCTATCCTTAAACGGCTTGTAAATAGCATTGAGGGGAGTAAGGTTACTCACGAGCAGAACGTAGGACTAACTAACTTGTATAATGAGATATTTGGAATGCGTAAAAACGTATCTTCTTGTGGTGGATGCGTTAGAGATATGGTAAAGGATTTAACTGAATTATTAAAAAGCTATGAAGATTGAAAGCGTTAAAATATCGGAGTTGAAATTTGCTGAATATAATCCTCGCAAAATATCTAAGAAGCAATTTAAAGACCTAAAAAAAAGCCTGGAAGAATTTGGGTTAGTGAATCCTATTGTCATCAATTCAAACGAGGATAGGAAGAACGTCATTATTGGTGGGCATCAAAGAGCAAGAGCATGGGAAGATTTAGGTAACGACCACATACTAACTTATGCAGTTGATTTGCCTATCGAAAAAGAAATGAAACTCAATCTTAGGCTTAACAAGAACGGTGGTAAATTTGACGATGACCTACTGCTGAATTACTTTGATGAGGAAGTATTGTTTGAGGTAGGGTTTACAGTAAACGATTTAAACATAAATATAGACAAGTACGAAGATAACACCCTGGAAGATGTTACAAAAGACGTTTGCGAGTGTTGTGGCTCTCCGATATGAAAAAGCATACTAAGATATACCTTGATTATTTCGGATTCAATGATACCGATTTTATACCTTGTGAAGTATGCGAGGCAAAAGCCACAGATATACATCACATAGACGCAAGAGGTATGGGTGGGAGTAAAACAAAAGACAACATAGAAAACTTACAAGCATTGTGTAGAACTTGCCATATTGAGTACGGAGATATAACGTATTGTAAGGATATGCTAAAGAAGATACATAAAAAATATATGCAGATATATGGAACAAAATAGAACAAAGGTAGCTAAAGAGAGAATGCTCAAAGCGTTAGAGAAATCGTTGGGTATTGTTTCAACGGCTCTAAAGATGACAGACCTATCAAGAACTAACTATTATAGGTGGCTCAAAGAGGACGAGGAGTTTGCTCAAAAGGTTAAAGAGATAGAACAAATAGAACACGATTTTATTCGGTCTAAGTATTACGAATGTATAAAAGATAAAGTACCAAGCGTTGTAATTCATGCAGCTAAAACACAACTTGGATTAAGTGAACGCCAACAGATAGATGTAACAACGCAAGGAGAAAAGATTAACAAAATAGAGATAGAGATTGTCAAGCCTAAAGATACAGACGAGTAATGTATTCGAGAGAAACTACAACGCACCAACTAAGTTAGTAGTTAATCAAGGGGGTACGCGAAGTGGGAAAACTTACTCACTTTGTCAGTTGCTTATTGTAAAGGCTTTTGAGAATACTGGTAAAAGGTTTAGCATCGTAAGGAAGTCGCTACCCAGTTTGAAGCTATCGGTAATGAAAGACTTTTTTGAGATACTTAACAACCTTGATTTATACGACGAAACAAAGCACAATAAATCAGACCACACCTACACGCTAAACGGCAATACATTCGAGTTTATATCTTTAGACCAACCACAAAAGAAAAGAGGTGCTAAACGGCACTACCTATTTTGTAACGAGGCAAACGAATTGACGTGGGAAGATTTTTTCCAGCTGCTCGTAAGAACAGAGGAAAAGATATACATAGATTATAACCCCTCTGAAACTCATCATTGGCTATATGATAAGATACTCAATAGAGAGGACTGCACATTCATTAAATCAACGTACAAGGACAACCCCTTTTTACCTGATGAGTTGGTCAAGGAGATTGAAAGGCTACGAGATACAGACGAGGACTATTGGAAGATATACGGATTAGGGGAAAGAGGATTCTCTAAGTCTATCATATTCCCAAGAGTTGAGATAATGAGCAAGATACCCGAAGAAGCTAAACTCATATCTACTGGCTTAGACTTTGGATATACCAACGACCCGAGTGCTTTGGTAGAGGTTTACGAATTAGAAGATAAATTAATATTTAACGAATTACTATATGAACGAGGACTCACTAACTCTGATATTGCTAACCGAATGGATGTTTTCTGGGCTGATAAGCGAAGAGTTGTATTTGCAGACAGTTCAGAGCCTAAATCAATCGAAGAATTATATAGATTAGGGTACAACGTAAAACCTTGCGTAAAGGGTAAGGATTCAATCAACATAGGGATAGACCTACTCAAACGATTTAAGCTATGCGTAACAACAAAAAGCACTAACCTTATATCGGAGTTTAACGGCTACAAATGGCAAGAGGATAAGAACGGCTATTTACTTAACAAGCCAATAGATAATAATAATCACGGAATTGATGCTTTACGCTATGCCGTTACTATGGTTAAGAGTAAACCAAACGTAGGTAGATATTCTATTCGATAAATTATTTTAAAATTTTTTTATTATTTGTTTGGTATTATAAAAAATTGTTTTATATTTGTCATGTACAAACAAACAAACTAACGACATGAAAGCACTAAAATTAAAATTCAAGAAACACACAGATTACATAGGAAACTATGTTGCACAATCAGAATATAGAGGTTATGATGTAAGAGTTGAAATTAGCAAATACCCAGAAGGTGGATTCTGTTTCACAACTTACATTAACAATCACCTAACAGAAAGATACGGATATGTTGGTCTAAGAAAGTCAGATATATTATCTACTATTGACCAAAATGTAATGGATGAAATAGATGAAATGATTAGGTGGAAAAACTTATGATAATAAACATACTAACAAGAGCCTTACGAAAGTAGGGCTTTTTTTATTTTTATACATATTACACATTTTACTATTTAATAATATGAAGTTGATTATACCGACAGATACAAGCGAGATTACATTAGGACAACTGCAAGGATTGGCTGATATAGAAGAAGCCGATATAGATACGTTAGAACGGCAGAAAAGAAGTATCTCGTTATTGACTGGAGTAGATAGAGAAACACTTGACAGATTCCGTCTAAGCGATTTGGAAATGGTTTACGACAAGTTATTAAGTTTGTCTAAGAAAGACAATAGGCTGATTAAATTCGTTACGTTAGAGGGCGTGAAATACGGCTTTCATCCTAACCTATCGGAGATAACTACTGGAGAGTTTGCAGACTTAGATACATACTGCAAGGAACTGAACAAGAATCTCCACAAAGTTATGGCAGTATTGTACCGACCAGTCGTAAAAGAGAAGTACGGTAAATATGATATAGAAAAATACAATGGTACTGGAAAGAGAGCAGAGTTGTTCAAAGATAAGCTACCAGCAAATGTAGTGAATGGTGCAATGGTTTTTTTTTGGACTTTAGGGAAAGATTATTTGAGCAGTATTCTTCAATCTTCACTGGAGGGCAAAGCACCGATAAACAACAAAGGTTTAGCAAGAAATGGGGTTGGTATTCAATCTTAATGGTGTTAGCTAACGATGATGTATTAAAGATAGACCAAGCAACTGAAATAGGGATAGGCAAATGTTTTACCTATTTAGCATATATAAAGGATAAAGAAAACGCTAAGAAATGAAATCATTTAAAAGTATAGTTGAGCAATTCGAGAAGATTTGCAACGCACACAAGCAAGTCAATTCGTTCACATTCGGAGATATATTCGAGGTAGACTTGTCAAACGAGGTGGACTTTGCAAAGGCTCACTTGATAGAACAACCCTCAACAATTAATAGCAGAGATTTTGTATTTACCTTTGATTTGCTGGTTATGGATATTGTATCTGCTGACGGCTCAAATGAAACTGACGTACTCAATAATACCTTTCTTGTAATGGCAGACATTTACAGAGAGTTTAAAAACGGATTAGGTAGAAATACACCTATAATCGATTCAAGAAGCTACGCAATAAATGATAGTGTTACTTGTGAGCCGTTTACAGACCGATTTGAGAACTTACTCGCTGGCTGGAAAGGAACAATCAGTATAACAGTACCAAGTCATATAAACGCTTGTAATAGCCCTATATGAAATTAGAATTAGAAGCAACGCAAAAAGCCTTATCCAAATTTGGTAAGGATGTTATAATCAAGGCAGCCACATATCTGCAAACAAGAAAGCGAGGGTATGATACTGGGCGATTAATGAAATCACTTGACTACGATTTAGGGGTGGCAGCTAATTCTATAAGCCTTAAAATACGAATGGAAGATTACGGTCTTGCAATAAATGAGGGCAGGGGAAAATCTGGTGGTGGCTCTGGTGTTTTATACCCTAAGATATTAGAATGGGTTAAACGTAAGGGGTTGCGACCAAGAAATAGCAAAGGGCAGTATGAGGCTTGGAGAAACAAAGCACAACAACAAAGAGGGATAGCTTACGTTGTAACAAGAAAAATACATAGATTCGGATACAAGGGTACTAATTTCTTTGATGATGCCTTTGCTCAAAGCTACAAGAAGCTACCAAAAGCATTGACGAAAGCCTTTGCTTTAGACTTAGAAAACTTTTTGAATTTTACAATAGACGAAATAAACAATGGCACTAACAGTAACAAGACCTAACTACTGGACTATAACATTAGATTCAAATCAAACATCACAATATAAATTTAAATATGTTGTTCATGTTCAAATTGGTGTTGCAGTTCAAATAATATTAAAGCAATCTGTAAATCTTGGAGGCTCTGCTAATTTTAATATAGAGAAGATAGTTAAAAACTATTTTAACATAACTCATAAACACGCCAATACTATAACTGGCTCGGTGGATTATGATTCTATTCATTTGATGCCACAGAATACTACCGATGTAGGTACAGCATCTACACCAGACATAGAAGATTATCCTATAAGTAAAAACAATAAGGACATCATTACTTTTACTTTTAAATGTTATGAGGAGTATAGTACAACAGCTGACGGCTCTCCAGAACTGCAATTACCAGCCACAGAGGTAACATATCCATTTATAAACTACGCAAATGAATGGGAAGATTTGATGAATTTTGAAGAAGATTTATTCGGTCTAACCAACGCTTTAGACGGTAGGTTTTTAAGCTTACTGCCTTATGACACTAACCGTAATAACGCAACTGCAAACAAAATACCACACCTAACAAGCTACAACGACTATAAAACATTTGCTTGGCTAAACGAATATAATACATATTTCGACACAGAAAATGGGGGGCTTGTATATATGTTCTTTGATGATGTACCAGTATTTGAAGATGTACAAGGAGAATCAATACCTACTAATCATGTTGGGATGATTTCAGTTGATAACGATACTGACAATGGAGGTATTGAGCCTGATACGTCAAATGAAGATGATGAGTATTTACTTTATGCAGGGGTAGGTGGTGCAAATGTTAAAAACATAAAATATCCAAACAAAGGGGGGTATCAGCTACTTGACACATCTAACGTAAAATATTATACTGTTTATTATGCAAGTACATTCGCTACAAGTAGTGTTCATGTTAATGGTACAGACATAAGGCAAGGCGATAAAATTTTGATAGTTACTGATGGTGGTACTGGTGCTGGAGAAATAGATTACACAAGTATAGGTGCAGCCAATAATACGGCTGGAACATCTTTCTATGCTACTGGTACTACTACTGGAACTGGAACTTACTATAAGAGATTTCCAACACCAGTATCTAAATTATATATGTTTGAGATAGCATCCGAAAATAACTGCAATGCCACAAGGTTTGACGAGTACACTTTAGCTTGGAAGAATAAATACGGAGTATGGGATTACTATATGTTTGACGGAGAACATACAGACGTAAGAAACTATACAAGAGAAGATGACTATGAACGTATTGCTGGAGATTATGCTGGTGCATCATTTACGATAAATTCATACGAAAGAGGTAAGGTGCAAAAGATTGAGGGGGTTAAACAGACAACAATAAATACCAGATATATAACTGATGAGTATAATGATTATTTTAATGGATTGCTTATGTCTAATGAAGTTATGTTATTATCTCCAGTTAAGAAAGGCGATGATGACGTTAAGCAAGTACCTATTCCAGTTAATATCGTAGACACAAGTATTACATATAAAACAAATTCAAAAGATAAATTGGTACAATATTCGTTTACGTTTGAATATGCTCACAAACTTAAAAAGGTATATTAATGGTACAGTTACAAGTTAAAAATCAAACGGACAATACTACGCATTTCCTTGATTTGGGAGAAGTAAGCGTTAAAGCAGACTTTTCTGTATTAGAGATACAAGACATTACAAAAAGAAAGTCGGAGAATACGCAAACTTTTACGCTACCTTTTACGCAAACTAACAACGACTTTTTCTCTCACTTTTACGACCTAAGCACTGGGGCAGATTCTCCAACAGATAACTACTACTCATTCAATCCAAATAGAAAAACACAAGCCTCTATATTAGTAGATAGTATAGAAGTTATTGAGGGTTATCTGCAACTGCTATCTGTAAACGCTACTAATGAAACTTATGAGGTTATTGTTTACGGATTAGTGGCTAATATTGTAAACCAGTTATCCGATTCAAAACTTAACGACTTAGATTTATCAGAGTTTAACCATGTACTCAACGAAACAAACGTAATAGATTCTTGGGATGGTGCAATAACTTATACAAGTGGACAAACTGGGGATGATATATTATACCCTATAATAGATTATGGTTTTGAGTATGACATAGATAGTTTACAATCAGATACCACTGCTAATAAAAAAAACCCTATTACTTGTGAGAATCTAAAACCAGCTATCAAAGTTAGAACAGTACTAAAAAAAATATTATCAAGCGTTGGTTATGGCAATATAGATTCGTCGTTTACTCTATCTGACTTTTTCAATAATCAATATATGACTTTGGGAACATCCAAAGAAAATATAAACAACCAAGCAGAAGATTCTTTTAGAGTAGGGAAGCAAAACAATACAGTAATAAACTATCAGACTACGTCACTTGTACCATTTACAAGACAAACAGATTCTACAAATGAGGATTTTTATACAAGCACTAATTTAGATTCAAACGGATATTATACGGCAGCAGCAGACGGATATTATCGTTTTAGGATAGGCTTAAAGTATTCAATAGCAAATGTAGGTACAAATAGGTACAGTTCTTACGCATTAATTTACAATATAGGCGCAAATGACTACATAATCAAAAACGGTCAAATTTTAGTTGCGACAAATAACTTTATAACTTTTGATACTGACTTAATATATTTAGAGGGTGGGCAAACCCTAAAAATTAAGTTTAATTTTGGAGGAAATGTTGGTTATTCAAGTAGCACTTTTACAATTCATGCGTTAAGTACAGATTTAAGTAAGCAATCAAGTTTTGAACTAATTGAAGCACCAGCCTCTAACATTGGAACTACTATTGACCTATCAACTGGTAATAACATTCTACCACAAATTACTCAAATAGAATTTTTAAAATCTATTTTGTCAAGGTATAACATAGTTTTAGTCCCAGATAAATTTGTTGCTGATAGAATAGAGGTAGAGCCAATACAAGACTATTTCGATTCTGGAAACACAAGGTTAGACTGGACTGATAAAATAGATAATTCCAAACCTATAACGATAAAGCCAACATACGAATATCAAAAGGACAAGATTACGTTTAAGGATTTAGAGGGCGATGATTATATTACTCAAATGTATGAAAAATCTAATGGTTACCCTTATAATTATTTCCAAGTAAATATAGATTCAGACTTTAAGCAAAAGGGCAACAACTTAGAAATACCAAGTGTATTTTCTTCTTTTACTACTGATGTTATAGACGGAACTAAGTTTATGTTGGCGAGGTTGTATCAGATTGAAAACGCTGAAATAGAAAGGATAGAAACAAAGCCTAAGATATTTTACTATTCGGGTAAAAAAGATATTACAGAATGGTATCTATGGGAATCGTTAGGTAGTGCATCTCCGACAACTTTAACAGAGTTTCCTTTTTGTTCTTCTTTTTCTATGGCTGGAGATTCAATACAAGATACAGATTTTGATATTAGATATTTATCTGGTAAAGGGATAGGAGAAGAAATTTATACAACTAAAGTACCAAAAGAAAACACATTCAATAAATGTTGGCAACAATATCTTGATAATATATTTAACAAGGAAGCAAGAATATTAACTGCTAATTTTAAGCTAAATTCAGTTGATATAGCAAACTTAGAATATAACGACAGAATATTTATTAAAGATAGTTATTACAGAGTAAACAAAGTAAGCAACTACGCATTTGGTAAAGAAGTGTCTACAAGAGTTGAGTTAGTTAAGATATTAGATTACTTTAATACGCTATCAATAGCTGGTTGTGATTTAGAGGTTGATACACAGAATCTATATGGTATTGTTTCATTTAAAAACCCTGATACTGGAAGTTCAGTACCAGCGACTAAAGTGTGTTGTGAATCAAACGGCTTTACATGGTACGAAGCTACGAGCTTATGTATAAATAGTAAAAGAGCAAGAATCAACACTAAACCACCAACGGCAAAAAGAAACAGAATAAATAGTGAAACATCTTTAGGTAGGTCGGCAAAAAGCACTAAGATAAAAGGAGATGTAAGAGAGTTTGCAGATAGCGAGAACGCAACAAGTGGGCAAGTAGCAAGTTGGAATACCACAGACGGAATAGTAGAATGGCAAGACCCAAGTATAGAATCTGGTGCAATACAAATAACTGGAAGTACAAGATATTGGTATATAACACCACAAGACTTCAACTTTTCTAACGATTCTGTTAGAGGAAACTATTCCAGTAATAGTGGATTTAG
>Ga0208645_1003516_pt1 | contig 11548 bp, 16 predicted proteins | sample VirMetDEL_Sep_01_FD_184519 | JGI IMG/M metagenome (GOLD analysis project Ga0208645, IMG submission 184519) | Aqueous microbial communities from the Delaware River and Bay under freshwater to marine salinity gradient to study organic matter... | ecosystem: Environmental > Aquatic > Marine >...
GAGCTTGGTACGTCTGTTGTTGAGGCAGCGGATGCGGCTGACCAGATGTCAGCACTTTTTGATGTCCAGTGTTCGGTCCTTGAGGCAGCTCTTGGTGCAGTGCAAAACAGTTCCGGTTACGCCGTTAGTGGAATTATTCAAGAAATCGCTCAAGGGGCGGATACGGTATCGGCGTTTATCCAGATTGGCAACGTAGTATCTGAGGCCGCAGCCATGGCTGATGCGCCGTCTGGCGGTGTTCTTTTTGGAACCGCTGTTGTAGAATCTGCAACAGGTGCTGACGAAGTTTCGGCTATTGTTATTTTGATCCCGGCGTCCATTGCAGAATCGGCTACCGGTGCGGAGTTGATTAGCACAATTGCAACACTCAATATTCCAGTATTAGAGGGAGCAGTCGCCTCTGAACAAAACGTAGCAGTCGTAGTATTTAACTCAAATATCTTGGAAAGTGCCGACATGGCGGATGAAATCTCTCGTAGGCTTTTGTGGGAAATCATTAACACCTACGACGACGCCAACTGGAACGTCACTCCAACCAGCAATTAGGGGTAAAAAATGGCAAGTACATATTCAACCAACCTAAAACTCGAACTGATCGGCACCGGTGAGCAGGCGGGTACTTGGGGCGTAACAACTAATACCAACCTTGGCACGGCGCTTGAGCAGTCGATTGTCGGTAAAGCTGACGTTGCAATGTCCAGCACGACAATTACGCTTAGCCTGACCAATTCCAATGCTGCCCAAGATGCACGGGCGATTTACCTTAACCTGACGGGTTCCCCCGGTGGCGCTGCGGTTCTTGAGGTGCCAGCCGTCCAAAAGCCCTATATTGTTAAGAATGGCTCGGACCAGCAGGTCACGATCAAGGTTTCAGGCCAGACTGGTGTGGCGATCCCTACGGGTAAAACGGTTATTGTTTACAACAACGGCACAGACGTTGTTTCTGCTATTGACTACATTCCCGTACTAACGACTCCTGACCTAACAGCCACAACCGCTGACATCAACGGTGGCTCGATTGACGGTGCGACCCTGGGTACGAACAGTGCCATTACAGAAGCCGACATCGACAACATCAATATTAACGGCAACACAATCAGCACGACCGACACCAATGGCAGCTTGACCCTTACGCCAGACGGTACCGGCGAGGTTGTAACAACAAAATGGATGTCAGGAGTTTTTTCCGATAAGTTAACCGCCAAAGGTAACTTGGGCGCAACTAGCACTTTGACTGCTTCAAACGGTACGGTCTTTACGGCAACTTTGGACCAGAGCTGTACACTTACCGTTTCCGGGTCAAACGCTACGGCAAACCGGGCAACATCGTTTACTTTGGTTCTTACCCGTGGCACAGGTGGCCCGTTTACTTTAACGCTAGCAGGCGGTACATTCTTGGCTGCTGACGGCGCACTTAGCCCGACCACCACGGATAGCACCACAGATATATGGTTCTTTTTCACAGTTGATGGAGGTTCTAATTGGTATGTTTCAATCCCCATCAAGAACGCTTCATCCATTTAATTAAAGGAGTTTAGAAATGGCACTTACCGCTGAACAACAATCCCAACTTGATTTTGACAACGCAGCTCGTGCTGTAGACCGCAAAATGGAGGCCGTGCGTATTGCACAAGCCATCCTAATGGAAAATGACCGCAATAAGCCCACGGGTGAGCGTGGCATTACCGCCTCTGACGTAACCACTTTTGCCGCTTCAATCGTTACATACATTAACCAGTAATTGAACGAGTTTCATTACTTTGCTACTGCTGTTTATCGGGAAGAAAAGCCCGAGTGGGTAGGCCATGTATTGAAACAGGTTGACCGTTGGTACGCAGAACAGAGACGGATTAACCAAGAGCAAGGCAATAATTACCCGGTGGTTCAAACGAGCCACATGGGTAATGATCCAGAGCTTTCCTTTTTAGCGGATTACTTTCGCCAGACTGCTACGGATCTTCTCCTTAAGCAGGGCTATTTTATTGACCACCATGAGTTCTACACCTCGGGCATGTGGGGGCAAGAGCTTGGTTGCTGGGGATCACATGAGCCGCATGTTCACCCCAATACGCAGATGTGTGGCCTGTATTTTTTGGATACTCCAGAAGGCGGGTCTTTTCCAATTTTCTCTGATCCCCGTCAAGGCAAAGCCATGACTGACTTTTTTACAACAGGCAAAGAGGTCACGGTTGCTACGCCTAAGATATTCTTTAACAATATGCTGCCTGGGACGTTCATGTTTTTTAACGCATGGCTACCCCATCAGTTCACAATGAATCAGTCACAACGACCAACCAAGTTTATTCATTTCACCTTGGGATGCAGGGAGAGAGCTAATTGATGCAACACATATTAACCCCCTACGGACGAGCGCAAGAGCCGTTTGCATGGTGGGAAGGGGCGTTTAATGAGCAGCAACTTAACTGGCTACAACAAGAAGCAAAAAACGTCCAACAAAGAGCAGGTGTTGGTGGTGGAGGAGGTGGCGGAGTAAATCCAGACATACGCAGGTCTGGCCTTCATTGGTTACCAAACAATAGCGAAACGCAATGGGTTTTTGAAACACTTGGGCATGTTGTGTCCAGTTTGAACGCTCAGTTTTTTGGTTTTGATCTCACCGGCTTTGGCGAACAGATTCAACTGACGAATTACGATGGGTCCGAGCAAGGCATGTATGGATGGCATGTCGATATGGGGCCACACACAACCTCACCTTGCCGTAAACTTTCAATTGTTCTTCAACTTTCCGACCCCGTGGATTACGAAGGCGGCGTGTTGGAGCTTCAGCCTAGCGACAAAAATGTTGCAAGAATGAGAAAACAACGAGGTTTGATTGTTGCTTTCCCGTCATGGACTCTGCATCAGGTTACGCCTGTTACGCAAGGGAATCGTCAGTCGTTAGTTGCATGGATCTCAGGGCCACCATTTAAATGAATATTGAACACAAAGACTTTGTCGGGTTTTATCGAGAGCTGTTCCCAGCCGGGTACTGCCAACACCTCATTAATGAATTTAATCGCTTAGAACAAGACGGGGTCGGCGCAAATCGCCAACAAAGCGAAAACGCACATAGGCATCACAAGGACGACTTTCAAATTGGGGTAAATTTTAGAAACCACAATTTGGAACCATTTAGGTGGGTGGAGATCAATGAAAGCGGTTTGAATCAAGAATTTGATAGCGACCCTTGTGATATGTTTTTTAAGGGCCTTCAAAAATGTTATGACAACTACTCAAGCAAATATTCAATTCTCCAAGACCAAGGCAATATTCGGGCTACCGTAATGAAGATGCAACGCACCGGTCCTGGCGGCGGTTATCATGTTTGGCATGGCGAACAGGGGCCAGGCACACAAGCCAATCGTGTGGTGGTCTACATGCTTTATCTAAACGGCCTCGATGGTGAGGGTGGTGAAACTGAGTTTCTTTACCAAAAGTTGAGAATTAAGCCAGAGGAAAACCTTATGCTGTTCTGGCCTGCATCTTATACTCATGCTCACCGAGGAAATCCGGTTTTGGGTGAAACGCATAAGTACATCGTTACCGGGTGGTTTTACTATGATTGAGTTCTTTTTTAAAAGAAAAGAAATTGTTGTAGATTTTTTTACTTGTGACATAGCTGCACACAAGTTTGCTCCAATTCAAACATCAATTAAAAGCATGCCGGCATGGTTCAAAAATACTCCCAAAAGTTTTAAACATCCTGAAGAGCATGTCAAATATGTTAATACTGGAACTATAAAAAATTGCTACGGGCTAACTGAATATTTTAAACGCTCGTTTACTGTTCCGATGTGGAGTGACCTTGTTATTGATGTATCCACAGAAACATACGGATATTATTTTGCGGGTGGGTATATGACGGACATCGCCTCCCATCCAGCGGAGGCTACAAACAACACCTTTAACAATGATTTTCACCACCTTAAACTTTTGCCGCCGTGGCTGTGCCAATCTAAAGAAGATTTAAATTTGTTGTTTATAGAACCGTTTTGGAATCACATAGTTTGCCCTGAGTTAGTTAGTAATTTATTTATTCAGCATGGAGTTGTAAACTGCAAATACATACCATCTGTGAACATAAATTTATTTCTAAGAAAAGAAAACTACAGATTAGAATTGGCACACAAAATGCCAATAGTTCATTTGGTCCCACTAACCGATAGAAAAGTTAAGGTAACAAATCATTTGGTTGGTGAAAAAGAATTTTTAAGTCTTAACAAAATTCTCCCTCCTGTGTTTCTAAACAAATACAAAAAAGGTACGCTATGACTGATTTTCAAACCAAGGGTTATGTGTTAGTTAAAGGATTTCTTGACCCTGACTCAGTATCGGTTGTGTCACGCTACCTTGAAAATGCGTTAAAGCGTTATCCAGAAAACAATCAAGGTGGTTGTCAAGGTGATGCCAGCAAGATTAGCTATTACGCCGATCCATTAATTGAAATGATTCTTGCAGACAAGCTGGAACATGTTGAACAGGTGACCGGTTACAAGCTCTTTCCCTCGTACTCTTTTACACGGGTTTATCAAAAAGGCGAAGAGCTTACGCCGCACGTTGACCGCCCATCTTGCGAAATTTCTTTGACATGCCATATTGCTACGGTAGGCAAGCCTTGGTCGGTCTGGATGCAGACTCCCGGCGGTGAACCAACGGAATACACCCTTGAACCTGGGGACGCTTGCGTGTATAAAGGATGTGAAATTAAGCATTGGCGGGAACCCGCTACAGAAACAGACATCAACGTGCAGATGATGCTGCATTATGTTAACCAAAACGGCCCGTGTGCAGGCTACAAATATGACCAGCGGCCTGGGCTATCGTTAATAAAGTAGGAGTTTGCTATGCCTATTGGAGCCTCTAAAGTCGGTGCGCTGGGCGGATTAGTACCCGGCGGATCAGTCACATTCAACGCATCAGGTACATGGGATGTGCCACCTGGAGTAAAAATAGTTAGCGTTACAGGCAAGGGCGCTACAGGCAATCCTGGTATTGCTGGTAACCCAGGTAACCCTGGTAATCCCGGTTCTGGTGGGGCCGGTGGGGGCGGTGGGTCCGGCGCAACTGCGCCTCAACAGCATAACTTTTTAGGAGCCGGCGGTAGTGTAATGAGGTTTTGTAGATCCGGCACTCTCTATGTGCCTCCTGCACAGCCAGTAGGTGGAGCAGGAGCGCCTTTAGGTGCTCGTGGAGGACGCAATCCCAACGCAGGACAAGGCCCAGGGCCTGGATGTGGGCAGGCAGGTTCAACAGGTCAAGCCGGAACGGCTGGGCAAGCCGGTCAACCAGGCAATGCAGGTTGCTCTTCTTCCGCACTATGTAATACCTTTCCTGGCGGGGCAGGCGGAAACGCAGGCGTTGCTGGAGCCGCAGGCAATGGCGGAACGGGTGGACAGGGCGGGACTATAGGTGGCAATGGCCCCCCCTCCGGGACTGCGAGTCGAGGTAATGGGGGTAACGGGGGAGGGCAAGGAGGCGCTGGTTATTACCGACTCCCACCGGGAGGTTGCTTTTCTTACGGTGGCAAGGGAGGTGGCGGAGCTGGAGCGGTTAATGGAGGAGCAACGGGAGCTACCTTTCCGTTTGCACCGCCTTATGATATAACCGCCCCAGGGGGAACAGGTAATGTTGTCGCATGCTTGGGATTTCCCCTTAACCCTACAGTATATCCAGGGGTTGGTGTTAACACTCAGGGCGGGTCTGGTGGTGGGCAGGGCGGTCAAGGTAGGTCTGGAATTAACGTCTCGCTATTGGATAATTTTGATTATAATTTTTGTTTAAAAGGCCCAATGCCTAATTCTGCCAGTACTCGAAATTTATTATCTCAGTTTAACCCTGCTCCTGATAGGCCGCAGGCACTTAGAGCTGGTGCTGGCGGCGGCTCTGGTTCACCCGTGCCTGGAACCCAACCCCCTTATGCTAGTGCCGGAGGTGGAGGTGGTGGAGGTGGTCGAGGGAACGCCGGAAATGCAGGTGGAACTTCACCCACCCCTTCTGGGTCGGCAGCTACACCTGTAACATATAACTGCGTACCAGTAACTCCTGGATCGCCTACGCCAATTACCGTTGCATCTCCAGGGGGTCAAGTCGTCATATCATGGAATCCGCAATAATATTTCAGCCTGGTAGTTATTATGTTGGCGACCCAGGCTTTGTTCTTCCAAACGATGATTTGCGTATGTTGTTTTCGCAGTCGATGCACAATGGTTTGAGTTCGGGAATAAGAGAGCTTGTAGTCTCCCGCCGATGGGAGAATGATCGGCCGCTAATTGATCTTTATTGGATTGCGGTTACACCTCAAAAAACCGGAACTCTGTACGATCAAGATGGGCAAGGCTGGGGGTTTGATTGGGGCTGTTTTGGTGTGATTCCTTGGAAATGGATTGATCTTCAAGGGTCGCATTTAAACCACAAGATTGAGTTTGCCGAACCATTCCAATGCGTATCTACAGATGACGATATTACAATAGGCCACCTTCACTTTACTTTCAATCCAAAATGAAACGATCTGAAGCCATTCAAAAAATCCGTGAAACTGAAAACGCCATCGAGGTTCAGCGCCTTGAAAAGCTGCGCCAAATGGAAGCAGAAATGGATCTTGAGAACCGGGAAAGTAATCGCAACCGAGCAAGGTCCATAACTGTAGGAACAGCTTTTGGTGGAACCGCTGAGATTATGATGCGTGGAGATGGCGCAGGACACCTGTGGTGTGTCATGCAACCATGCGAAGTAATTGAGCTAATTAATCAGTTAGCCGCCAATGTCGGATGTCATATTGCCCTAAAGCCACGAGATGATTTTGCAAGCTGGCGTGACTGGAGAGTTTCCGAGGCAGAGAAGAAGCACCTCAATAGGCATGTGCCTTTTGTAAACGATATGGCGGTCTTTCAGCAGCTTGGCGCATCAGGTTACAACGATGAGGAAGCCAAAAAGATCATGGACATCCTGGCAAATGTTAAAGAATTTGCTAATGAGAAAGACGATGCCAAAATCTTTATGCAGGATACCAAGGCTGATGGTGCGCCAAATCTGATGGTTGGAGAAGAAGATGGTTTGTTACACAACAAGGTCGCTTTGGACGAAGGTGGAAATGTCGTTTATATGTCTGGCGGTGACGGCGGTGATTCAGTCAAAGCATTAAAGGAAAAGCAAAATGAAAAAATGGCAACTAAAAAAACTGTCAACCGGCGAAGCTCTAAATGAGCCGCAGGATCTTCCAGATAACTGGAAAAATATTTTTGGCCTGAAGGGTTCACTTGACCGCTTAGGCGATTTGTCTTGGGCTGGACACGCAGACCTTGGTTGGTTTGAGGTCGATGTGCCCGAGCCTGTTGTTGACATTAAAAAGATTGTTGATGACCAGATCGCGCACTTTTTAGCTGAGTCATTGCCAATGGTCGCTGCGGATAACGCTAGCCAAACCAAAGCAGAGCGCCAAGCCTGGATGGAGTACCGCAGGAAACTCCAGGAAATCCCGCTAAACCCTGATTACCCCAACGAGGTCTTTTGGCCCACCCGACCGGAGTAGCCCTTGCAAGTAACCCTGTGCAGAGAACCGTTTGAATACATCATTATTGACAACACCTACACAGAAGAAGAGCTGCGGCTCATATTTTTAGAGCTTGATTTTTGGACTCTGTCAGATTCGTTGTTGGGTCCAGATAAAACAAATAGTGCTGTAGATGAGAATAACAAACCCAAGAAAAAAAATACTGGTATTTTTTTAGACGACGCATACTTAGATCGTAGGTATTCAAATGTTTTAAAGTTTAACCGTAAGATTTTTAACATACAGTTAGACAAACCAAGCGTTATTTTGAAGCAATTAAAATTCTCTAATAGCGACAATACTTTGGTTAGCTATTATGAAAATGAATCGCATTATAAAGCACACAAAGATCTCTCATTGTTGACTGCGGTAACGTATTTGTATAAGCAGCCCAAGGCTTTTGAGGGTGGGGATCTGGTCTTAACAGAGTATGGCTATGCCTTTGAACCGTGGTTTAATAGAACCTACATCATGCCTGGGGTTGTCGAGCATGAGGTGACTGAGGTAACAATGAAGCCTGAAGACTGTGGCAAAGGTTTGGGCCGGTACTGCATCTCCAATTTTATACACGACAAGTGAATAAATACCTGATTCGCTTTAACAAGAGCGCAGGAGAACCGGGCCGAGGATCGTCAGAACATGTCTGGCGCGTGTTTGAAAACGGGCATGAGTACCTAGCCCGACACGTAAGAATTAACGTCCCCTCGTGGAGCGAACAGTCTGGACCGGACTGGAACATAGCTTGCTTGGGTGTGATGACTTTTAACGAAGAGTTTGCGATCATTGAGATCAATAGGCCCAATGACTGTGAGACATAATGGACCCGATAACCGCATTAGCCACAATCTCAGCGATATGGGGTGGCATCAAGAAAGCTGTCGAAGTAGGCAGGGAGGTTTCCGATGTTTGGAGCCAACTGTCTGCGTGGGCGCAAGCCGCTGATGTACTAGAGCAGGTATCGGACAAGCCTAAGAAACCGCCGTTATTTAAGAAGCTCGACTTCAGTAACGACACCAAGCAAGCCTTCGATGCCTACGCCGCTAAGGTCAAGATGCGTGAAATGGAAGCAGACATTCGGCACCAGTTCCTTTACGGTGGCCTTTGCCATCTTGGTATGGACGGTCTGCGGGAGTTCTACAACATTAGGCGCAAGATTCGTGAGCAACGCATTAAAGCTATTCAAGACCAGCGTATGCGCCAGCAGGCCTTCTTTGAAGCTTGCTTTACAGGCGGGTTAATTATTGCTGGCTCGGCTGGGGTGATCTCGATTCTGTGGATGGCGGTTGAACTTATTAGCATGGGGGCAAAGTAATGTTTATTGCGGTTGCCTTTATCTGCCTTTTGAATGGCGAATGTCGTTTTGTGGTGGACAGGCAGATCACAACCCTAACCGTATGTGAACTACGAAACTCTGACATATCAAGGTTATTTGAAATTGACGATAACGTAACAGCCTATCGAACAACCTGCATAAAAATACCTGAAGGAAAACCTACATGATCGGTTTGGACACAATTTTAAGTATTGGTGAAAAGGTTTTGGATCGGGTTATGCCTGACCCTGAAGCTGCCGCCAAAGCAAAACTTGACCTTGCTAAACTTGCTCAGGACGGGCAATTAAAGGAGGTAGAACTGTATGCAAAAGACTTGGACTCAGCCAGACAACGAGAAGCTCAAATCGCAATGTCTGAATATGCACCTCTCATTAACAAGATTATCACTCCAGTATTGGCTCTTTCTGTTACGGGCCTCAGTTTTGCCCTATTCGTGGTCATCATTTTTGTGGACGTTACCCCCGAAGGCAAAGACATCTTGATTTATGTTTTAGGCGTTCTAAGCGCTTTGGTAACCCAGATTGCCAGCTACTACTTTGGTTCCAGCATGGGCAGTAAAGACAAGGCAGAAGAGTTAAGAAAGGTGATTAAATGAACCTGACCCAGAACTTTACCCTGCATGAGATGACCAAATCCGAGACGGCTTTGCGCTTTGGTATGGACAACACCCCAACAAGTTCTGAAATTGACAACATGCGGGTACTTTGCGAAGAAGTTCTCCAAAAAGTGCGTGGCTACTACGGTATGGGAGTCAAGGTGAACTCGGGTTACAGGCACCCCCTAGTTAATGCCAAGGTGGGCGGCAGTACCACATCGGACCATTGCAAGGGGATGGCAGCCGACATCGAGATTCCTGGCATCGCTAATGCTGACCTTGCCCAGTGGATCGCAGACAATTGCCAATTCCGCCAATTAATATTAGAATTTTACACACCGGGCATACCTGATTCGGGGTGGGTGCACGTTAGCTACAACCCCAACGACCTTAAGAACCAGGTGATGACTGCTACAAAACAAAATGGTAAAACCGTGTATCTACCTGGACTTGTAGCCTAATGCCTTTTCTAAAGCTTAATTTCAAACCTGGAATCAACCGAGACACCACAAACTATAGTGGTGAGGGCGGCTGGTGGGATGGCGACAAGATTCGCTTCTTCTCCGGGTATCCTCAGAAATTAGGCGGCTGGCAGAAAACAACCAGCGAACCCTTTATTGGCGTGTGTCGCCAGGTCTGGAACTGGGTCACTTCTTTTACCGACAACTTCCTGGGCGTAGGCACCGACATTAAGCTTTATATCGAAGTCGGTGGACAGTTTTATGACATCACGCCCCTACGGGCTACGCTGGCTACGCCAGACACCGACGACTGCGTTGAAACAACCAGCGGCTCAACCACAGTCACAATCAATGTCACAGCCCACGGTTGCCTGTCTGGGGACTACGTCACGATTTCTGGGGTAACTGGCGATGTTGGTGGGGTGCCTGATGCTGAGATTAACGCCGAGCACGTGGTCACCAGGGTGGACAACGACATTTTTACAATTACTGTGACTACGGCAGCCTCGTCAACGGTAGCGGCTGGGGGCGGTTCTTCGATTGATATTGAGTGCCAGATTCACCCTGGCTACCCCGCTACAACCGCTGGGTATGGCTGGGGTTCTTCACCTTGGAACGGTAACTACGGCTGGGGTCTTAGCGGTTCAACCCCGATTGATCTGCTTCAACGTGACTGGTTCATGGATAACTTTGACAACGATCTGGTTGCTAATATCCGCAGGGGTCCAATTTATTACTGGGAGCGGGGGTCTGTTGTAGCCCCTGGCACGGCGCTTGATACACGGGCGATTCTTTTATCGGACCTTAGCGGCGCCGATTCCGTCCCCACACTGGCTATGCAGGTCACAGTCTCCCAGAATGACAAGCACCTCTTAGCCTTTGGTTGCCAGCCTTTTGGCGGTTTGTCCACAGATTACGACCCCCTGCTGATCCGCTGGGCCAGCCAAGACGAGCCTCAGTATTGGAACCCCACAGGCACAACGCCGGGTGGTGCGGTCAGCAGTGCTGGCTTTTTACGTGTTTCACGGGGTTCGGAGATTGTTGCAACGCAGGCAACACGGCAAGAAATTCTGACATTCACCGACACGACCCTGTATTCGCTTCAGTTTACGGGCACGACCGATGTGTTTGCACTGCAACAATTAGGCGATAACATTTCGATCATTAGCCCACGGGCGGCGGCAACAGCTAATAATATGACCTTTTGGATGGGCACGGATAAGTTCTACGTCTACACCGGTCAGATCCAAACGCTCCCGTGCACGGTACGAGAGTACGTCTACAAAGACATTAACTTTGCTCAGGCCGATCAAATTGTTTCGGGCACTAACGAGGGCTTTAATGAAATCTGGTGGTTCTACCCCAGCGCCGACTCCAACTGGAACAATCGTTATGTGGTCTATAACCACTTTCAACAGCTCTGGTTCTTTGGCAATTTAGGCCGCACGGCATGGATGGATACCCCACTTAGGGATTACCCTACTGGGCTTTATACTGCCGAGTACGAGTACTCCGACACCGTTGCAGGCAACCCCAACAACGGAAACCTTTATCAGCACGAGGTTGGTGTCGATGCTGACGGCGAACCTATGGACTCTTATATTCAGTCC
>Ga0208645_1003517_pt1 | contig 11544 bp, 10 predicted proteins | sample VirMetDEL_Sep_01_FD_184519 | JGI IMG/M metagenome (GOLD analysis project Ga0208645, IMG submission 184519) | Aqueous microbial communities from the Delaware River and Bay under freshwater to marine salinity gradient to study organic matter... | ecosystem: Environmental > Aquatic > Marine >...
AATCAGTTTCTTCTTCTCTTAAAAGATTTGGAAGTTTATTTGAAACCCATTCTCTAAAACCCATTACATATTTTTCAGATGTCTTATCTGTCAATGTTTTAAATTTAATAGTAAACGAATCATGAACCTTTTCTCCTCTACTACCACTTAATACTTCTACAAACTCATCTAATTTACTGTCAAATTTTTCTAAAAATTTATCGGTTCCCTTATGTCTGGCAAAAGAAGAAGTTTTCCAGTGATACAACTTAATTTGTCCTCTGAATTCCATCATTGGTTTTACAATGTCGTGCATTTTATATTATCATAATATAAAATTTTAGAATTATTAATTTTTAATTATTATCAACTAAAATTCCTTGGAAACTAGCAGCTATTTGATTATTGGTTCCAGAAGTTAAAGCTCTGCATTCTAAATCGGTCTTTTCAGGAAAAGGCCGAGGATATTCAAATTTAGTTATAAGTTGATTACTTTGTAAGACATTTATGAATCTTACTCTCCACGTTTTTGTTCCAAAATCTCTAGTCCTCAATTTCACAGTTGCATAATCATTAGCCTGACTGATAGCAGCTGTAAAATTTAAGTCATCTAAGTAAAGAGTTTTTCCAGCAGGAACTGTATAAGCAGCTATTTGTGTCTGAGCAGAATCTCCAAAATTTGCATAAACTGTTGTAGGGACTCCTAATGTAGAACCAGTAGGTCCTAAATATATTATTCCAAATGGTTTTCCATTACTCCCAGAAGATGTAATAAATGCTCTAAAAACCCTCAAAAAGGTTATAGGACCTCCCCCTGTTTTATTAACTATCTTTACCTGAGTTTGACCGCTCAAAGATGCTACTCCGAATAAAAGATTATAATCTCCGTCTAACCCCTGAACTTCCACGGCCTGTCCACCGGTTCCTGCTGCAGAATCATTTACATCAGTGGAACTGACATATACAGTTGTAGCAACACCTAGCCAAGGAATATTTCCTCCTTGATTCCAAATTGTTTCTTCTGTCCCATTAATATCTGGGTTAAATCCAAATTTAAACAATGTTTCTGTTCTAGAAACATTTCCCTCTGAAACACTCAGGTCGTATGGTTTTCCAACACTTCCAGAAACTCCTAAATTATTATTTATTTGTGTTAATTTATTATTTGTCTCTTCTGTATTAGTATCTATGCTATTTAACTTTTCAGTATTAGTATCTATACTATTTAACTCTTTATTTATACCTCCTAACTTATCCCTGTTATCAGTAAAATATAAAATAGTAAATATTAGAACCCCGATAACAACAAATAATAATAAAGCTAAATATAAAATATATCCCATATTTTATATACCAAAAATAAGAGAATATCAGTAAAAGTGAAAAATAAATAACAAATATAACTATAAAGCAATGGAAACATATATCTCGATTGTGTATCTTGACCTCCTAGGTAACAAAGCTATTTACGAACACCTTCAAGGTAATCCATACCAGCCAAAATTTAAAATTGAGAATTTCAATCATCAGTCTGCTCGTCAGAAAGCTCTAGTTATGCTAGCCAGGAAAAAATTAACCTTTATGGAAAGAATTATGGATGGGTTCGTCCCTGACCCAGAAATTCCTTTTTTGGAAGCAGTTATGGATCACACTAGAGAAACTTGGAATGACAAGATTTTTTTGCATCCAAAAAGTGATGGAAAAATAGAATACTACTATTTAAGCGATGTTCGCGAGGGTCTTAATAAAATTACTTTTTCCTGATATCCTATTTCATAAATTATTTATTTTATGAAATATTTAAAGAATAAATTCCTGTTAAATTTGTAATTTTATTTATGTCGAGTATGTAGGGGTATACATAAAAAGTTGATTTTAAATGATAAAAATTTATTTGAATGATAAAATTGATCAAAAAATTAAAAAAAAAGAGTAAAATGAGATTTTACTTTGCATCCAAATTTGGAAATATAACTAAAATTAGACCTAACTCAGAAATTTCGAATAAAGCTTCTATGGTTTACAAGCTCAATCTACTTGATTATTTCCGTAAAAAGAAAACAGCGGTTCCAAATGGTTACCCTCATCTTTATAAAGGAGAAATACAAGAAAAAGATATAGAAAAAGTTGGAAACTTTTCTTCGTTATTTTGTAACAAAAAAGAAGTCAATGTTATGAAAGTCATTGGAACAGAATATAATAAGCTTATAGATAGTACGCAAAAATATTCACTTGTGTATCTAGATTAATTCTAAAATAAAGATTTTAGAATTTTACAAACTGAATATTCTTTCTACTGCCAAAGCCACATTTCCAGGCGACAGAATTGTCATCACAGGAACTTTTGAGGGCATTTGAAGGGTAGAATTGATGTTTACCATCATATCCATATTGTCTTTGAATGGAGGACAAGCAATCACCGGAGCATCTACATTACAAGCAGTTACTCCACTAAGAGCGTTGCTCATTCCTGCCACCGTCACATAGACAAGACGCCTAGCTTGATCTTCGTATTCTTCAAGCATCTCTAATACACGTTGAGTGTTCTTGTGAGCTGAACAGAAATGAGTCTCACTGAAAATATTTTGCTGTTCTAAACATTCCTCAATCTTCTCACACCATTCTTTATCACTTTCACTTCCAGCAATAATAACTACCATCTCTTCATTCCATCTTTTCAAGAAGTCCATTACCATTTCTTCTTCGTCATCCACTTCTTCCGCTTCCGGAACCGGTTCCTCATCATACAATAAAGTATAAAATCCTGCATACACTTTCTCCACTCGCTCCGCCAGCTCAGATGGAATTTCTGGAAGGTCATCTTTGTAAGGGTCACACTTACTTTTAACAAAATCCCGAACACAATCTTTATCAAATTTCTCTGGTTCTTGACCTGCTTCAAAACGCTCTTGATAGGTATCTGCTTTCCAATACCGACTACTGTCACATGTGTGAAGTTCGTCAATTAGAATGATTTCACCGTCCAGTAAACCAAATTCATATTTAGTATCTACTAAAATCAAACCTTTAGATTCTGCTACCATTTGTCCATATTCAAATAGTTCTAAACATACTTCTCTGACAAATTCCATTTCTTCTTCATCTAAATATTCTTGTTCAACAATTTCCTCTTCAGTAATTGGAACATCTCGGTCTCCTTTAGTGGTTGGGGTTAAAATTACTTCATCAAGTTTTTCATTCTTTCGATATCCATCTCGAAAGTTAATTCCGTACATATCACGTTTTCCACTTTGGTACATTGGCCAGATACTAGTATTAGTAGAACCTGTCATGTAACCACGAACAATAAATTCTAACTTAATAGGTTCAGTTTTTTTGACAATCATATGTTCTCCTTTGGTGTAAAGATAGTGATTATCTACGATTTGTCTAGTATTTTTAAACCACCATTCGCTGCTCTTGTTTAGAACAAAACCTTTTCCTTTGATATCACAAATATGTCTATCAAAAGCACTTAATCGGTCACTAGCAGACAAAAGAAGTTTTCCGTATCCGATATCGGACACTTTTCTGACTTTTCCAATATAAGGTTGAGGATCCATTTTTATATATTTTTGGTTTATATTAAAAAATGAAACTTGAATAAATAAAAAAAAGAAAAATGTCCTGTGAGTTATGTGATAAAGAAAAATGCAATTGTTATGATAAAATAATTTTAGAAAAAAGAAGTCAGAAATATCAACGTAACAATAGTATTATGAAAATGGTAGAAAAACATTCTACTGGAAAATGCGATTGTAAAAAAAATAACAAAATATGTAATTATGATTTACCTTTTTTAAAAGACGTTAAATCATCTTATTTAGAATCTAAAGAAGAAGGTGATAAATTTGTGATGAAGAATATTGAATTTTTTGAAACATTATACAATACATCCCAATCGATAACCCAATCTCTAAAAAGTAAAGCTGGGAGAGATTGGGAGGATAGTTTTGAAGAAACCTTACAAATTGCAAAAATTATTAAGAATAAACATTTTGCATCACAAGTTAATATTGATAATGAAGGTAATTTTCTAGAGAAAAAAAAGAAAGGTAAAAATACAGGTCATAAATTAGATTTTGTTATTCCTCCGCCTAAGTTAGGTACTAATATAAAAGACCATAAAGGTTTTATTATTTCTAACAAAACAACTTGCAGGGAAAGAGTTCATCAAGATAAATTTATTGGTAAGTTCGTTTTAATAACAACAGATAAGTACGATACAAAAGATGAAAATATCAGAACCGTTAGTATTAACCAAGATGATGACAAATTAACTAGATTCATATATGATATCAAAAAATTACTAGATGAGATATCCTAATTTTCTTTCCCCTCTTCCTTTTCTCTTCTTTCCCCTCTTCCTTTTCTCTTCTTTCCCCTCTTCCTTTTCTCTTCTTTCCCCTCTTCCTTTTCTCTTCTTTCCCCTCTTCCTTTTTTTTCTATTATATAATAGAAAAAATCAAGATATAATACTAGTAATATCAAAATTAGTAAAAATTTGATTGAACATTTTGACAACTATACTATTACCACATTGTTTGTATGTTTGTGTATCAGAAACACCAGTTTTAAATATTTTTGTATCAAAACCCATCAATCTTAAACATTCATTTGGAGTTAATCTTCTAACAACAGAATTATTTAAAATATAGTCTATATCATATTTTTCCTTATCATAATTAAAAGGTACAAAATTATTTTCCTTAATACTTTTTATAGCGTCCTCGGAATATGTAAAGTTTTCTTCTTTTTTCATCTCCATAATAAACTGACCGAACCAACTAGAATATTGTCTAGCTGTTTGACAAATCATTATATCTCCGTTTATTTTCATTTTTTGTTTATCTAAATGTTTTTGACTGAAAATCCATTTTTGCCAAGTATGATTTTTAATAATATATTTAGAATCATACTCGTCATCTAATAAATTTTCTAATTTTAATTTTAATTCAAGTTCTTTAAATTTTTCAAAAATAGATGGAATTTTCTTTTCTTTTTTAGTACCAATAATGAATACTCTTTCTCTACTCTGAGGAATATTAACTTTGGTAGCTTTAATAATTTTATAATTAATATCGTATCCTATTTTTTCCATCTCTGACAAAATTATTTTGAAAGTTTCACCTTTATCACTAGATAAAATTCCTTTAACATTTTCAAATATAAACATATTTGGTTTAATTTCTTCTATTTTTTTAATATATTTGAAAACTAATTGACCTCTAATATCTTCTAATCCTTTTCTTTGCCCTGCTATGGAAAAGGACTGACAAGGACATCCTCCAACTAAAATATCTACCTTATTAGTGAATTTTTTTCCATCCATTTCGTTAATATCTTGATACCAGTTTTCTTCTGAAAGATGATAATTTTTAAGAAAATTTTGTTTACAAAATTTATCAATATCACATGCAAATATTATCTTATGGGGTATTTTTAACTGAATTAGAGAATGTTCAAAAGCACCGATTCCACTAAAAAATGTCCCCACTTTTAATTTATCATCATCCATTTTATAATATATATTGTATATTATAAATCAGTTTTACTTTTTATATTATATATTCATATTTTGAAGATAGTAATCAGACATCATTAAATTGAATTGGTGTAATAAAACAGGAACATCTTCTATCAATCTTTCTTCTGGTTCCCAAGTAGAATTTTTGATAGAATAACCTTTCCACCAAACTAGGTACTCTGTTTTTCCATTTCTGATTCTCCTTTCCATAATACTTTTTATGATATATCTTGGTTCCTCTTCTTCTTCGGGTTCCATATTCTCCTCTCCGTCATTCGATTCCGTATTCTCTTCATCCGGAGGCGCAAGGCCACCTCCTCCACTTTCTTCAGAAATATGGTGACTCTCTTCATCCATCATAGGATATGAACATTTGCAACCTTGTAACATACTACAGGTAAATTGTGATTCAGAATTATTATTATAATATTCACAAACTTCAGAAGTTACCCATCTTATTTTGTTACATCCTTCTTGAGTACAAACAATCAAACCATTTTGTGGAACCAAATCAGAATCAGAAATCATATCACGGTATCTTTTAATTTCCGATTTTGGAACACAAAAACCATAATGATGTTTAATAGAAGTTTGAACACCTGTATAAAAATTTTCCAAAGAACCTCCAAAAGTATCAAATTCAGTCAAAGATTCTTTGATAAAATGATAAAGATTTACCCAAATCCATTTTTTGGTTTTCCGATTTTCTTCGTTGCGTTCTCTTTTCATCTTTGCATTCAAAGACGCTCTCAAGCTTCTTTGTTTGCTTTCATTTTCTGCATTTTTTATCATTTCAATGAGACCTTCTGGTACTCTTTTATTGGAATATGAATAAGAGAAATTAAATTCTGGAAAATTAATAAAATGAAAATTTACGAAAATTTGCTTCAGTTCGATAAAATTTAATAATTCTTGAAATTGGTTTAAATTTCTGGATAATCTGTCAGGAACTGTAAAAACCAATTCTATTGGTTCTCCCCGAGAATTATTATTAACTTCTTTTAATTTTTTTCTCAAAATTTGGTAAAACTTCGCTTGAAAATCCCAAGCAGAACCTGTATGAGAAATATGAAAAAAACTTTCTTGCAGAAGAACATTTCTGGAATAATCCATTAATTGATGTCTTTGGTTAGAGGTATCTCCTAACTTGGAGATTCTAGAAACCGTTATAACTCTAGACATTACAAAATTATTAATATTAGATAATAATTAATATTTCATTTTTACTCTAATAATTATTATGAAATATGATATAGAATTCATAATAATTGTGAATATGAGATAGAAATAGAATTCGAAATATATTATAAGACAATATCATAATAAAATGAAAAATATCATAATACTTGGGAATGGTTCTCGAGAACATGTCATCAAAGAAAAATTATCTTGTCATAATACACATCTTATAGATGACACACAAAAACTCGAAAATAGAAAAGAAATAGATTTGGTAGTAGTTGGTTCTGAAAAATATCTAGTCAATGGTATAAAGAACGATTGTCCGTTTCCAGTTTTTGGACCCTCCAGAGAAGCGGCCAGAATAGAAGGTTCCAAAATATTTTCTAAAAATTTTATGAATCAACATCAAATTCCTACTGCTAAATATTTTATTCCAGAATCCAAAGAATCTTTATTTTCTTATTTTTCTACATCTAATTCTAACGATAATACTCTTAACAGTCCATGTCGTTATGTTATCAAGAAAGACGGTTTATGTTCCGGAAAAGGAGTTTATCTGCCTAATAATTTACAAGAAATAAGAGAAATATTAGATCAAGTAGACGAAAATATAATAATTGAAAGAAAATTATACGGAACCGAAGTTTCTGTCATGGGTTTCTGTAACGGAAAAGATATTTCTTTATTTCCTCAAATTTGTGATTATAAAAGATTTTCGGACGATAAATCTCCAAATACCGGTGGAATGGGTGCCATTGGACCGGTTAACATTTTAACATCAGATGAAATGAAACAAGTTAAAAATCATATGTTGAAAGTAGTTACTAATCTTAATTTTGTAGGAGTATTATATGCTGGGTTGATGAAAACTTCAGAAGGTGTTTTCTTTTTAGAGTTTAATTGTCGAATGGGAGACCCAGAAACACAAGTCGGGTTAAATTTACTAGAAAGTGATTTATTCCAAATTATGAATGATTGTATTCTAGGCAACGACATCAACTATATTAAATGGAGTAAAAAATCTTGTTCCTGTGTGGTATTGTCACATCTAGATTATCCTTATAAAAAATTAACAGAACCAACACCGATTACTATTGGAAATTTAGATGAAAACGTCTCTGTTTATTTAGCAAATCCTGTTATTTCTTTGGGAAAAATTAAAACATATGGAGGAAGAGTAGCATCTGTAGTTTCTATTGATAATTCTATCAAAGAATCTTTAGAATCTATTTACAATAATATTCATAAAATTAAATATTCAAGAAGATATTATCGAAGAGATATCGGTTTAAATTATTTACTTTCTCAATCTAATAGAAATAGAAAATTAAAAATCGGGATTATCAGTTCAAGTAGAGGGACAAGTATTGTTAAATTACTTGAAAATATGGAGAAATTAAATATTTCTGTAGAAGTTATATTAACTAATGTGACAACAGAAATATATGACAAAGCTTTGAAATATAATATTCCTTATATTTGTCTTCCCAAAAAAGAAAACAAAAAAATATATTTTAACAAGGTATCTAATATTTTAGAATCTTTTGACTTAGATTTTATCTTTGCTGTTGGGTATTTCAGTATTTTTCCAAAAAGTTTTTGTCAAAAATTTAATGGTAAATTACTTAATATTCATCCTTCTCTCCTTCCAGAATATCGTGGTTGTTTTAACGAAGATATTCATAAAAGAGTAATCGAAGACAAAAATATTTATTCCGGTTGTACACTTCATTACGTTTCTGAGACAGTCGATTGTGGAAAAATTGTAATGCAACGTCAATATAAATTGAAAGAAAGAGAGACGATACAAAATTTAAAAACAGAAATTCAAAAACTAGAAGCAGATGTTATTATTGATTTTCTCAAAATACAACAATCTTTACCAATCAGTTATCAAAATTCTGGTGTTAATATTGAAAAAGGAGATGAGTTTGTTTCTAAGATTAAGGATGAATTCATCGGAAGTTTTTGCGGAATTTATAATATTGGGGATAATTATTTTGGAGCTTCTACAGATGGTGTTGGAACCAAATTGGAACTAGCAAACCAACACGATATGTTGGATAATATTGGTTTTGATTTAGTTGGAATGTGTGTAAACGATTTGATTGTCAGAGGAATCAAACCACAATTTTTCTTAGATTATATTGCTATGGATAAAATAGATAATATCAAACTAATGACTATCGTGGATAGTATTAAAGAAGCGTGTAAAGTAGCTGATTGTAAATTAATTGGAGGGGAAACAGCTGAAATGCCAGGTGTTTATCGAAGTGGTTGTTTAGATTTGGCTGGTTTTTCTGTTGGAACCTTAGAAGGAGAAGTGTATCCAAAAACAGAAAAAATTACCTCTGGATTGAAGATTTATGGAATCCCGTCAAATGGAATACATTCAAATGGTTATTCACTTGTTAGAAAATTATTGAAATACGATGATTATGATATTGAAACTCTCCTAAAACCAACAAAAATTTATATGGAATGTTTTGAAATTATGGAAAAATATAAAGATTCTTTGTTGGGAATGGCACATATTACTGGAGGAGGTTTGATAGATAATATTAAAAGAATCTTACCAAAGGAGTTAGAATTGGAAATTGAAGTTCCGTTGGAAGGTGAGTTTAAATGGTTGAGTGAAAAGAGTGGTCTGGATTATAAACGCATGTTACGAACTTTTAATTGTGGTTACGGAATAGCTCTGATTTTTGATAATTCCTATACAGGTGATGAATTTGATATTATCGGCGGTGTTATTTGATAATATATTTTAAATAATATATTAATGATAATACATTATTGATAATCAAATTGATTATTTAATATAATAGATGTAGGAAAAAAGATGGTTTATATTTACACCCTTTTGTTAGAACAAGAAAAATATTACATTGGTAAGACATCGAACCCAAAATTTAGACTTGAAAGTCATTTTAATTCAGATGGTTCAGAATGGACTAAAATATATAAACCGATAAAAATTTTAGAATTAATACCCGATTGCGACGAATACGATGAAGACAAATATACTAGAAAATATATGGATAAATTTGGAATAGATAATGTAAGAGGAGGTTCTTTTTGTCAGATAAGTTTATCTCCCGAAGTTATTAGTATGTTGGAAAAAATGAAAAAAACAGTTAACGATGAATGTTATAATTGTGGCCAGAAAGGACATCTTGCTAGTAATTGTACAGAAAAACAAGAAATTAAATTACCTGAAAATATAGAAGAATTAGTAAAATTTTCAGAATTTTACATACAAAAATTAAAGGATAAAGAAAAATTTGCCAAATTAACAGATGAATTAGCATATGAATTTATGATAAAATCAGTAGAAGAAAGAATGAAAATAGAATATAAAAATTTTAGAGAATTAGATCAGTTAAAAAGAGAAAAACAAGGTTATATACTTCGGCGTTCAAAAAAGATAAAAGTTTGTGTCAATGATATAATATTAAAAAATTATGAGGAAGCAGAAAAAAATAGGATAAAGTTACAAAAAGAAAGAAATTCAGAATATCTCCCTATATTAGAATCTATGTTAAAGGCAATAAAAATTTTAAATCAATAAATAATGTAAAATTGAATATTAAAAAAATATAATAATAACACAGAGAGAGAAGAAAAATGAATTACACTCCTCTGGAAATCTTACCTGTAGAATTATGGTTGATTATCTTAAATTTTTTATTTCTTATTGATCCAAATACTTTCTTCAGAACCATTCCACAAATCTCAAATCAAATGAGAACAATGTGTATAAGTTTTAACAAAAAAATTAACATTGGTGTTTGGAATTCTGCCAACAAACACATCCTTAATATGTTTATCGAATACTACCCAAGAATTCGTGTGGATGAAGAAGTTTTGAGTATCACTGATAATTATATTTTTCAAAGAAAAGAGAGAGGAGAATTTCATTCTAAGTATCCCATATTATACGAAGCCTGTCAACATTGTCACACAAATACTGTCTATCTACTTCTTAGATCCAAAGCAGATCCGGATTGTGCTACTTTTGAAGAAAGAACACCTCTGCACGAATCCTGTGAAAGAGGGCATCCTGAAATCTGTCAACTTTTATTAAATTTTCATGCTGATGTGAATAAGAAATCTTTAATCGGAGATACACCTCTGTTAAAAGCTTGTTCACGTGACGGAAATTTAGAGATTGTAGAAATGCTTATCGACAGAGAGGCTGAATTTGACCCCATGGATGGGAGAGACAGAGGAGCTCTTTTCAGAGCTTGTAAATGGAATAAAATAGAAATAGTTGAGTTTTTACTAGAAAGAAGAGCTCACCCAAATCGAATTGAAAATTACTGTACTACTCCTTTACTGGTTGCTTGCAGTTATGGACATATAGATATTGTCAAACTATTGATAAAAAATGGTTCTCCTTACATGTCTTATTTTTCCGGTCAAGATGCTGTTGAAGCCGCTGGAAAAAGACAAGATATTGTGGATTTATTAACTCCATATTTGTAGTACTATGAATATCAAAAATTATTATAATATAATAATTATAATAAATGATTGACGAACTAATTAAAGCTAATTGTATTAAAATTGGAAACTTTAAATTAAAGAATGGAGAAGTTTCCAAATATTACTATGATATGAAAAATTTGATAGCCCATCCACAACTTCTTCGAAAAGTCGGAGACACCATTTACAATATGCTAGATGATTTTGATATTATTTGCGGGATTCCTTATGGGGCTCTTCCTATTGCCACTTATATTTCTACTCAATACAACAAACCAATGATTTATATTAGAGACAAAGTAAAAAGTTATGGAACCGAAAAATTAATCGAAGGGGAATATAAAAAAGAAGATAGATGTGTTATTATT
>Ga0208645_1003521_pt1 | contig 11534 bp, 10 predicted proteins | sample VirMetDEL_Sep_01_FD_184519 | JGI IMG/M metagenome (GOLD analysis project Ga0208645, IMG submission 184519) | Aqueous microbial communities from the Delaware River and Bay under freshwater to marine salinity gradient to study organic matter... | ecosystem: Environmental > Aquatic > Marine >...
CCGCTATCACTGCAGTTAAGCCTTCAGGCACTGTTAGCCAGTTGGTTGATTCTGCTAGTGGGATTCATCCTCGTTATTCTGCTCAGTACATACGCAGAGTTAGGGCAGACGCTCGCGACCCACTTTGCGCTGTCCTAGAGGCCGCTGGTGTCCCTGTGGAGGACGATGTGATGTCCCCCAGTACTAGGGTATTCAGTTTCCCTATCGCCTCCCCAGAGGGCGCTGTGACAGCCTCAGACATGGGTGCTATGGAACAGCTAGAACTGTGGGAGATATATCAGGACGAATGGTGTGAGCACAAGCCGTCCATGACTTGCTACTACCGTGACGAGGAGTTTCTTGAGGTGGGACAGTGGCTGTACAACAAGTTTGACAAGGTAAGTGGCATCAGTTTCCTGCCTTACTCAGATCACACATACCAACAAGCACCATATGAGCCGGTGGACAAGAAGACTTTCAATCAGTTGAAGAAGGACTTTCCTACAGAGATTGATTGGGACATCAACGAGGAATCCGATATGACTGAGGGTAGTCAACAGTTGGCCTGTACCGGCAACAACTGTGAACTCTAAGTTACTCCGGTACGCTCTAGTTGGGTTGCTCTTAGGAGCGCCCAACGCCTCTTCTGACACCCTGATAAGGTCTGGATGTTCTAAGGACTATCCGGGTGTCCAGTGGTCTATCTACGAGGACACAGGCGGTAACAGGTACGTAACCAAGGACCCAAGGTCACGTAAGTGTGGGTTCTCCCGTAAACTTAATCTGTCTCTGGTCAAGGAAGCTGGAGACAGGTTTGACCCTGTGGTTATCTCTGTGGACTACAGAGACATGCTAGGCCGTGAGGAAGGCTGGGGCATGGTACACCACAGCACAACCAGAGGTACAGCCAAGAGGGTCGGGTGCTGTACTGTGGAGGTGTACGGGGACGGGTCTACGGGTGACGGTGTGTTTACTCTGGGTGTTGAGCAGATACAGTTTAGGCTTGAGGCAGAACCTGTGTGTCCTACTGAGAGTAACCTAGACTGTCAGGGGTACGAACAGAGGGGGTCGTATCCGTTTATCTACTACGGTGAAGACGATGACCGTTTGGTTACGTGGGAGCTAGGTGTGCTTATGTACGCCTCTCACGCTAAGTACGGAATAGATACACCGATAGAGTTGATGTACGAGTACCCTGAGATGTGGAACCAGTGGGAGGATAGGGTTCAGCAGTACAACGAGGTGTACGAGAAGTCAGGTGTACACGTTAGGTACGAGCTAAAGGAACTGTGGCTAGCCCACTACCACACGTTGCACGACGTAGAGAAACAGGCTAATCAACTCCCTGTGGACGTTGTACTGGCCTACGGTACGTCTTACGCAGATACCTGTGGTGTGGCTTATCCTAACCTGAGTTTCAACGAGGGACAGCCACCGTCGTCCATGTCTAAGTGTGACATATACACTGACTTACACGAGATAGGACACTCAGTGGGTTTAGCACACGGACCAGAGAACCAGAGTAACCAGAAGTCAGGCTACATATTCCCTGAGTTTGGACACGGGTGGAACGATGTGTGTGGTAAGTACGACGACTTGATGTCATACGGTATCCACGGGGTGTTCCACAGTAACTCTCTGTTGGTGTGTAACGAAGTGGTCAACACGCCTGAGACAGCATCAGCAGGACACAGGCAGATCACTGACACTGCTTACGCTATCAACAGGGTTAGGTACAATGTGTCGCTAGTGAACGACGAGAGTTTTGACAGGAGGGGAGTCTTGAGGCCCGTGGCTACACAGGCCCGTAGACTTAGGGAGGTGATCGTGGATTAACTGAAGAACAGGATAGAGTAACCTCTGTCTTGCTTGGCTACGTCCTCTGGCTTGTCTTTCGGGTCATGGGGCGTAGTCATTCCCATCTGTTGCATCTTACGAATCTTTTCCTTTGACTTCTGACACATACTGTGGTAGTCGTGGGATGTGTAGCTTACTGTGTGTTTGTCACTGTTGTTGTTTTTCATTTTAATTTCCCTGCTGTAAAGCCATTTTAATCAGATTAAACGCTTTTTGGTTTTGTTCTGCCAATCTTTTTGCTTCACTTTTCTTTCCGATGATCTGAGCTAAAGCGGCGGCGTCGTGTGCCGCACCAAACTTATTACCAATAGCGGTTGAAGTAATCATAGCCCCTGCTTTTTGTCCTATTTGATATTTAGGTATTTCTAAATCTATATTAAAATTATCAATAAGTATTTCTCTAAAGCGAACAAGAGCTAAAGGATCGTCACCAAAGGACATACCAAGTTTTCTCAAACCTGTTTCTAAATCTGCTAATTCTTGAGACAAACGAGCGCCTGTAGCACTTTTACTAGATAAGTTTTGCATAGCGGCACCTACAATATCAGTAACTTTAGCATCTACAAACTTTTGTCCGGGTTGTACGTATCTAGAAAAAGGAGCCATAGTTGAGATAACAGTGCTTAATTCTTGGTTTACCGCCCTGTACTCATCCACCACGCTTAAAGACTGATTTATGCTTTGACGCATTTCCGATATTGTTCTCTGCATTTGTTGAGAAATACCAGCCTCTGCCAGCGCAGAAGAATCAATTAGCTCATCCAAAATTTTCTTGGCTTGATGCGCTTGTTTTACCGTTGTTACTCCCATATCTGTTTGCTGATTAAAAATAGCAAAAATATCTTCTATATTCTTTTTTACAGACCCGAACCCTTTTAAATCAAATTTAGTACCTTTTGCCCAGTTTTCGTCTAATTCTATAGTTACTTTACCTGTTGGGCTTTTTCTAACTGTTGGTCGGACACCCGCTTCTGTTAATAAAGACCCAACACCGGACAAAGACTGACCTATATTTATTTGAGTTTTTCCTAGTTCTCCGTCTACGACTGTTTGAAGCCTTTTTCCTAAACCCTTTCGCTTAGACTGTAACGCTGATAAACGGTTTGTAATAGCGGTTCCTATAGGTTTAGTAGTTCTGTTAGACATGGCGGCTACAGGATTTCCTTTGCCTTGTTCAAAAACTCTAGCCATTTGCGTCATTTGGTTACGAGTAGCTTTTGAGCTGTTTGTAATAACGGCAACGTCTCCTTCCATAATTCCGTTGTCCACCAAGGCTTTTCCAACTTTGTCATCTACCAATCTACCTTTTGAGTCTAACTTTACTGTAGCAACAGAAGGCTCGTAACGTAGCTCTGGATCAAGCAACATTTCTTTTTGCGCTTTCCTAACGTCAGCATCAGTAAGTCTACGCATACCGCCAGGAACTAAAGTCACTCCTTTTATACCAATTAATTCTAAGGCAGTTACCGGAATAGCCGCCGCAACTCCTGCCAAGTCTGGAGATCCTGTAAACTCAAGTGTTTTATCTTGAAGGTACTTACTAGCAGTTTCTATTGTCTCAGACACAGGCGCAAGAGCTTCACCTATTGCTTGTAGGTTTTCTTGAGCGCCTTGCGACCTAGGCGTGTACGTTAGAGCCTCTTGAGTCTGCTCTATGTCTCTAACAGCCCTTCTAAAATCCCCGTATGTGCCTATAAACGTTCCTGCTCCTCGCAAACCAGCAAGCGCACTAGCACCTACAGAAGAACCAATGGCTCCTGCTGTCTCAAGAATCTCATCCATTTTTTGCTGGAACGGCCTAGAAACAACAGATCCACGAGGAACTACAGATTCTTTAGTTTCAATGTCAACTGTAGGACTTGGCGAAGATTTAACCGCCTCTTCTTTAAGTTTATCAAGTTTGGCTATTAAATCAGGATCAGTAACAGAACCTGCTTTAGACACGCTTGTTTGTGTTTTTTGCGCCTTTAGCCGATTCAGTTTTTCTATGAGTTCTGGGTCAGTAACAACGGACATTTTAAAGTTCCCCGCCTGTTTTGGGACTAGGACTTAAATTAAAACGATTCTCTTTTGCCGCTTCTTCCAAGTCAATCCATTCTCCGTTAAAATCATAGTATAATTTTCCGTTTTCCTTAAAATATCTATCGCTATCAGGCTCAAGCCCTAGCAAAGAACGCCTAAAGTTTTCATATTGGTGTCTAACTTCTGCTAATTGTTGTTTGAAGTTTTTAGATCCGGGGTCTAAAGCCGCTACAGAAGATTCTAACAGTTTCAATTCAATATTAGAAACTTGCCCCAAAGCTCCTCCTGTTTTTGATCTGTCCCTCATTTTTTGAAGTCTATCAAAAGCAAGATTAGACCTTAAAGTTTGTACATAAGTTTCCATTTGTCTTGCATCAGTTGGAAGAGGAAGCATTTTTGCTATATCATAACCTACTACCCAATACTCATCAGTTAATCCTAGAGCTTTATCAACCGTTTCTAAAACTTGGTCTGTTGCTAAAAGGTCTTGAACAACGTTTTTATCTAGTTGTTCTTCAGTAACAACAGCCTTTAAAACGTCTTTATCACCTGTTTGTATATATTCTATTAAAGATTCAGGGGTTACTGCATCTTTTATAGTACCTAAAGGAAGTAACTCAGCCGCCTCTGAAGGCTCTACGTACTGCCCTGTTTCAGTATTAAAGACCCTGTTTCCGACCACTTTATATTTGTCTCCGGGTTTTTTAGTTGTTACTGACTCGTTAAGTATTTCCATAGCTCTTTTAGGAGACACTTTGTATCCTTCAGCCACGCTAAGATAATTCTGCCTTTTTAAATTACTACGTGAAATATCTTCTTCAGGAGACGCTTGCATCATTCTTGCCATGTTAAACAAGGCTAATTCACCTTTTTGTTGAAGAGCGGTCAAGTCTTTTTCTGTTTGAGTTTCTTGAACACCTGTCAAACGAACAGATTCATCCACCAGCATTTTACCGATGCGTTGCATATTAACATCTGGGCTTGTCATCAGTTCCTGGCCCTTAACTCTTAAGGCATTAGGGTCATTTTGGTTTGCCGCGAGAATCTGCTGGAACTGCTGTTGTGCTCTTTCAGCGTTCTTGCGTTCTTCCCGTGCCGCTATTCCTCCAGCGATACCCCCAAGCATACCCTCTATTCCCTGCCCCAACTGACTAAAAGCCTGACCCATTTGTTGGCCTTGTGCTTGTCCACTTCGGGCCAGCATACCGCCTATATCGTAATTTCCAATAGCCATTTTTTAGTCCTCTTAAATCAGCTTGGAGTAGTCAACAGTTAAGTAACCGTGTTCACCACGGGTTACTGCTTCTGGAATAATCTGTTGAACTTCTTGTGCAAGTACACCGTAAGTTGGGGTATCACCCGCAAGCTCTTTGCCTTTTTCAGTCCAATCCCAAGTGTAAAGATTTATTCCGTTGGGCAGTTTACCAACAGGCTCAATGTTTGTTTTCAGAAATACGTCTGAGTACCGTTTAATTAGTTCGCTTATAACATCAGAAGCCCCTGCTCCAATACCACTAAGCAAACCACCAGCACCGCTAAACATACCAGAGTACAAGCTAGCGAGTCCTGCACGTTGGCCTACTTGACCCTGAAGATTTGCCAAAGCCGCCTCAAGATTGTACTCACCTTGCTGTCTACGTGCAACATCAGCAAGAGATGCAATGTTGACAGCAGGAGACAACGCAGAGAGCATAGCCGCCTGTGGGATATAAGCTCCTTGAAGCGCACTCAAGCCAAGCTGTTGTTGTCCTTGCTCCAACCCAAGACCTCCTGTCATTAAGCCCATGCCGCCTTGTAGAGCCTGTAGCGCCCTAGCTTGCTGTGAGGCGTCCAGAGCTTGTCTCTGTGTTGCCAAATCTGACCCTAGGCCAGCAAACTGTGTACCCAGAGCCGCCTGTTGCTGTTGCTCTGCTTGTGCTTGAGATATAGCGGCAAGAGCGGCCCTGTTCTGGGCTTCTTCTTGTGCTTGAGCCAACGCAAGTTGCTCTGGTGTTCCACCAAACATAGCCGTGCGTACACCGCCTCTGCCTTGAGCAAACAGACGCTCCTCTAGTGCAAGCCTCTGTCTCTCTTCTTCACCAAGCTGTGTAGCCCTAATACGGTCGTACACATCTTGTTCTCTAGCACCCATAGGCATACCGGCTTGGCCCATAAATTGCCCACCTAGGCCAAACGCCTGTTGTGCCGCCGCTTGTTGACCAGCGAGGCCAAAAGGAGACACACCTAACTGCTGTTGACCAACGCCCAACAACTGTTGTCCAGCGGCTCCTAGTTCAGCACCAGCGGCAGGAGAAGCACCTATTCTAGAGAGTGCCGCAGATTCCAGAGCACTCTGAAGTTGTTGACCTGTTCCACCTAAAGAATAGCTAGTTCCTGTAGGACCGCCTGTAATAGTTCCTGTAGGCCCTGTGACCGTAAACGGTTGGAACGTAATGTCAGGAGCAACAATTTGCTCTAGGTCATCAGTATATAGCTTTTTAACTTCCGCAGGGATGTTCGTGTAGAGGTCTTCTGCTACGCTCCCTAAGAGATCGCCTAAAATACCCATTAGTAAGTACCTCTGTCTTTATTATAATTAATCATCATAGCGTTTTACCTATCAGTGCTAGTACATTCATTTCCTGTATAGACAGTGCGTAGCCGTTGATGTCTGTTTCAAGACCCACGCTAATTACTGAGCCGTAGCCTGTTGTGTTAATAGAAGAACGACTAATGATTGTTCCTTCTTCTGAAAACTCTGCTACGTTGTACTCAGACTGTCCGTAGAATCCGGGTGTAGCACTGCTAGTTCTAAACGTGCTAGTGCTGGTTGCTGTTGAAAAGTCGTAAGACCACTTGAGAAATATGTCTGCGTTGTTACCACCAATAATTGTAGGTCTAATCTTTTTCAACATCTTAATCTTAGACGGATCACCAAAGCTCAAGCCGGGGCTGTAGTAACGGAAACGATAAATGTTACCGTTGTCAAAGTAGTTGTTGTACGTTCCTACGCCCGCCGCTGTTCCTATGTATATGTCACCGTTTCTGTCCCTGTGAAAACTTTTAAAGTCTACACTAGGCCATCGTGTTACCCTGTACGCACCGTTCTCCAGTGTACCTCGTATATCAAAGCAGTACACAAGGTTAAGATCAGGAAAGCACAGAAGATAGAAGTAGTTCTCAGGACTGTACACCGTACTAACTGGTTCTACTTTACCTCTAGTATTAGCAATTAGTTCCTGTTTGATGTTTCTGCTCAAGTCGGTAATAGGCAAAGACTTCTCTTGTATAGATCGTCCTAAACTCCTAAGACCTGTCTGCGTCAAGAACAACAAGTCTGTTCCTATGTTCTGTACACTCTTTTTGTCTACACAGCCAACACCCGGAATAGTGTCCTGTATAGCCATTGTTGCAGGACTCTCTGCACCGCTGTAGATTAACGTGTTGTTTTCACCAAAGACCACGAGTAAGCCGTTGTGTGCCGCTATAGCTACAACCTTGTCAAACCCGTTAGGCCACGCTTTAGATACGTCAATAGATCCGCTAGATCCACCAGAGAAATCGTGTCCTATTAATAGGTCAGACCAGTAGATCGTGTTGTCGTCAGTAGCGTTACCTACACACCACACTCGTCCGTAAGCACCAATAGCCTCGTTGCAGTACTGTGCAGATGCAACAGATGCACCAGCAACAGCAGACATCTTGGTTACTGCACCTAGAGTGTTGCTGTACACAAGAGGCTCGTAGCCACGTTGGAAGAAATAAGCGTAATCGTTGAAGTTAAATATCTTCCAATCGTTAGTTGTAATTGTGTACGCCGCTGGTGTTGCGTCAACCAGTGTCGTTGTACCTGTCATTATCTTGTTGTTGCCAGTACTAAAGATTACCTCGTTGTTAGCACTGTCGTAAAACTCGTGTATGTTAGAGAGGTAGTCAGTACCCAACACAGTCTTGTCTGTAGTTAAAACAGCGTTACCCTTACGTGAAGCCAGTCGTCCTCGTCTGTCAATGATAGCGTTATCTGCAATCTCCGCAAAAGACGTATCCTGTGCAAGCGGAGAATCCTCTGTGTTAATCCCCTTGAAAGCAGGAGCAACTAGGTTAATACTCTGTAGTGGCTGGGCCATCTAGTTTCTCCCTACGGTGTGTACCAAATAGTTTCTTCAGGGTGCTTCTGGGCGTCCAGAGCAATAGCGTCAGACAGGTACTTGTCAGCAATAGCAAAGTACTCTGGTGTTGACGTACCGCCTGTCTCCCCACGTTCACGAGCCAACAGAGCTACCGCCATGTGAATCACAGGCTGACTAGGAATAGCCAACGTGTCAGAGTCACCACTCAAGGCTACGTTTCTGATGACGCTCTTGACCTTCAGGGAGTAAACACCGTCAGGCTTAGGGTACACATCAATCTGTGCATCACCAGAACCGTCTATGCCGCTAAACGTGTAGTACTCTGGCTTACCAGAGGTAGGCGTTTGTACCAAAAACTTGTCGTCAAACCAAGTCTGTGGTCTGTACTCCATCACGAGGTTAGAGGTATCGTTGATGATGTTCAGGATTTTGCCTTGGTCTTGGTAACCCGTAAGAGAGTACGTGTAGTCGTCAGCCGCCGTAGTAATCGTCAGAGTAGACCTAAGATTAGACCAATCCCAAGCGTTTTCTACGAGTTGCTTTGCGTCGTTAATAAAGTCACCAACCATAGCACTGTACGTGTTGGCACTAACAGTCGTTACTGTGTCTTCTCTGAGACGCCTCAGTACGTTGTTTACTAGGTCTAAATATGTCATACGTAATCCTTGAACATACCACTCAAAAAGTCAGTTATAGGAAATTCTATTTTAGCTAAGAGTTGTGGGTCGCCTGTAATCTCAAAAGACTCTAAGTCAAACATCCCAGAGGATCCACCGGCACCGCCACCGGAACCACCGCCGCCTCCACCGCCGCCTCCACCAGTACCACATTTTTCTGGGTTAGCCGCCGCGTACTCAGCGCAAGTACAGTCGTTGCACTCTGGTGGAGGAGAAACAGATGGACAGATTCCGTCTTCGTATTGAAGAACACTGGTTCCATCAGGACAAGTATCGCATCCGCTTTCTTCTGTAGCTCCGTTACTGCAACCAGTAGTAGTTGTTCCTCCCCCGTCTCCGCCACCGCTTCCGGGGCAGTCAGAAAAACGATCTACAAAAGGTCCGGGTGTGTTATCAGTAAAACAATCTACTTTGCCGCACTCATAATAGTTGCTTGAGTTGATTTCTTTGCATTTGTCGTCTGTAGTTGTTGAGCCGCTGTTTCCTCCCCCGTCTTCTCCACCACACTTCCGGTCCCAAATTCTTTGTTTGTTTTGAAGATCAAATGTCAAAACTCCAGTAGGTCTTGGGTCCGTTTCACAGTCTGGGTCATAAACTTCTGTAGTGTCACCACCGCCACCGCCGTTACCAGAAGGTACACACTTACCTGTATTTGGGTTTTTAGTAAATCCATTTTTGCAATCACCACAGCTACCATCTTCGTTTACAGTAGCGTTAACATCGGTACAACGTGTTTCAGGAGGTTGACCGCCAAAACCAAAGCCCGGACCTTCAGTATAAGTTGTTTGTCCACCGCATAAACTTGGGTTACGTGCGGCAAACGCGGGGTTTGAACATCTAGGGTCAACTTCGTCGTTTACATCTCCATCTATAGGAGCGCAGACACCATCAGGACCGGGGGCATGATTCGCTTTTATACAGTCTCCACATTCGTCTAACAAGTCGTTGTATTCTTTACCTTCTCGTTTACAAGTTGTCTCAACTTCGGATACGTCAAAGTCATCTTTAAAAAACTTACGACATCTGCCGTCAGTCCCTATGTCCTCTGTCTTATCTAAACAGTTTCCGCACTCATCAACGCTTCCTACTTCACCTCCTTCTCTGCCGTAGTCTGCACAGTTTATAGGAGTGTCAACTGTCGTCGCAACTGGTAAAAATAAGTCTTCTATTTCTTCTTTAACTTGTGAAAACACAAAGCCACCTACGGCGGCTCCAAATATTCCTTTTATCCAATCGTATGCGTCATCTATTGAAGCATCATCAATGTCTTTTAAAACACCTTCAATTTTTTTCATTACCCAAGTTCCAGCGTCCTCTAAAACTTGAGTAACAGTACAATCTTGATCGTTATTTTCTCCGCAGTTAGCGTTGCCTTCTATAACATCGCCAATGGTTGTTCCTATTTCTTTTACAGCGTCTTCAAAGTCACGATAAGTACCTACGTCTTGCATACCCGGAAGATTGGGCAAGCCCGGAATACCAGCAAGCACACTAAAGTTAACACAGTCTTTCCAGCAGTAAGTTCCTTTATCTGGATCAGCGGTTCTACAATCTTTTAAATCTTGACACTTTTCAGGTATTCCAGCATCAACAACAACATCAAGAATAGAAACAAGAGTACCTAAAGGATCGTCTATAGCTCCTTCTATGTAACCACTTACGTCATCATAAATTCCCTGTGCCGTATTAACAGCGTCTTCGCCAAACTCGTCAATGTAATCTTGTAGTGTTTTAGTCTCTTCTTCTGTATCTTCAGTTTCAGGACGAGGAACAATACCGTAGTAGTAATCCTCAAAACCAGAAACGTCCATAAGATCACTAACGTCTACTGCTTTTAAGTCTTCCTCTGTTGCGTTACCTACAGCGTATTCACCAAGAACACGTAACCACTCTGCCGCTTGTGTTTGCCGCTCTAGTCTGCCTTCAGAATCTTCTTGTGACTCCCTAAAAATCTCTATGAAGTCTTGAAAAAACTCACGCTGAATGTCTGTGTTAATAAGCAGATCAGAAGGTATCTCTCCGTAGTCAACATCTCCGGGTAAAGACGTTTCTCCTATAGTAACTTTTACAGGACCGCCAGCGGGGTCATTGATGTCAAACATTCCCCTAGCCGTGCTTACTTTAGCTTGAGCTTCAGGTGAATTAGCTATGTTGTATTCAATACCAGATAATGACAAACCTTGGCTTGTCCAGTAATCTAAACCTTCTTTTGTAGCATCTCTACCTAAGTACTGTTGATACAGGTCATTAACTTGTTTGCGTGTAGCCATAAGTTATTTACCGCCCTTCATCTGCATCAACTTGTCAGCACCACGTATGCCAAAGCTGGCAGTCACGGCTACGTACAGCAAGTACTGGTAGTAATCAGGTAGCTTGTCTAGCTCAACAAAAGCCATACCCACCCTCTGCATAATACTCAAGTCATCCATAGCAACTCCGTAACACACAGCCAACAAAGGCAACGACAGCACCACAGTGAACCACTCGTCTTTCCACGAGGTTGCACTAGCCGCTGCCATCTCTTGTTCCCACGTAGCTGTGTTCTTGATGACTTCCATTTTAGCTACGTGTTTGGCTTGTGACTGCTCGTGTCTGTTGTTAATCCAAGTCTTAGCGAGTCCAGCGATAGGTCCGATTAGTGCAGTCCACATAACTTAGTCTTTGTCCTTGTTCCTAAACCCCTGTACTGTATCTGTTTCCCATATTCGTATGGCTACCCATATGATAGTGAACATGGCAGATATAGGAGGTAGAACCGCACTAATAGTGCCTAACATAGTACCTACGCTCATTACATCAACAACTTGCTTTGCGGACTCATCCATTACTAACCCCTTGTATAACGCTTATGGTTGTCCAGATAATCCCAGCAGTGACCATTAGGCTTATA
>Ga0208645_1003522_pt1 | contig 11534 bp, 12 predicted proteins | sample VirMetDEL_Sep_01_FD_184519 | JGI IMG/M metagenome (GOLD analysis project Ga0208645, IMG submission 184519) | Aqueous microbial communities from the Delaware River and Bay under freshwater to marine salinity gradient to study organic matter... | ecosystem: Environmental > Aquatic > Marine >...
ACAGCTCGTCCCACTGCTCTTCAGAGCAGAAATCCCGCAGCGCTTGGAATGCCGTGACCACGCGATCGGCAGTGCCGAGTGCAGTGGCCAGTTCCTGCAACTGGGTTGCGAGTGTATTCATTTTTCTATGTGCGGTGGATCGCCGCCATCTCTGGCGACCTGCTCACTATATCACCATGCTCAACCATGGTCAAGCCAGCAGTGTTTCGGCATCCTCGACGCTTCTGGCCACACCTGCGATGCCACCTGCTGCTTGCACTGCATCCAGCCATTGCTTCTGTTCTGGCCGCAGCCTGCCGGCAGCAGTCTTGACCTCAATGCTGGTGAACACCGCGACGGTGGTGCCAACCATGTCGGCGGTGATCTCGCGCGTGGTCCAGCCGATCAGGTCAGCGCTGCCTTTAGCAAGTCCGAAGCTGACCGGTCTGCCGTGGTAGTCGCGCAGCACGCCAGTGTTATTGCGGAACAGCCTGGTGTTACCCGCGCCGCAGGTCAGGCGGATGTGTTGCTGGATGGATTGCTCAGACGCCATACCGCTTGGCCAACCTTGCCTGATACACGCGTTCGGCCCAGCCAACTTTATATCCTCGTTGCTGCGCGATCTGCCGCAACTGCTCAAGCGTCTGCGCACTGCCTTGCTCCCGCTTAGCCTGCTGCCTCTGAAGCTCCACCAACTCCCCTTCGACCTGCTGCAGCTCCCGTGCCTCCGGCGCAAACGTATGGCCGCATTCCAAGCACTGCTTGGCCTGGCTGGCCATTGCAGCAAAGCACTGCGGGCACACCTTGACACTGGGCGCCTTATCCCGATCCCGCTTGCGCTCGCCATCCAAGGTCCACTCACGTGGCTCTAGGTGGTGGCCAAGCCGCAAGGTATTGCCAACATGATCGAGCACAACTGCAGCAGCCTTGCCCGGTGATGGCCGCAGGCATCTGCCGATCATCTGCAGGTGCAAGCTGGTGCTAGCGGTAGGCCGCAGCAGGATGCAACCGCCAACGCTGGGCACGTCCACGCCTTCGCCGATCAATGCGCAGGAGGTGAGCACCTTGATCCTGCCGGTGCCTAGCGCCTGCAGCAGGTCACGCCGTTGCTCGTTGGTCATGCTGCCGTCAATACTTGCGGCTGGGATGCCGGCACCCATGAATAGCCGTGCCACCGCCTCCGCATGTGCCACTGAGCAACAGAACGCAATTGCCGTCTGGCCATCAAGGTGCTTGCGGTAGTGGCTAAGGCAGTCACCCATGATGGTGCCAATCCGATGCTCAGCCTCGCGGGTATCAAAATCACCCATCCGCTTACGCAGGCGGTGGTGTCAAAGCCCGGGTGGCGCCAGCACCCGTGCGCTAGCCAGGAAGCCGTTATCGGTTAGCCATGCAGCCGATGGACCCTCCACCATGATCTGGTAATACTCACCAAGGCCGCGGCCATCGAGCCTGATCGGCGTAGCAGTGACACCCAGCAGGTGCGCAGATTGGAAGTGATCGAGCACCTTGGCCCAGGTGCCGGCATTGCTGTGGTGTGCCTCGTCGATGATCACCAGTTGGAAGAAGTCCCTAGGCAGTTTGTGGAGCCTGCGAGCCAAGGTCTGCACACTGGCCACCTGCACCGCTGCAGATAGGTCCATGGCGCGGTTGGCGGCGATCACACCATGCGGCATTGGCAAACTGCGGCACGCTTGATCCAGTAGCTCTTGACGGTGCACCGCGATCAGCACGCGGTTGCCTTTGCGGGCGGCAGATTGAGCGATGTGGCTGAAGCAGACGGTCTTGCCAGCACCAGTGGGTAGCACCGCCAGCACCTTGCGGTGACCTAGCTGGTATTGGCCGCGTATCTCGGTCACTAGCTGTTGTTGGTAGGGGCGGAGGTTCATACCAGCTCACCTTGCTTATGCGACTCGACCATGCTCAGGTTCTTGGCGGCGCAATTGAAGTAGCTGGGCTTCAGCTCAAAACCTACAAACCGGCGCTGCATCTGCAAGCTCACGTAACCCTCGCTGCCAATGCCTGCGAACGGTGACAGCACCAGATCGCCTGGATTGCTCCATAATTGCAGGCCGCGGCGGATCACATCCAACTGCAAAGGGCAGATGTGGCGTTCATCTTCATTGGCGCGGGCGCTGCGGTACTGGAGCGTGTCTGATGGGTTGATGTCCATCCATACCGGGCTGGCATACCGCTGCCAGATGTTGATTGAATCCTTGATGGCGTCACCGCTTTTAGCTGGTGGATTCTCACCTGCAAACTCAGTAAACGGCCCAGCGCATGGCTCTGAGTTCTCGCCCAGCTTGCGCACCGTTACCAAATAGTCAGGGATACCCTGACGGCTCAGCGCTGAATCCTTGCGCACTTGCTTATGCAGCAACCCAATGGCCTTAGTGCGCTGCATTGCGGTAACTGGGTCTTTCCATATGCATACCTCAGAATGAAACACGAATCCCGCAGCTTGGAATATCCGCAGCATGTCACCACGAAAGTCCTTCACTCCAATGAATCCATCACGCTCTTTGCTACTGGGCAGATTCATGCAATGAAAACTGATCAGTCGGCCAGGCATTATCACTCGATGCAGCTCTGTCGCTAAAAACGCAAAGTGATCAAAGAACTCCTGCTCAGTGCGGCTATTGCCCATGTCGCGGTCGCTATTGGAGTAGGTGTACAGCGATGCAAATGGTGGGCTAAAAATGCTGTAATGGATACTATCCGAGTCGAGTTGCTTGATGCTCTCAACGCAGTCGCCCATGTACAGATCCCAGTTGTCGCCTGACTGGTGCTCTGTAATATGCGGTGCAACCTGACGCTGGATCTTCTTAAGCTGTTCCATTGTTTGTTGTTTCATGATGATAACCATTGATTCAGCCATGGCGATGCTGTCCGCTTCTTTGCGGCGGATGTTTTCAATGACGCGACCTTCACCTACGTCGTAGATAATGTGCGCATTAACTGGTTGCTGCTGGCCAAATCGCCAGCACCTACGGATGGCTTGATAGAAAGCCTCGTAGCTGTGGCTCAAGCCAACAAATGCAACATTATGGCAACTTTGAAAGTTAAGCCCAAAGCCAAAAATGCTGGGCTTACTAACCAATACGCGGATCTTGCCATCTTGAAAGTCAATGGCTGATTGCCGCTTATGATCATCGCTGTCGCTACCTGACACCTCAACGGCGCCATCAATGGCAGCAGCAAGCGCTTTAGATTCATCATTCAAATTGCACCACACCAGCCACTGCTCATTGTTGCTGTTGGCTAGTGCTGCAGCAGCATCAACCCGCATCTGCAGCGATGCCTTACGTACTTGGCGTTGATCGTTGAGCGTCCGCGCTTCCATGGCAAATAGCGCCATCTGGCCGGCATCGTCTACTACTGCCTCGCGTGGTGTCTCCACCGTGCAATCACTAATCTGCAGATCCGGCAAGATGAAGTCGCCATCCTCATAGCCAAGGTCTGATGGTTTGCGGATGGTCACCGCCCAACTGCATACCCATTCCCAGAACTTGGCTATGAGGATGCCTTTGATGCGCCATTTGGCGGTGTCGCCACCGTCATGCACGAAGAACATTGCCAGCATCTCAGTCCTGGTCATCACGCCGATAAACTCAGCGTGGTTGCCAAGCTCCATGTGGTCATTAGGTGCTGGTGTCGCTGAACAAGCCAGCCGAAATGGCGTCTGACTGAATGACTCGATGATCTGGTTGCGGATCTTGCCGGTGTATGCCTTAAGGATGCTGCTCTCGTCAAGCACTACTCCTTGAAAGCTGGCAGGGTCAAAGTGGCTGAGCTTTTCGTAGTTGGTGATCGTGATGCCAGGCTTTACCTCAGCTTGCGTCGCCGCAAAGCTGCAGGCAATGCCGAACTTGACGCCTTCACGCACCGTCTGATGCGCAACCGCAAGCGGCGCTAGCACCAACACATTGCCACCAGTGTGTTGATGCACCTGATGCGCCCATTCAAGTTGCATGGCGGTTTTACCCATGCCGCAATCAGCCCATATGCAGAACCTGCCAACACGGCAGGCCATGGTCACAATGTCCCGCTGGAATGGAAACAGCGGCGCCGTAAAGCTAGGCGGATCAAATCCTGCAGGTGCGCAGGCAGTGGACTTTGAAGCTAGGAAGTCTTGGTAGGTCATTCTTCAGTGGTCGCTTTGTCATAACGATCAAAGACAAGCCTTGCGGCTTCAATCAAAACGAAAGGATCTTCAATGCCGATGCTCTTAAGCCCAATCTGTACTGTTTCAAACGTGTCGATAACGTCAACTATTGGACCTCGCCACCTGTGCGGCACATGAACTAATCGGCGATCAAATGGTGTTGTGCAATCGTTGACGCTCATGGTGTGGGCAGCAGTGCCTTGACACCGTAGACTAACCGTATACACTTGTCAAGCCCGCCGGCAGCGCCTAATGCCTCTAGCCCGACCGATACCGCTGCGCCTTGCGCCAAAGCAGTTGCAATGGCTTGATTCTTGGCGTGGTGATACCCTTTCGCGTTCCGCCGCTATCCGCCTGCTGTTGGACCAATCGATCCGGTTTCACCGCGATGGCATCTTGCCAGCCAACCGCCCATGAAGGAAATTGATTTCGACGAGGCCCGTCGGTTTATTGCCCTCCTCGGCAAACCGGCAGGCGCTATCAGGCTGCGTGCATTTCTCCACGCTGACCACCTTGACAAACCTACCGATAAAGGCCGCAAAGGCGGCAGCAGCAAGCGACTCATCACTGAATGGCAGTCCGAAGGCCGCGGCGTTTATGTGGTCGTCAATGACGGCGGAGACACCAATGCCGAGATCACCACCTGTCGTGCATTCTTTGCTGAATGGGATGATCGCCCCAAGGAATGGCAGCTCACTGCATGGCAGGACCTCAAGCTGCCAGAGCCGACCATGCAAATCGACACTGGCGGCAAATCCATCCACAACTACTGGGTGCTGTCAGATCCCATAACCCCAGCTCATTGGGAGTTAGTTCAAGCTCGTCTGCTCGAATACTGCGACGCTGACCGCAGCATCAAAAATGCTGCACGAGTCATGCGGCTGCCAGGCACCTATCACGCTGGGCCCAATGGCTCACTCGGCGAGCAATGCCGCATGGTGTCATGCAGCGGCAACCATTACACCGTCGCTGACATTGAGTCGGTGCTGCCATCTGAGACGTATTACCAGCACGAACCAAAGGCTCGCTCTTACACCGAGCAAGCAGACCGCGGCATTGACGACATCCGCGAAGCCCTAGCGGCAATCCCACCACGACAGCCAGGAACCGGCACCTACCACATCTACCGCAACATCTTTTGGGGGCTTATCCAAGCCTGTGGCAGTACCCAGCAAGCCATTGCGTTGATGCAGCAGCACAGCCCGCAATGGCAAGGTCTAGAGCAGATTGCTAGCTCAGGCGGTGACCGCATCAACGCCGGCACCTTTTGGTACTGGGCACGGCATCACGGTTGGAAGCCGCCTCTGCCGACACGCAAACGGCCAAAGCGTTCTGATGCTGCCACTGCTGAAACCATTAACTGCCAGCTTTACAGCAAGACGGATACTGAATGGCTCGACATGACCGTTCAATATGTCTTCCAGTATCCAGCCATCCGATGGATTTGCGTTGATGGCATTTTGCATCGTTGGTGCGGCACGCATTACCAGGCTGCAACAGACGAGGAACTAGCGCCCAGCATCGCCAGCCTTCTGTCCCAACTGCATGTCATCGACAGCAAGACCGGCGATAAATGCCATCCATGGAAGCGCCCTAAATACGTTGATGAGGCCCTGGCATGGATGCGGCGTCTATTGGAGCCAGTACCCGTCAACCCATCCAATGCCATCAACTGCGCCAATGGCGTGGTGTCTTGGTCATGGAGCGGAAAGAAGCTGGACATCACCTTTGAGTCACACAGTCCAGACCAAGCTTTCACCTACGTCACCAACTACAGCTACGACCCAGAAGCCAATGCCCAGCATCTTTGGCGGTTGCTCGAAGCCGTGGAGCTAGGTGACCGTGACACGCTTCAACGCATTCTCGGCAGCGGCCTTGACCTAGCCAAGTACCGCGCCACACGCGGCAGGCCACGCGCTGTGCTCATGATCGGTGCTGGCTCCAACGGCAAGGACACCATCCGCACCGCATTACGCGATACCCTTGGCAGCAGGAATTTCACATCCTGCACTCTGGCTGATTTCCGGCAGTACGACCAAGGCCGCAAATTCCCAATTGCGCCGCTTCGTGGTGCATCTGTTAACTGGTCCAGTGAAAACAGCCAATTTGTTCATATTGATAATCTCCAATCACTCAAGGCTGCAATCAGCGGGGAGGAGTTATCTTATGAGTTGAAAGGTGTGCAGGAATCGCAGTTTGTACCATCTGCGCTTTTTGTGTTCAACCTCAATAAAGACCCATCCTTGTCGGGCGATCAGGTTGCCATTGAGACGCGGTTTCATGTCTTTAAGTTCCGCAAGACATTTATGGCAACACCTACTGAATCCAACCACATACAAGCTGACCCACGCCTAAAGGATGACCCGTCTTTTATTCAGCAGCAAATATGCCCTGCATTCTTGAATTGGCTGCTTGAAGGTATGTCGCTCAGCATGGCTGATGGCATTGATTACGCCACCGGTCGCCAGGCAATGGAAGATGTCCGCCGCGCTAGTTGTCACCTGTGGGAGTTCTGCGATGCCGTTGGATTGACCTACGAAGAGGATAGTCAAGTCCCCGTCAAACGGGTCTGGGATGCCCTAGTGATGTGGTACCGCGAAGAGGGTTACTTAGACGACCGCGACCGTTGGTTGGTGGACCCGCCGGCTGATCGAACCGTCAAGGCTGCTCGCCTTCTGGTCCCTGCATTGCGGCAGATCTTCCCAAAACTTGCGTCCGCTAGGACCGGCAAGAGTCGTGACCGGCTTATCACTGGTCTCAAGTTGGACGCATGGTGACGCTGTTGGCGGACGCAACTTGCGTCCGCTACCATCCTTGGCGGACGCAAAGGCGGACGCAAATTTCCCTGTCTCTATCTACCTTTTTACCTTGGCGGACGCAAATAGGGGTTAATAAACGCCTATAGGCAAATAAAAGGGTTATGTAACGGGGTGAACATTATGTAAACTATAGGGGGGAGTAGGAGAAAGCCGATTTTGCGTCCGCTTAGTGTTTGCAAGGCTTTTGGCGTCCGCCTAAGTGCAATTTGCGTCCGCCTTCGCTGAAATCCCAGTCATAGCCTTAATTTTTGCGTCCGCCCCCATGCAAGAGATCAAAATCCGCTTTGAAGCTACCGACCTGGCAGCTTTGGACCAGCAAGCCGCTACCGCTGGCACATCCCGTGCTGCGTTGATTCGTGACAGAGTGTTAAGGCGGCTGAGCACGGCGGAGTATCATGCGTTGGTGGCTGATGCCGTTGCCTTCATGCGCGGTGATCTGCCCAGGATGCAAGTTGAAACACTTATCGCTTATGTCATCACCAGACTTGATCAACATCCCAGCCAAGCAGTCGCCGGTCATCAACCGACTTCATGACTGCTTGACCCAAGCGCTTGCCTATGCCGCGGCCATCCGCGACAATGCGCAAGACGATGGCCACCCCATCCCCATGGATCTGGTCATCAGTTTTGAAGACGACTACAACAAAATCATCGCCTCACTCCATGAAGCTCATCACCTCACAAGCTGATCTCGATCACGCCTTACGCACCATTGCACCAGCCGTTGGTGTTCGCAGCTCACATCCGATCCTTGACTGCTGCTTGATCACCGCTGCTAACGCCACTGCCACCATCACCGGCTTCAACCTTGACCTCGGCATCACCGTCACCATTCCGGCAGCCGTCAACGTTGCCGGTTCCATGGCGCTCCCGTATCGGCTCCTAGCTGGCCTTGTAAGCCGCATGGATGACACGGAGGCTGTGGAGGTCGCAGATGGCACTGTGAGCGCCTCTGGGGGCTCCTACGGCCTTGCTGGGCAGGATGCAGCCGATTACCCGGCAATGCCGGTTGTAGAGGCTCCTAGCGCTGCCCTGGACATCACCGCTGGTGTGCGTGCCTGTCTCATGGCAGCCAGCACTGACGCATCCAAGCAGGTGTTACAAGGCATTCACCTTGCCAACGGCTTCATGGAAGCCACCGACGGCCATCGGTTAGTGCGTATGCCGGTAGCACTGCCGGATGGCATCGACCTGGTACTACCTGCCAGCACCATGAAGCTGCTACAAGATCGCACTGTCACCGTGGCAGCAGCATCTGGTCAAGCGGTCATCGATGCTGGTGATGGCATCACCATCTACAGCCGCATCCTGGATGGCACCTACCCTGACGTGGCCAAACTCATCCCGCCAACCTTTGACACAGCCATAACCCTTGATCGTCACCGCTTCACTCGTGCGCTAGAGCGTGTTGCACTCATCGGCGAAATCGTCAAACTACTCATCGGTGACAAGGGCACCATGATCATTAGCGCCGAAGCGGATGCCAGCAATGGCACCGAAGCCATCAAGTACACCGGCACCACCGGCAAACTAGCATTAGCCTTCAACGTGCATTACCTCCTCGATGGTCTAAAAGCATTTCGCTCGTCGGAATCTGTTACACTATCGGCAAATGGTGCTACTACTCCTGTAGTATTAACGCCAACCAATGCATCAGATCAGACTTACCTGATTATGCCTGTGCAAATTCGCAGTTGAAACCCGCACGCCGCCACTACAAGCTCAATGATAATGTGATCAACAAGGTGCGCTTTCTCTGTGAGTACGGCGCACCTCTTGAGCACATCGCGCCGGCTGTTGGCGTAACGTATGAGTCAATTCGGCAGTGGCTAGCTAACGCAAAAGGCCCTGATGCTACGCCGCAGGAAGTTGCCCTTTCTGTGGCCATCCATGAAGGCCGCGCTAAAGGTGGTCTGCGGCTTGTTAGCAAGATTGCAGAATCTGCAGATAATGGCGACACCAAAGACGCGCAATGGTTGTTGACACATGCACCTGCATACCGCAGGCATTACAGCGATAATGCAGCAGTTACCAAAGCATTTAGCGATGGTGTGCAAGCCGCAGTGCAAGGATTACAAGCTGCTGGATTAACACCAGACCAGGAACGTGCAGTGCTGATGCAGATCAGCGCCCGCACTGGTGAGAAGCTCATTGCGGACAGCTGATCCAATCACCGCACGGCTGGCGCAGCTGCTGCTCGACCAGCAAGGTGGTGATGCGGTGGATCTGTCGGAGCTGCTAGCCAGCATCCGCAATGACCTACACCCAGGTCAGCTTGCATTTGTTGATGACACCGCCACGCAGATCATTGGCATCTCCGCTGGTTATGGCGCTGGCAAGACCCGTGCGTTATGCGCTAAAGCGGTGATGCTGGCCGCGGCTAACCAAGGATATATCGGTGCTGTGATGGAACCTACTGGTCCATTGATCCGCGACATCTGGCAAAACGACTTCGATGACTTCCTAGAGGCGTACAACATCCCATACACCTTCCGCGCATCACCGTTGCCGGAATACATGCTGCACTTACCTGGCGGTGACACCAAGATCCTATGCCGCAGCTTTGAAAATTGGTCACGCATCATTGGCTTGAACCTGGCATGGGTGCTGGCAGATGAGATCGACACCGTAACGCCATCCATTGCTAATAAGGCATTTCCTAAAATCCTCGGTCGTTTGCGCAGCGGTAATGTCCGCCAATTTGCAGCAGCATCCACTCCAGAAGGTTTCCGCTGGATGTGGAACACTTTCGGCAGTGATGATGCTCAGCAGCGCACCGACCGCAAACTGATCAAGATGCGCACGGCGGACAATCCGCATCTGCCGCCGGACTTCATCGAGCGGCTGCAATCCAACTATGACCCAAGCCTGCTGCGTGCATACCTCGATGGTGAATTTGTCAACCTCACCACCGGCCAGGTGTATGACCGCTTTGATCGCAGCAAGCATGTCATCATTGACCTACCAGACATCAGCCACGAACCGCTCAGGGTTGGCGTTGACTTCAACATTGGCAACATGTCTGCTGTCATCACCATGCGTCAAGGCAGCAGCTTGGTAGTCATTGACGAAATCAGCGGTGCCCATGACACTGATGCCTTAGCGCAGGAGATCAAACGCCGCTACCCCGATCACCGCATCTATGTCTACCCAGATGCCAGTGGCGGTAACCGCAGCACCAATGCAGCGCAAACCGACATCCAGATCCTTGAGCAGTATGGTTTCAGCAATCAATCACCCAAAAGCAACCCAATCGTTAGGGATCGTGTTGCTGCTGTGCAAGCATTGCTTGAAAATGGCAAAGGTCAAGTCAGGCTTACCATTGCAGCCAGTTGCCGCAAGGTGATCGAGTGCCTAGAGCTGCAAAGCTACAACGAGAAAGGTGACCCCGATAAGGAAGGTGGCTACGACCACATGAATGATGCACTTGGTTACGTCATTTGGCGTGAATTCAACCCACTCCATGCAGGTGCTGGACGTGGGACCGGCGTAAGGCTATATTAGAGCCGCCCACCATTCACTACTCAAATGCTTACTGGTGCTGAACTGCTCGCTAAAGTCAAGGAGCTTGGCGACTGCAATAAATCCGATCTGGTACGTGGCTGCGGCTATGTATCCATTCAAAAGGATGGCAGCGAACGCTTGAACTTCACAGCCTTCTACGAGGCACTGCTACAGGCTAAAGGTGTCAGCTTGACTGCTACCAAAAAAGCAGGCCGCAAACTTAGCTACAAGACTAAGGTGCAATTTAATGGCAACCTAATGGTTGGTAGCGCATACATTGCCGAGGCATTTAAACCAGGCGATGAGTTTGAGATCAAGGTAAGCCGCAACAGCGTTACACTGGTTGCAGCATGACGTAAAAGATGTACACGGGTTTTAACTTCTACGACCGGCCTACGGCAGAGCGTAAGGTCACCCGTGTGCAGGATGCAAATACCGCATGGTATGCGCAAGAGGCGCATTGGATTCTGATTGAGGATCTGATGCAAGGCACATATGGTATGCGGCGGAAACACCGCCGCTACCTGCCGCAAGAACCTAGAGAGCTGGATGAGTCCTATGACAACCGCCTAGCACGCAGCGTGGTGCCGCCGTACTACCAACGCCTTGAGCGGTTGCTAGCTGGTATGTTGACACGCAAGCCAGTGCGGTTGGTGGATACCAGCGACACCATCACCGAGCAGCTATTTGACGCTGACCTGAATGGCAATGACCTGAACGTATGGACCTACGAAACTGCACGCAAGATGGTGCGTTATGGTCACGTTGGCACACTGGTGGATGCACCTGCTGATGGCGGTAGACCTTACTGGGTGCACTACACGCCACGCCAGATTTTAGGATGGCGCACTGAAGCAAAAGAAGGTAAGCAAGAGCTCACCATGCTCCGGCTGCAGGAAGTTGCCAGTATTCCTGATGGTGACTATGGCGAGAAGCTAGTTGAGCAGGTGCGTGTGTTGATGCCAGGTGAATATCAGATTCACCAAAAGGATGATAAAGGCGACTTCCGCATCATTGATGAAGGCCGCACCAGCCTTAGCGAGATTCCATTCAGCATCGCCTATGCC
>Ga0208645_1003523_pt1 | contig 11533 bp, 10 predicted proteins | sample VirMetDEL_Sep_01_FD_184519 | JGI IMG/M metagenome (GOLD analysis project Ga0208645, IMG submission 184519) | Aqueous microbial communities from the Delaware River and Bay under freshwater to marine salinity gradient to study organic matter... | ecosystem: Environmental > Aquatic > Marine >...
CTGATGAAGAGCTGGAAGCCTATGAACAACAGGTAACACCAGCTGAAGCAAGTACTCAAACTCCTGAGACTACATTCCGGGAGGCTACACCAGAGGAGAATAAAGCTGCTGGTAATGTCCAACCTGTTAAAGGCCCTGAAGCACAGGCAAAGGGGCAGTTGATGAATGCTATTCAACCACAACAACCTGTCAATACAGGCTCTGGTTTTATCTACGGTAGTGGTGATCCTAATGCTACTCTTGGTGAGGATGTAGGTACCTATGCTACTCGTACCTTTGAGCGTATGGGTGCTCTTGGTATGGGTCTTATTGACTTCGGTATGGATGGCATTGGTCGCATCAAAGGTGCTCAAAGTATTGATGATGCCTGGGATAAGTATACCAAGTTCAGTAACCCTGCTATTCAAAAGGTACGGGAAGCTGCTTCTATTGTTCTTCCTTCCATCATTGCAGGTCAAGGAGCTGTAGCTGGTGCTAGTAAGTTAGTAGGTTCTGGTGGTCTTGCACGAGGTCTTGCTGCACTTGGTCTTACTACTACAGCTGATGTAGGTATCAACCTTATCAGTGACCAAGCTGAACGTGATGAGACCTTAACTACCTTTATCCATAAAACAGCTCCTTGGATTCCTGTTGTTCCTGGTCTCATTAACCAAGACGGCGAATCACCACAGGTACGTCGTCAACGTAACATCTATGAATCAGGAGCGTTGAATGTTGTAGGAGATCTCCTTGGTTATACCATTGAAGCTGTGAAGGCTGGTAAACGTGGTATCATGCATTGGTTTGAACCTAACGATGCTACTGCTAAAGCATACAAAGCTGAGGAGATTACCAACAATGCTGATCCTGCAACAGCTGTACGTCTTTCTGAGATTGAAGGTGAGAAGGAAGCTGTTCAACAACAAGCTGCTGCACTTACTGAACAAGCCCTTGTTGATCCCGTCAATAGCGTAACACTAAGCCTCCAAGCAGATGACGCTATGAGGGCCGCTAAGACGCTTGAAAACGAGAGTGTAGAGCTTACTGCGGAGTACGCCTCTAAGGGCTATTCTAGGCTCACAGAGGACCCTCTGGAGAGCTATGTGGAGCGTATGCAGACTAGCCGTGATGTCCAGATTGATGACATCGGTAAGGGTCGCTACTTTGATGCACCTGAAGGTGAGGCTGATGCATTCATTACACGTAACATGTTCCCTGAAGGTTCTACTGTTACATTGAGTCAGTCTCCTGGTAGTGTAGCACGTAACATGGCTGATACTACCCACATCAAAGAAGTATCGTATGGTAATGGTAGTCCTGCTCCCATTATGTCTGAGCGTGCTTATTACGACATTGCTAAGGGTAATACTACCACTCGTGATATCATCCTAGATATTGCTGAGAATGCACGTAAGGCTGGTAACTTCGATGCAATTGTAGATGGCTTCCGCTACACCAAACAGCATATGTCTGAAGGTGCATGGAAAATCTACCGTGATATTGTCACTCCCGATATAGAGCTTGAAGACGTTAAGCGAATCTTCATGGATAATCGGAGTGTTCAGGGAATGCTTGATGGTCGTAGGATTTCCTATGTTAACGAACAGCAGGCAGAAGCTATTGCTCTTGCTCTTCGTGACCTTACTGATAAGTACATCGGTCGGTTGTCTGCTGAAACCTCTGCTCGTGCTATGGATACTGTAGCACGGGAAGCTACTGACTTTGCAGAAGGTTATAAGGCATTCCCAGAGACTGCTGATTATGACCGTGTTACTGAAGCCCTTGCTGATCGTATGGGTTTCTTGATGACTGAGTTCGGTCTTAATAAGTTCATTGCTGGTTGGGCTCTTAAGAACCATGATCGGTGGCAGAAGATGGTACAAAAGGCACCTGATCCTGCAGCTGCTCTTAAAGGATATTCTAAGGAGTTGGATGAAGCTTTGGCTATGATGAGGACTCGTGGTGATCAGTATCGCAACATGATTGTGACTACAGCACGAGAGCATCCTGAAGCTATGCAAGCTTTGATGAATGCCTTCTCCCTCACTAAGGGTGATGTGGACACCTATGAAAAGTTGATGAAGTACACTGCTCAACAAGTAAGCCCGATGGGTATCTTGTTCAGTGGTGGTGAAGGTATGAACGCCTTCGCTCAAGGTGCCTGGAGTGTTGTCTACAATAACATCCTGTCTGGTATCTCAGCTGTACGTGCGGTTGGTAATAACATCAACATGCTAGCCCTTAAGCCTATTACCGCTTATATGGGTACTGGTATGGGTTACATGATGGGTACTCACTCTAAGAAGGACTTCGCACGCCTTGGTTATATTCATGCTAATACTTGGGAGGTAGCACGTAAGTCTCTTGGGGCTATGTGGGATACATACCAAAAGGCATGGAACAACGGTAAGTGGGGTAATGATGCTACTTGGGATCCTAAACTACTTGCACGTGATGACCTGATGGATCCTAATCCTACGGTGTGGGATACATTGGGTGAGATGGAAGCTGTATGGGAACAGAATGGTGATATTGGTAAGTTGTATCAATATCGTGTTGCTCGGTTCCTACATGACCTTGGTAATTGGCGTTGGGCTAAGTATGGGACTAATGGTCTTGTATCTGCTGATGCTTATGTGACTACTACCTTGGCTCACCAAACAGCACGACTGCATGGCTTTGAAGAGGTATGGGACATTGGATTCAAAGGTGAGGAGATGAGTAAGCTTCTTGAGAAGTCTACTAAACTTGCCTATGATGAGATGTTTGATGCTACAGGTATGTTGACTGATCAAGCTGCTAGGTATGCTGGTGGTGAGATTGCACTGAACCTGGAGGATGCAACAGCTAACTGGATTACGATGGGTGTGAACAAAGTACCTGCTGCTAAGCCTTTGTTTATGTTCCCTAAGACTGGTATGAATGCCGCTAAGGTGATGGCTTCTTATACCCCACTGGCTATGATTCCTGGGTCTTCTAGGTACTCTAAGATCCTGATGGCTGGTAATGACATTGAGAAGATTACCAAAGCATTGCAAGAACATGGTATTGACTTTGCTACCCAACCTAATGCTATGGCGATCTATAAAGGTCTTCAGGCTGAATACATGGGTCGTGTTGCCTTTGGTACTGGTTTGGCAGTTAGTCTTTATGGCTATGCCCTTGGGGGTAATGTTCGAGGTAATGGTCCTCAGAATCCGGCAGAACGTCAAAAGCTTCGGGATAACTTTAACTGGCAACCCAAGACGATTAAGATTGGTGGTAAGTGGGTTAGCTATGCTGGTCTACCTCCGTTTGATCCGGTCCTTACAATGCTTGGTGATCTAGCTTATTACCAACGAGATATCGGATCTACTGTTACTGAGGATTGGCTTGGTAAGCTTGGTTATACCTTCTCTATGACATTTGCTAATCAGACTTGGTTGGCTGGTCTGGAACCTCTTGTTGCTATCATGAACCAAGAGACAGGGGCAGCTGAACGGATGCTTGCTAATCAAGTTCGTTCCTTTATTCCTCAATCTGGTACTCTTGGTGTTGCAGCTAAGGCTATTGATAATTCCCAGAAGGATATCTATAAGGACTTTATTGGTTACATTAAGAACCGACTTCCTGGTGTCAATACAACTCTACCTCAGCAAATTGATATCTACACTGGTAAAGCAGTGAACGATATTGATAACCCGATCCTACGCGGTCTTAATGCAGTATCACCTGTTCAATTCAGTGATGATGCTGAACCTTGGAGACAGTGGCTTGTTGATACAGGTTGGGATGGTGTGCAACGAATTCGTAAGGACTCTTCTGGCAACCATGAATACACACCTGCTGAACGTGAAGTACTGTATAAGTACATTGGTGAGCAGCAGATCTGGAAGGAGTTTGATAAGCTAAGGAAGAATAAAAAGTACAACGATCAACTGGATCGTGTACGTGCTATGCGTGTTGAAGGTGTGGACTCCGATAAGGTTGATGTGGCTCAACTTGAGGTATATTCAGTCCTTGATGATATCATGCTTAAAGCACAGAAGGCAGCAGAGAAGCGGCTGCAAAACGATAACCCGGATATGTGGGAAGCCATCAACCTCAGCATTCGTAATAAGAACCTACTACAGCAGGGTCGTGTAGATGATGCTCGGCGTGCTGCTGATCGTAGGGAGCAAATCCAACAATTAACGAACATGTACCGATAAATGGCAATTACTGAATCTTTCCCTACGGGGAACGGGACGACTGGTCCGTATAGTTTTAATTTCCCGTACCTTGATACTACAGATGTTAAAGTAAGTGTTAACGGTAGTTCTGTTACGGAATTTTCCCTCCCCAGTCAGTATCAAATTTTATTCACTTCCTTAACTCCGTCTGCTTCCGATGTTATTCGGATTTACCGTCAAACTGATGATAGCAACCTATCGGCTACGTTCTACCCAGGCTCAGCTATCCGTTCACAGGATCTGAACGATAACTTTACTCAGACACTTTACGTTGCACAGGAAACAGCAACATTTGCTGCTGGCACCGATGCGTCCTCCGTAGCTAGTGATGCAGCTACAGCTCTTTCTAACTCCCAGCAGGCCATTTCTACAGCCAACAACGCGGAGACAGTAGCCAACGGTATTGCCGCTACGGCTAACCAAGCAAGCACCGATGCTGCAGCTGCAGTCAGTACTGCCAACACAGCATCTTCTACTGCCACCGCTGCTCAGACTACAGCCAATGCTGCTCTCCCCAAGGCTGGTGGAACGATGACTGGGGACATTGTATTCAATACCACCCAGACCTATCCAAAGGTCCCCCAGAATGCAAAGACAGCTGCATACACACTAGTAGCTGCTGATGCAGGTAAACACATCTCTATCACTACTGGTGGTATCACTGTACCTTCTGGGGTGTTTGCTGTTGGGGATGCTGTGAGTATCTATAACAACAGTGGTAGTAGTCAGACTATTACTCAAGGTACAAGCGCAACTCTACGTCTTGCTGGATCCGCTTCTACAGGAAACAGAACACTCTCGCAATACGGACTATGTACAATCTTATGCGTTGCTTCAAATACATTCGTCGTATCTGGAGCTATTGTATCGTGAGTATTATTCAGCTACTAGCTAATGCTGGTCCGAGACCTAGTGCTGATCCAGATGCTGCTTATCTAAAGGCAGCTTTACCGCTTAATACTTGGGCTGAGTTTAATGATCAATCTCCGATAATTAGGGGTTCTGGATCAGCTGCTAGTGTCACCAACTACTATGATTCTGGTCCTACTAATGCCCAGATTATTCAGACAAGCATCTCTAAGTTCTACGGCAGCTCCGCTCAAAAGGCTATAGGAGCTAACGATAACGTCTTCAGAGAGAGTCACATTGACCTGGATCTAGGTAGTGGTAATGCAATTGGGACCGGTGACTTCTGCATTGAGTTCTGGTTCTATACCGATTCATATGCGGTCCCAACAGGTGCCACTAGGAGAGGGCTGCTGTTTCCACCCTGGCGTAACAACTCTAATGCTGATGGATACGTCCCTATGATGTACTTCACCAGCAATCAGATATATGTACGCAATGCCGAAGACAACACTACTTATTTAACCAGTGGTGGCCTAAGCACCGGAACTTGGTATCACGTAGCACTCATTAGAAGCAGCGGAAACCTCCTGTTGTTTGTCAATGGAGTTGTGCAAGGTAACGTAGCCGTAGGTACTAACTGGACCGGCTACAAGTATTTCTTCTTCGATACTATCCGCTGGTATCAGAATCCATTTTGTATGCAGGATCTACGTGTCTACATCGGTACTGCTAAATACGGCGGCAACTTCACGCCTCCTGGGGCGATGTTCATCTAACTCTACACATTATGGCTTTTCCTGCTAACCCCAGTCCTGGGGACACTTACACAGATACATATGGAACCATTTGGGTTTACGCTGGTGCTGCTAATGGGTGGTATCGCAAGACTGTAAATCCAAATAACGAAACAAACTATGCCTCTACTGAGGTATATTCTAACGTTGTCCCAACCTTTACTGTTGGTACACGTACAACTGAACGTACAATCACTGCTGGTTCATTTGATCTTAGCACTGGTAACCTGTGGACAGTAGGTGCAATCACTGTCCCTAATCCTACTAATGCAGTAGCAACACAAACAGGTGCTATTCGTATTACTGCTGGTCCTACTGCTTGGGGTGCAAACTTTAAGTTCCCTGGTGGTACTGCACCGACGATTGCTACGTTCCCTGCAGTCATCCCTTTTTATGTTCAAGACAGTAATACTATCTTGATGGGTAATGTTACGGAGGGTATTACATGACCACTAATAGTGAATATCTATTCTCTGGTGGTGGTGGTGGTGCTGCTGAGTACCAGATTGAACGTAGCGTTCGGTTCAACAGCAGTGACAGCGCCTATTTGTCCAAAGTTCTGTCCACCACGTCAACAACGACTACATGGACATGGAGCGCTTGGGTTAAAAGATCTTCGCTGGTATCAAAAGGTCTTTTCGGTGCATTTTATAACAATTCGTCTAGATATTTTCTGATTAGATTTGGCGCCTCAGATCAAATTGAGATATTTGGTGGCATTTACTCCACTAGTCCTACGAACACAAATGTTAATTTAATCACTACTTCTGTTTACAGGGATCTTTCCGCGTGGCTGCATATTGTTTTTACATATGACACCACCAACGGAACATTGTCTGATCGGGCTCGTTTGTATGTCAATGGTGTTCGCGTCACTGATTTTTCCACTGCAGCTTATCCAGGGCTTTCTTCTTCAACTTTTGTCAATCAAAGCATTGCATCCCACTACTTAGGCTCGTGGTGGAATGTAAGCGAGTTTTTTGACGGCTACCTTGCCGACATCCACTTCATCGACGGCCAAGCCCTAGACCCCACCAGCTTCGGTGAGTTCGACGATAACGGTATCTGGCAACCGAAGGCATACAGCGGTGGCTCCTACGGCACCAACGGCTTCCACCTTCCCTTCAACGACAACAGCACTGCAGCCGCATTAGGGACGGACACTAGTGGGAATGGGAATGATTGGACGGTTAATAATCTCTTCACTCGTTCAGCAACAACTCTACCTGCCGTTGCTTTTGATGGTAGTGGAGATTATTTGAGTTTGGCAAGTAGTACTGACTTTGAGTTGGGTTCTGGTGATTTTACAGTAGAATGTTATGTAAACTTTAACAATCTTGCTTCAAGTAGTGGATATAGTGCTATAGTTAACAGGCATTCTTATTCTGGTGGAACTGGTTGGGGACTTTGGAGTCAAGCATCAAAATTTGGATTTTGGATGAACGGAGTAGCCATTCAAGTCAACAGTGGAAATACAATAACAACTGGAAAATGGTATCATGTTGCAGCAGTAAGGAGTGGCTCAACTGTTACTTTATATGTTGATGGGATTTCAAATGCATCTACCACAAATTCAAGTTTTACAGACACGCCTTCACAACCACTTGGAATTGGTGTTGCTAATGTTAATGGTGGTTGGAATGGTGAATATGGGGTGAATGGTTCCATTAGCAACCTCCAAGTCGTCAAAGGAACAGCACTCTACACATCAAACTTCACACCACCATCAGCACCACTTACGGCAGTATCTAACACCAAGCTTCTTTGTTGTCAGTCCTCCACTTCTGCCACAGCAGCAACAGTTTCACCTGGTACTATCACTGCAAATGGTAATGTTTTTGCCACGACTAAAAGTGATTCAAGTCCCAATGAAGACTCCCTCGTCGATAGCCCCACCAACTACGGCACAGATACGGGTGTCGGGAATGAAGTGAGGGGATGCTACTGCACGTTGAATCCGCTAGCTATCGGATCGTTTACGCTTTCTAACGGTAATTTGGATGTTGTGTCTACTGGTAGTTACGGAAAAGCATTAACTACGTTTGGAATGTCAAGCGGCAAGTGGTATTTTGAATCAACCATGAATGTCGCAAATCCCTACAACTGCATAGGCATTGCCAATACCAACGCTTTTTACAATCTATCCCAGTATGCTGGCCAATCAAATACCGATTGGACATATTTGGGTGATGGTCGCAAAGTAAGTAATGCAGGAAGAGTGGCGTATGGAAGTAGTTACACGTCGGGAGACGTTATTGGTGTCGCATTTGATGCTGATGCAGGTACATTAACTTTTTACAAAAACGGATCAAGTCAGGGGACAGCTTTCACTGGACTTACGTCTGGACCATATTTTCCTGTAGTCGTTGATGATTCAAACGGTGATCAAACAAATCAATCATTGAACTTCGGCCAACGCCCCTTCGCCTACCCAGCACCCAGCGGCTTCAAAGCACTCACTACGGCAAACCTACCAACACCAACAATTGCTGATGGGTCTACAGCGATGGATGTGGTGACTTATACGGGTAACGGTGGCACGCAGACTATTTCGGGGTTGGAGTTTAGCCCGGATTTGGTGTGGTTTAAAGATCGCAGCGCAGGCTACTACCACAGCCTGTTGGATACAATTCGCGGCACAAGTCTTCGTATTTCTACAAATAATACTGATGCAGAAAATGATGGCAGCGCTGGCGGCGCAACTCCTTTGCTTAGTTCGTTCAATTCTGATGGATGGACAATGCCTAACGGCAATAAAAATACCAACGAAAGCGGCACCACATACGTCGCCTGGACCTGGGACGCCGGTAGCAGCACCGTCACCAATAACGATGGCACCATTACTAGTCAGGTAAGAGCTAATCCGAGTGCGGGGTTCTCGATTGTTAGCTGGACGGGCGGAACTAATCCCGGCACCGTTGGTCATGGACTTGGCGTATCGCCTGAGCTGATTATCGTAAAAAGTCGTGACAATAACGGAAATTGGTATGTTTACCATCAATCAGTTGGAGCAGGGATCTATCTTGCGTTAAACCTAACTAATCCAGCCGCGGCCTCAGCTACCGCATGGGACAATACAGCGCCCTCGTCTACAGTTATTTCCTTCAATTCCGGGGGCACTAATCCTGCAGATGCACTAATTGCTTACTGCTTCGCCCCAGTCGAAGGCTACAGCGCATTCGGTACATACACCGGCAACGGCAGTGCGGATGGTCCGTTCGTGTTTTGTAATTTCCGCCCCAGGTGGGTGATGATTAAACGAACCACAGGTACCGTTGATGACTGGCAAATTCGTGACACAAGCAGAAGTCCGTATAACACCATGCAGCAAACTTTATTTGCAAATTTAAGCAACGCAGAAGTAACGTTGACGGATCGGAATACAGACCACCTTTCCAACGGATTTAAATTACGTGGAACAGACCCAGAAAATAATGCCTCTGGAGCCACCTACATCTACGCCGCCTTTGCTGAGAACCCCTTCAAAACCGCACGCGCACGCTAATACTAACTATGTTTGTACTAAATGGAAAGACCCTTTCACCAGATCGGGCATTTACAACTGAAGATGGGAACCAGTACCCAGCAAACTGGCTTCGTTTAGCTACTCCAGAACAGCGTGCAGCGATTGGTATTACCGAAGTTCCTGACCCTGTTCAGAGTTACGATCAACGCTTCTATTGGGGTCCAAAGCTTCCTAAGGATCACGCTCAACTCGTAGAACAATGGGTAGGTCAAACAAAGCAAACTGCAGGTTCACTGCTTGCTCAATATGACTGGTACATTGTCCGTCAAGCTGAAACAGGTAAAGCTGTACCACAAGAAGTTCTTGACTACCGTTCTGCTGTACGTGTTGTCTCTGATAACCGTGAAGTACTGATCAACGGTACAACCACCACTGATGAACTCTATGCAGTCATTATTGGTGACTATAACGGTCTCTTTCCGTGGCCACGTGGACCGTTTGAACCGGAACCAGTGGTAGAAGAAGCCATTGAATCACTCCTTATTGCTGGTGACACGGAACCCAGTGAAGAACCCACTCTCCCTGAATAATCATGCTTACTATCCTTGGCATTAAAGTGTCCTATGAGGCACTTATTTTTTTCGCTCTTTTTATTGGCTCTGAAGTAATTGGTGCTTCTAAGCTTCGTGAAAACAGCGTTGCTCAACTCTTTGTACGTGTTGTGGAAGCACTGAAGCCTCACCGTACTGAAGATGACAAGATTCAACGTATTAAGGATACTTTCAAATGAGCATCAAACTCCTTGACGTTATTAAAAACTACAAGGGGTTACCTCATCAAAAGCAAGCCATTGAGGCTCTAGAGCGTCTTCTAGGGTCTTATGGCTTGTCTAATGATGCGGAGTGGGTAAAGATCTGGCGTACACCTACTCCGGTAGCTCCTCAACAATTTACAAATACCTGGGAAGGTATTGAAGCTGCAGCTAGGGCTTGTGGTGCTAAGTTTCCAGAAGTAGTTGCTGCACAATGGGCACTAGAAAGTGCATTTGGTACAGCCACCAGTGGTAAGAACAACTACTTTGGTATCAAAGGTACGCCTGGCACTATTAAGACCACCTGGGAAGACTACGGCTATGGTCCCGTAACTATCAAAGCTTCCTTTAAAGACTTCGCTACCCCTTACGACTGTGTGAATCACCTTGTTACCCAATGGTACAAGGATTACAAAGGTTATAAGGGTGTCAATCGAGCCACCTCTCGTGAAGATTGTGCATACCTCCTCAAAAAGGAAGGTTATGCCACTGATCCCGTATATTCACAGAAGCTGATTCGATTGATGGAGCAACATGATTGAAGCAGGAGTAGCGGCAGGCATAGCTCTTCTTACAGCTATTGTGTCTGTTCATAATCGACTTCATACTAAGATTAGTGAAGTTGATAACCGTGTAGATCAGATAGAACTTCGTGTAGCTGAGAACTATGTTCAAAAGCAAGAGTTATCTACTGCACTACAAAAGATGGAGGATCACATGATTCGCATCGAAAATAAATTAGACCAAATCGTAATGAGAAATGGCTAAGAAAAAAGCTACTGAGGATATGTTTAACGAGCTTCACAACCTCGTAACTACTGAGTTCCTCAACCGTATTAAATCTGGTGAAGCTTCTGCACAGGAGCTTAAAGCAGCTTGTGATTGGCTAGCAAAGAATGATATCAGTGGGGTTGCTTATGAAGGTAACCCACTTGATAAATTAGCTAACATCATGCCTCAAGTAGATCCTGAACTTGTACAACGGAGACTGTATGGCAAGTCGTACGTCTGAATACTATAAGAAGAATCTTGAAGCACGGGCTAACCGTCTTAAGCAGCAAGCTAGGTACAATAAAACAACTGATGGATTGAAGATCCGTACTGCTGCTAATAAATTGAATAGGAAGCTAGGTACCTACGGTAATGGTGACGGGAGGGATGCCTCCCACACTGGTCCTAATAGGGGGAGACTTGAATCCCCCAAGGTTAATCGCACTAGGCCACGGCGAGGTAAAAAGTACGCATCATGACCCCGTTGCTACCCTCTCCTGATCACTACCTTTACAACCTGATGACAATGACAAGTCCTGAAGCTAAGCGCCTCTGGAGGCGTGCCATCAAAGAACACTTCAACTGCACTTGTGCATATTGCGGAGAACACTATGACATTAATCAACTTACTCTTGACCACGTTCGTCCTAAG
>Ga0208645_1003535_pt1 | contig 11517 bp, 21 predicted proteins | sample VirMetDEL_Sep_01_FD_184519 | JGI IMG/M metagenome (GOLD analysis project Ga0208645, IMG submission 184519) | Aqueous microbial communities from the Delaware River and Bay under freshwater to marine salinity gradient to study organic matter... | ecosystem: Environmental > Aquatic > Marine >...
GGTAGTTTCATTCAACTTGATGTTGATGGAAAAACAGTAGGAAACCCAAGTTATAAAAAATACTACAAAGGTATGATATAATGGCAAGAACTGCTGCATGGCAAAGAAAAGAAGGCAAATCACCTAGCGGTGGTTTAAATAGAAAAGGGGTTGCATCTTATAGAGCTGCTAATCCTGGATCTAAATTAAAAACAGCTGTAACAACTAAACCTTCAAAATTAAAGAAAGGTTCTAAGGCTGCTAATCGTAGAAAATCGTTCTGCGCACGTATGACAGGTATGAAAAAAAGACTAACATCTGCAAAAACTGCACGCGATCCCAATTCTAGGATTAACAAAAGTCTTAGAAAATGGAATTGCTAAATGACTGTACACTATTCACTAGAAACATTTGTACCTACACTAAGAAAAAAAATTAAAGAATCTTATCAGCAAATCGGAGACGTGATGATTGCTGGAGGGATAACAGATATGGAAAAATATAAATATCTGTTAGGACAGGCACATGCCTTTCAATTAATAGATCAGGAAATCTCAAACCTGCTAAATCCAAAGGAGGATAAAAAAAATGAGCAATCAACAAACGTCATTAAATTCGGAAGAGATTCCGAAGACGAAACTAGCTCTTGAAGAAAAATATCAAGAGGAAAATAAAGCAAAAGAAATAGAGCAAACTAAAAGATTAGATGAAACTAATATTGGTTCATTAATAGATGAACTACCCAATCCATCTGGATGGAGAATGTTAGTTTTACCTTTTACACCAAAAGAAAAAACTAAAGGTGGAATTATATTTTCACAAGAATCTTTAGACAAAGCCAGAATGGTTACAAATTGTGGTTATGTATTAAAGATGGGACCTCTTTGTTACAAAGATAAAAATAAATTTGAAACAGGTCCTTGGTGTAAAGAAAAAGATTGGGTGATTTTTGCAAGATATGCAGGATCACGTTTACCAATAGAAGGCGGAGAAGTTCGTCTTTTAAACGACGACGAGGTTCTTGGAACAATTAAAGATCCAGAATCTGTGTTGCATTACATTTAACATAGGAGGAAACTATGCAAGAAGAAGAAAAGAAAAATATTCCCATGGTTGATATTGATACTTCTGGCCCAGAGCAAGAAGTAGAAATACAAGAAGATCCATCAGGAATAGAAGATAAGTCTGACGCTACCGATAAAACATTTGAAAACGAGCGTGAGACTAAGTTAGAAGAAGCTAGCTCCGAGTCACAAGAGGCTAGCAGCGAGGAGCAAGAAGCACAGAAAGATGCGAAAGATGTAGAATTAGAGAATTATAGTAAAGATGTTCAAAGAAGAATTGCTAAACTTACTGGAAAGTGGAGAGAAGCACAAAGACAAAGAGATGAAGCAATTGCATTTGCAAAATTGCAAAAAGAGCAAAGAGAATCTCTTCAAAAAAAATATTCTTCGGTAGAACAAGCTGGAGTAAAAGATAGAGAAGAGCGAATCAAATCTGGACTATTAGCAGCTCAAACAAAATTAGCACAAGCTAGAGCTAATGATGATGTGGTAGCAGAAGTGGAAGCTCAAAAAGAAATTGCAAGACTTGGTTATGAAGAAGCAAGATTGCAAGAAGCTAAGTCATTAGCAGAAACAGTTGTTTCAAAAGAAGAAGAAATACCTGTTTTACAACAACAACCCGTGTCTCAACCAAGACCAGATCCTAAAGCAGAAGCTTGGGGAGCTAAAAATAGATGGTTTGGTAGTGATACAGCCATGACTTATACGGCTTTTGATATACATAATAAATTAGAAGCTGAAGGTTATGACCCACAATCTGATGAATATTATGCTGAAATTGATAAAAGAATAAGACTTGAATTTCCGCATAAATTTGGTAATAATAGCAACACTACGGCTGAATCGACTAAGCCAGTGCAAACAGTAGCGTCGGCGACGCGAAGCACAAAACCAGGTCGCAAAACTGTCAGACTCACCCCTTCTGAAGTTGCTATCGCCAAAAAATTAGGAGTGTCATTAGAAGATTATGCAAAACAAAAAAAACACATGAAGGAGGTTTAAGCATATGGAAAACGAAAATAACATGAAGACCCCTCGTGCGAGTCAGTCAAGAGTTTCTGAAAAGAGACCGACAACCTGGACTCCCCCGTCATCTTTAGATGCACCACCTGCGCCTGATGGTTTTAGGCATAGATGGATAAGAACTGAAACTTTAGGCATGGACGATTCAAAGAACATGTCTGGTAAGTTAAGATCTGGTTGGGAACTCGTTCGAGCAGACCAATACCCAGAGCACCCTTATCCACAAGTTGCTGAAGGCAAATACGCAGGAGTGATTGGAGTAGGCGGCCTTGTGTTGGCAAGGATACCGGAAGAGATCGCAAAATCTCGAGAAGCTTATTTTAGAAAACAAGTTTCCGACAGAGATGAAGCAGTAAATAACGATCTTTTGAAGGAACAACACCCAAGTATGCCTATTGATAGCAATAGGCAGAGTCGCGTAACTTTTGGTGGTACTAAAAAGTAATTTTTTAGCAATACCAACGACCGCGATACTAAATATAAACTAAAACTAAGGAGTAAAAACTATGGCTACTAACAAAGACGCCGCTTTCGGTTTGAAAGCATTAGGCAAAGTTGGTCAGAATAGAGACAACCAAGGTTTAAGTGAATATAGTATTGCCGCTAACTCGACTGCGATATACCAAAATGACCCTGTCAAAGCATTAGGCACAGGTTACATTGGTGTTGCAGCAGCTGGTGATCAATTATTAGGTTCACTTAATGGTGTGTTCTATACTGACGCTAGTACGTCAAAACCGACATGGGCAAATCACCTAGCCGGATCAAACACTGCTACAGACATTGTTGGATTCGTTGCTGATGATCCCTATGAAAGATTTGAAGTACAAAACACAACAAGTTTGGCAATTGCAAGCATTAACGGTTTAGCTAACATTAGCTACGCTGCAGGTGCTACACCAAACTTTGTGTCAAAAGTAGAACTTGACGGTGGTACAATCACTACTACTACAAGAACACTTAAAATCTTAGGAGTGACTAAGGATGACGACAATAACAACTTACTAAACGCTACTACATATAACGTGAATGTAAATTGTGTTGTTCAGATTGCTAACCACTTCTTAAACTCAACATCAGGCGTATAATAGGAGAATAAATTATGGCTATATCAAGAGGACAACTAGTTAAAGAACTAGAGCCAGGATTGAATGCACTATTCGGCCTGGAATATAAAAGGTATGAAAATCAGCATGCTGAAATTTTCGATACAGAAACTTCAGACAGAGCTTTCGAAGAGGAAGTAATGTTATCAGGTTTCGCGAATGCACAAGTTAAACCAGAAGGATCTGGCGTAACTTTTGACAGCGCACAAGAAACTTTCACTGCTAGATACACGCACGAGACTATTGCTCTTGCATTTTCAATCACAGAAGAAGCGATTGAAGATAACTTGTATGACAGACTTGCGTCTAGATATACAAAAGCATTAGCAAGATCTATGGCGAATACCAAACAAGTAAAAGCAGCAAACGTATTAAACAATGCGTTTGACTCAAGCTTCGCTGGCGGAGATGGAAAAGAGCTTTGTGCTACTGACCACCCAACAATCGCTGGTACAGTTTCTAACGAGTTAGGCACTTCTGCCGACTTGAACGAAACTTCATTAGAACAAGCATTGATCGACATTGCTGCGTTCACTGATGAAAGAGGCTTGAAAATTGCAGCGAGAGGATTGAAATTAATCATCCCTAGTGAATTACAATTCACTGCAGAGAGATTAATGAAATCAGCTCAAAGAGTTGGTACTGCGGACAATGATATCAACGCAATCAACAGCATGGGAATGATTCCACAAGGTTACACTGTGAATAATTTCTTAACTGACACAGATGCGTTCTTTATCAAAACAGACGTTCCAAATGGTCTGAAAATGTTCGTAAGATCACCTATCAAAACTGCAATGGAAGGTGACTTCGATACTGGAAACGTTAGATACAAAGCAAGAGAGAGATACTCTTTTGGTTTCTCTGATTTCAGAGGTATCTTCGGATCTCCAGGTGCTTAATACTTGATTTAAAAGTATTATTTATCTTGAAAGGCCCCTTTACTGGGGCCTTTCTTTTTGATAGAAAGGACGAACCATGATGAAGAAATTCTTAGTAAAAATCAACGCATACGGATATAGAGGAGAAACTACAGTAGATGCTGTAGATAGCGCCCAAGGTATCGAACATGCTATCCTTGACAAAATAGGAAAAAAAGGTATAAAGTTTACTCCAAATGGTACCTCACCTAGAGTGTGTCATTTAACCTACGAGGAGATTGTAAATGGAGAACAATCACATCAAGGATCTTTACAAGACAAAAAGATCGCTTGAGTTAGAGTGGGAGCAAGACCATATTCATAATGGTAAATATACCATTAATATGGTTAGGATTGATGAAGAGATTAAAAAAGTTATCAGCCATATTAAGATAGCTGAAGCTAAAGAATCTTTACATCAGGTTAAAATAGAATCCGCTGCTTCTGAATTTTCTATAGCTGGTTAAATAAACCAAGCTATTTTCGCTGGAATGCGTTTTCCTGATAAGGATATCTTGCGCTTTAATTAAAATTAGTCTATAAATTAATCACTATACATTAAATTCCGCATAGACGCGTATAGTCGACGGCCTAGAGACTATGTGGAAATAACTAGGAGGATAATAATATGGCACAAACTACATTTACAGGACCAGTAGTTGCACTTAATGGTTTCATCGGTGGAGCGAATTCAAACTCTACTGCTGGTGATACTGCTCAAGGTGGCGGCGTAGCATGGACTGTTTCAAATACTTCAACACTTACAATTGCAACTGGCTCAAGAGCTGGTGAAACTTTAAGCGCTGTAAGTAATTTAGGTGTAATGGTTTTTGTTGCAAACGGTTATACAGGAGCTGCAACTTATGCATTTTCTGATGGTACAACTTGGAAACAAGTTATTACTGGAACTGACGTTACAACAAGCTAATAATTATAGAAGCTCCTTCGGGAGCTTCTAATTAAGGAGAAAAAATGGGTATGAAATCAGATGTAAAAGCAGTACAGGTTACAGCAGCTGGTAGCATTTTTGCAGGTAGAACTAGATTAAGAGGAATTATTCTTTCTAACGTTACTACTACAACGACTACTGGATCCGTAATACTACAAGACAATGAAGGAACTCAGTTTCAAGCAGATGTTCCTCCAGGTGATGTATTTTCTTTTAATATGCCAGAAGATGGAATTTTATTTAAAGGCTTTATAACTTGTAATGCAATCACAAGCGCTAAGTGTACAGTATTAATTGATAAGTAGGAGGTTAATTAATGGCTACCTCTGGAACAACAACTTTCGAATCAAGTTTTTCTATTGATGAAGTTATAGAAGAAGCTTATGAAAGAATAGGTCAACAACCTATGTCTGGCCAAGAAATGAAATCTGCTAGACGTTCTTTAAACATTATGTTTCAAGAATGGGCAAATAGAGGTTTACACTATTGGGAAGTAAAAAATAATTCTATTACATTAGTCAATGGTCAATCTGTCTATACTATGTTTAGATCGACAAATGATGGTACTTCAAGTGCTACAGCAGTATATGGCGTAGATGACATTTTAGAAATGTCTTATAGAAATAGTTCTTCCGTAGATTTTCCTTTAACAAAAATTAATAGATCTGAATATCAATCTCTTTCTAATAAAACAGATACAGGAACACCTGTACAATATTTTGTTCAACGATTTATTGATAGAGTAACAGTAACTTTATATTTAACACCAGGAAGTACAGAAGCTGGTAATTTTATTAATTACTATTATGTAAGTAGAATTCAAGACGCAGGTGCTTATACCAATGAATCGGATGTTCCTTATAGATTTGTTCCGTGTATGGTGTCCGGTTTAGCTTTTTATCTTTCACAAAAATTTGCACCACAAAGAACACAAGAAATGAAATTATTATATGAAGATGAACTTCAAAGAGCGCTACAAGAAGACGGCTCTTCTAGCAGCTCGTACATAAGTCCGAAAGTATATTATCCAAGTGTCTAATACTGCTTCAGGAAAATTTTCAAAATTTATATCCGACAGGTCGGGTATGGAATTTCCATACAAAGAAATGGTGAAAGAATGGAATGGTGCAAGAGTACATATTTCTGAATTTGAACCTAAACATCCACAACTAGAACCTAAACCACATACTGCAGATCCACAAGGATTACAAAATGCAAGACCGGATAGAACAGAACCACAAACCGATCCATTATTACCTGCGGAACCTTTTATTATTACTTCTGGTAGTTCCATTATTAATGTGTATGAACCATCACATGGTAGAACTACAGGAAATACGGTTGTATTTAGAAATGTAGATGGAAGTCCAGGAGGATTAGCTTATACACTATTTGAAAATACTTCAGGATTTAGTATAACAGTTACAGGTACAGACAATTATACTTTTAATCTAGGAAGTACACCAACTGTATCCGGAAAATTTGGAGGAATGACAGTAACAGCAGGACCTGTTACATTAACACCATGACTTACGCAGAACTAGTACAAAAAATTAGAGATTACACAGAAGTAGATTCCAATGTTTTAACATCTACAATTATAGATGGTTTCATTGAAAATGCTGAATGGAGAATTCAAAGAGATACGGATGCAGATTATCAAAGACAGTATCAAACAGCTAATTTAATTGCAGGGCAAAAATTTATTAATTTACCTCAAAGCTATATTATTGTTAGATCTGTTCAAATCTTTACTTCTACAGACACTTCTTTGTCAGGAGATAGATCTTATTTAGAAGTTAGAGATACTAGTTTTATATCAGAATATAACAATAATAATACTACAGGTTTTCCTAAATACTATGCTAATTGGTATGAAAACGTTTTAGCTTTTGCACCTATTCCTGATAATACGTATTCCATTCAAGTAAATTATATCTTGAAACCACCTCAATTATCGGCTAGTAATACAAATACATACTTAAGTCAGTATTTTCCCAATGGACTTTTGTATGCATGTTTAGTTGAAGCATATAGCTTTTTAAAGGGGCCAAATGATCTCTTGCAATTATACGAAGGAAAGTATAAACAAGCGATGGAAGGTTTCTCAATTGAACAAATGGGAAGAAGAAGACGAGATGAATACCAAGCAGGTGTTCCTCGAGTCGGAAAACAATAAGGAGATAAACTATGGCGATAACACAAGCGATTGCAAATTCTTTTAAAAAAGAATTGTTAGAAGGTCAGCATGAATTTCAATTTGGTGGAGACAAATTCAAATTGGCTCTTTATAGTTCTTCAGCTACTATAAACTCAGCAACAACTTCTTTTACAACGACAGGTCAAGTTGGTGATAGTGGTTCCTACACTTCAGGTGGTGGAGCATTAGTACAACCGAATCCAAGTACATCCGTTGCATCAGGTGTTGCGATTGTTGATTTTAATGATTTATCATTTACAGGTGCAACAATCACTGCAAGAGGAGCATTAATCTATAATACTTCTGCTTCTAACAAAGCAGTTGCAGTTTTAGATTTTACATCTGATAAAATTAGTACAGACGGAACTTTCACAATTATTTTTCCAGCATTCACTACATCGGCAGCTATATTAAGAATCTCCGGCTAATAAGGAGGTTTTAAGTGGCAGGTTGGAATGGTAACTATACTTGGGGTACAGGTACTTGGGGTATCGGCCGAATTGATGTTTCTGTAAACCTTACAGGGCAATCTCTTACCACTAATCTTGAAAATGTTACGGTTAACGCTAATGCTAATGTTAATGTAACAGGACAAGCTCTTACCACTAATCTTGAAAATGTTACTGTTGAAACAGGTGTTGATGTTAATGTAACAGGTCAATTACTATCCGCAAATTTAAATAGTGTAACGGTTACAGCAGATGCAAATGTAAATACATCTGGAGAACTTTTATCTGCAAGTTTAAACAGTGTTACCATTACAGCAGATGCAAATGTAAATGCAATAGGTCAATTACTATCTGCGAATTTAGATGATGTAGCTATTACAGCAGATGCTAATATCAATGCTATAGGTCAAGCACTAACTGCTACAGAAGGAGATGTTACTGTTACAGCAAATGCTAATGTAAATGTAACAGGGCAAGAATTAACCGTTCAAGAAAATACTCCAGACATAACTGCAGATGCAAATGTAAATGTAACAGGACAATTATTATCTGCAAATTTAGATAATGTAGCTATTACCGCAGATGCTAATGTTAATGTAACAGGGCAAGAATTAACCGTTCAAGAAAATGATGTAAGTATTGTTACAGGAGTTGTAGTTGATCTAACCGGCCAAGCACTAACTGCTACAGAAGGAAATGTTACTATTACAGCAAATGCGGACGTTAATGTAACTGGTCAAGATCTAACGGTTCAAGATAATGTGCCGGATGTTACAGGAGATGCTAATGTTAATCTAACAGGTCAAACGTTAACTGCTGCAGAAGGAAATGTTACCACAACTGCAGATGCTAATATTAATGTAACCGGTCAAGATTTAACCGTTCAAGAAAATGACGTAGACGTTATAGGAAATGCAAGTGTTGTTTTAACAGGAATAAATTTAACTGCGAGAACAGGGGTATTAGATACGGTTATTTGGACTTCTATTAATACCGGATCTCAAGCTACGTATACGGATGTCAGCACAGGAACAACCAGTAATTGGGTAGATGTGGATACTGGTTCCAATGTATCATGGAAAAACGTTGCTTGACACCAATATTTAAATTGAATAATATTAACCAATTTTAGGAATATAAATTATGCCAAATACAACATCAGCAAGTTTAAAATTAACGGTTCAGGCTACTGGAGAAAATTCAGGAACTTGGGGTCAAATTACGAATACTAACTTACTTATTTTAGAACAAGCAATTGGAGGCTACGACGCTGTAGCTCTAAATGCTACAACGGGAGCAACATTAGCTTATACCGATGGTGCCTTATCTAATGGTAAAAATAAAGTCATTAAATTAACAGGGACGCTTACAGCAAATGTCAATGTTGTGATTCCCGATAACGTTGAAAAAACTTATATTATTGAAAATGCAACCAGTGGAGCTTTTACGGTGACTGTAAAAACAACTTCTGGAACAGGTCCTACATTCGCAGCTACAGATAAAACAATAAAACTTGTATATTCTGATGGAACTGATATTGTAGAGTATAGTAATAATTTATCAGGTGTTGCTAGTAACGGTTTTGCTGTTGCTATGGCAATTGCCCTCTGATGCAAACTATAGAATGTAAAAAATGTTCTAATGATTTACCATTAGACAATTATTACGATAATAAACTAGGCAAATATAAAAAACAAAACGTCTGTAAAAAATGTATGAATATTTATGATTATAAAACAGACAAAAACAAGAAACTAAAAAAAGCATATGGCATTTCATTAGATGAATATAATGAATTGTTATCCAAGCAAAATGGTAAGTGTGCTATTTGTGGTGTAGATAATAACGGTAAATATCGAAAAAAATCAAGAGCTTTTGCTGTAGATCATTGTCATACTACAGGTAAAATTAGGGGTTTATTATGCAGTGATTGTAATACTGGCATCGGTCTATTAAAAGATAATGTTAACTTTTTACAATTTGCTATTAAATACTTGAATAAAACTAAAAATTAATGTAAGGAGAATAAAATATGGCACAAGATTTTACAAGATATAGCGCTGAAGCAACGGATAGTGCTACAACAATATTTACAGCAGATTCCAATGACGCAGTGATTGGAGTAAGAGTAACCAACACAACAGCTGCAGCAATTGCTATTGATGTTTGGGTTTCTGTATCAGGATCAACCGACAGATACATTGCAAAAGATTTAAGTATACCACCAGCAAGTTCTGTTGAACTTGTAACCGGTGGAGCTAAATTTGTCATGCAGAACACAGATGTATTAAAAGTACAAAGTGATACTGCAACGTCAGCTGATGTTTATGTGAGTGTCGTTGATTCAATAAGTGCATAAGGAGAAGTAATGGATAGTTTATATACTACACTTTATATTGGTAACAAACCAGGTGCAGAGGATATCTATACGCATGCAGAGACTATTGATAAAGTTATAACTATTGAATCTGCAGTACTTGCAGGTCCAGTAACATTTTCAGAAACCGTAACTGTAACAGGAACCTTGGTAATTGTATAATGAGTGAATTAAAAGTAGATAAAGTCTCACCAAGATCAGGTACTTATGTTTCTTTAAATACCGTTGGTTCTAAGAACATCATCATCAATGGTGATATGAGTATTGCTCAGAGAGGAACTTCTGAAAGTGGAATTGGTACTAGTGGAGGTACTTATCTACTGGATAGATTTGAGTTTGTAAATGCTACTATAGGAACTTGGACTATGTCGCAAGATACAGATGTTCCAACGGGTCAAGGTTTTGCTAAATCTTTAAAATTAGATTGTACGACTGCTGATGCTGCACCAGCAGCAGGTGATTTTTTAATACTCAGACAAATTATAGAAGGTCAAAATTTACAATATTTAAAAAAAGGAACTGCAAATGCTGAAAGTTTAACTTTATCTTTTTGGGTTAAATCATCAAAAACTGGAACATATATTGCAGAATTGTATGATGGAGATAATGCAAGACAAATATCTAAATCGTACACAATAGATAGCGCATCAACTTGGGAAAAGAAAACGATTACTTATGCTGGAGATACTACAGGTGCATTTAATAATGATAATGGTGCAAGTCTTAATTTACAATTTTTTCTAGGTGCTGGAACTGATTTTACTTCAGGAACTTTAAATACATCTTGGAACTCTGCAACAACTGCAAACAGAGCAGTAGGTCAAGTCAACCTTGCAGATAGTACATCTAATGATTTTTGGATTACAGGCATACAATTAGAAGCTGGAACAACCGCATCTGATTTTGAGTTCTTGCCATATGATATGAATTTAGACAGATGCTTAAGGTATTATGAATTAGTAGCATCAGGTTTAGATAAATATTTTGTAAACGGTCATTATTATAACAGCACTTATATTAGAACTGTTTATACATATCGTAAAATTATGAGAGCAACACCTAGTTTAGATATAGTATCAGGAACAGATTACTATAGAATTGTTAGAAATAATAGTAGTGACACTTTTGATGATCTTACATTAACAACTGGTACTGAAAAAGCAGGTTTATTAATTAACACTACTGATGTATCAGGTACTGGTGGACAAGCTGGAGATATTAGAACAAGTAATGCAAGTGCTTATATAGCATTTAATGCGGAGTTATAATTATGATTGATACAGTAACAAAAAACTACAACCCAATAGATAACACTTTTTGCAGTTACCAAGTAACTTATGTAAATTCTAACAGAGTAAAATCAGTACCCCTAGACCCAGCAAACAGAGATTACCAAGCAATACAAGAGTGGATAGCAGCAGGAAATACTGTTATAGATAATCCACCACAG
>Ga0208645_1003537_pt1 | contig 11515 bp, 11 predicted proteins | sample VirMetDEL_Sep_01_FD_184519 | JGI IMG/M metagenome (GOLD analysis project Ga0208645, IMG submission 184519) | Aqueous microbial communities from the Delaware River and Bay under freshwater to marine salinity gradient to study organic matter... | ecosystem: Environmental > Aquatic > Marine >...
GAAGCTCTATCTTTTCTCTCGCTCGCCCTCCCTCACACAGACCGCCCCAATCTCCACAAAATTACGTTTTCATTTTCTCTGGTAAGCCGTGGTAACGCGAGTAAGGCGAGAAAAATATGTACTGATTTTTATAAAAATTGATTGAGGTATCTTTAAAAATTTTAGTATCTACATAGATATGGAAGCCAAGTACTACAACGTACTTACTGGACGCTACATCAAGACCGACGGAGCTGTTTTTAAGAAGCTCAGTAAAAACGCTACGATTTTACAATCACGTATCAGGAGGCTCATTAACACGCCCGTTGTGAAGCCTGAGATGAAGGTTGTTAAGCCTACATTCGGTTTTGATGATTTGCCCGACGATGTTAAAAAAATCATCACCTATCAGCTATACGCCAGTATGACGATTGAAGAATTACGTAAAATACTGAAAAAAATGATTAAAGAAGGCAATTTGTTACTTTGCGGTTATACGAAGTGGAAAAAAGAGAAGTTGATTAAGAAAATCATTAATTACAAAAATATTTTAGAAGAACATAAAAAAAAGAAAGAGGAAAAGCAGGAAAAGCCGAAAAAAGAAAAAAAATACGGACCCGGTATTACTGATTTGGTATTTACATACGAGCAATTTAAAAGCTTTGCTGATAATGCCTATGGTTGGGGACATACAAAACAATCATTACCTTTTAGAAAAATATTGACTGACAGTAAAGGCCAAGAACATATTGAAGGTGATATTGTTGAGACGACGGCGAGTGAGAGGAAACGAATGATGGGAGGTTCAAGATACGATTATAGTTTTAGGTTAAGATTTAAGACGCAAAAATTTGATTATGTTGAGTTTATTGTTAATTGTGATGAAGATGATAAAGTATTATATCAGTTAGTTAGAGCAAGTGGAATTGACCCTTATGGCGAGGGTTTTAAAATAACAGATGAAGGAAGAATTACTGCTTATTACGACGAATAAAAAAAAAAATATCATTATTAAGTAGAATGAAGACTAATTGTGTAATTAATCCTTTGACAGGTAGAGCTGTAAAAATAAACGGAAAGGTAGGTAGGAAAGTAGTAGGAAATAAGTTTTTTTCATTATTGAAGACACGTAATCAGTTAAAAGCATTAGTTATGGAAAAACAATTAAAAAGAAAAAAATAAAAAAAAAATAGTATAAGGATAATGACACTTTATTTTTTTAAGAATGTATAATAATTATAGCACTTATTACTGGGATTTGGAACAAGAAAGATTACAGGAACTTTGGAGATTACAAAGAGAAGAAAAAAGAAAAAAGAAAGAAAGTTAATTATTTAGGTTTATTCTTACTGCCTTTTGGACGACCTCTCTTTTTAGGAGCAGGTTTTTGACCATAGTTAGTTAGACCACGAGCAAGACGACCGAACCTATCGGCTTTAATAGCTTTCGCTGTTTTACTATCTTTTTTAATAGCACGACCAGTAACAGGGTTAATCATACAATTCGCCATTTTATCTTTCTAATTAATAGCAACATTTTTTTTTTGCTTTATTACTTGACAATGTATTAATGCATTATCAATATTTAACTTTTGTTTATTCTCATTATAAAAATATAACGAAATGTTATTTATGACATTATCATTTATAACATATTCAACATTATTATAATTAGTATAATTAATATAACTCATCGGTACTCCATCATTCGCAATCCAGCAAAGAATATTACCGATGCCTGTGGATTTTGTATTACTATCTATTAAACTATTATGTGTTTTGTTTTGAAATGTTAAATCAGTGCTTAAAACAAGTTTAACGAAATTAACAAGGTTAATATTTTTCTCACATAATAAACCATTTTCACGACCAATAAGGTTATAATCATTAGTTAAACCGATATTCTTTTTTAAATTATTATTATCAAGATATAATCTAATAATACCATTATAATCAGTATCAGTTTGTGTATATTCAGGGGTTATATTATTATTTTTAAAAAATAGTTTATTAGTAATATTATCAAGACTTAATACTATATTATCATTAGCTAATAATTCATTAATTTTGCTAACATAATTAACACTATTATAAAACCCATCAGGTATAACACGCTCAATTATCACAGGTGATAAATTCATATCTATAAATTCATACGGGGCATATTCAACATTTAATAGGTTAAATCTAAACGAATTAATTACATTATTTTCATTACTTGGCAGAGAATTATATAATTTAAATCTATAAAATTTAAAAGGGATATCATTAAATAAATCTTTATCATTTTTAACTTTACTTTCAGCGGTATTTGAACCATTTAAAAATGTTATAGTAAAACCTGTGGGTAAAAGATAATCAATATTAATATAATCAACACCATTGTTACTACCTTGTATATTAAGAGTAAAAACTACATCAGTCGGTAAAGTTGTACCATCAAAATATATACCATAACTAATTTTTTTTAATATTTTTAAATCTGTTAAACTCTCAATAACAAAATATTTATCATCATCAATCATATTTAAACTATCACCATTAAAAATATTAGCAAAATTATCAACATCAGCAATTAATTCATTATCATAATAATATATCTTATAGTTACTACCAGTTAATAATTGATATTCATTAGTATATGTAATATTAGCACTATATTCAGTTAATTCATAATCAATATCATAAATATCATACATTATATTATTAGTGTAATCATAAGTATTAGGTATATCTGTAAAATTAACAATTTTTATAATAGGTGTTTTTTCTAATTTTATAACATTATTTTCCAGTTTTTGGCTAATATTATACTCATTATTTAAATAACTGAAATCTATAAGTTTAATTTTAAAATATTCATCAAATTCATCACAAATTAAAGGGTGTTCTAATTTTATATCAACAAAATTATCATTTAAATTAGTTAGCTTTTTATCAATATAGAAATTATATATCATCTTAATATATTGTAATATTATTTATTTATAATATACTTTGGGTCTCTTTCAATTAGCGAATTCCAACCAACACGTAATCTTAAATGTGGAGGTTCGTTTTTATGGATACTAATAATTAAACTACCATAATCAATCTTCATAACTTCATCATAAACCTCTTCTAATTCTTCTTTTGTAAAGTGTGTTCCAATCTCAGTACTAATAGCTTCAATAATAGCAGAGCGATTAGCATTTTTTAATAAAATAAAATAATCAACTTGCTTTCTAATTATTGGAGAAATTCCTTTAAAACTTTGCGTTATATAAATTAAATTAATGGGGCATAAATCTTTGCTATCATGCCGTGATTTTACAGAAATCATATTACACCAGTTACCTTTCTTATTTACACTAAACACATCACTACCAATTAAATCATCTAAAACAAAATGTACCACTCTTGGATGAAATAATAATGTTCCGTAATTATCTCTTGGAGCCTCTGGGTCTTCATCTGGGTCAATAAAGTTTTTAAATTGTAATAACATTAATTCATCATCATTTAATAACCCTAAATTTTTAATTTTTTTAAACTTTTTATAAACTTTACGATATACATTATAACTTTCAATTAAATCTCTTTCATATTTAATATTCTCATAAATATCTTTTAACTGCCCGTTAGGGTCATCTTCATTTAAATCTATCCTATCTTCATCATTTAAATATTTTAATTCATCTAAAATATTATTTTGCTTACTTTTACTTGTTCCTCCCGATACCCATATAATTCTTTGTTCTACACTACTACCATCTGGCATACTATAACCAGATTTTTCTACTAATTGTAAATAATGATTAATAATCACACCTTTACCACTACCTTTTGCACCAGCAACGAGCATAATATTATATATCTGCGGTAAATTAGGATTATTACTTTTCGGCGTCTCATATTTTTTACCAAAGTTAATTTTATCTGTTAATTTTTGGATTTGTTTAATTTTCATTATTTAAAATCTATCTATTATATAGTAATATAATAAAATGATATACCCAGAAGATTATACCGACACCGATAAAGCAATTTACGATGATTTAATTAGCAGAGGTGAGGCTTTGTTAGGAAAAAAACTAAATAAACAAGATAGATTTTTATTGGACTTATCTGCTAAAATTACTATCAATAAAATGAACGGAAAATCTAACAATTTAACCGATGAAGAAATTGATACTTTGAAGTTACGCCATAAACAAGCACAGGAAGCAGGTATTATTGAAACACCACCAGATATGTTTTACCAAATGCTAAAAAACTCTGGAAATCACCCATTAGAAAAATCACCAGAAGAATATTATAAAGAATATAATACTCCACCGGAGAATTTTGCGTTGGAATAGTAAATTAATATCTCTGTATAGAGTATAGAGTATAGAGTATAGAATGCCTTTAACATACGAAGAAAGAGTTGAAGTTTTAAAGAAAGCAAGAGCCATTAAAGCTGAAAAAGCATTAGCGAAAAAGGCTGAAAATAACGAAACGCCAAAGGAAATACCAAAAGAAACGCCAGAAACACCAGAAACACCAGAAACACCAAAAGAAGTTGTTAAAAAAGCCAAAATACCGAGAAATAGAAAAAAAGATGTAACGCCTACCAAATCTCTTACTATTAACCCAGAACCAATAAAAGAAGAGCCAAACGAAACAAACGAAGTTATTACTGAAACAATTACCGAAATTCGCAAAAAACCAAAAAAGAAGGTTGTAAAAAAAATCATCTATGAAAGTGATAGCGAAGATGAAATTATTGAAGAGGTTGAAGTAACGAAAGTAACGCCAGTAAAGCCAGTAACGAAAGTAACGAAAGTAACGCCAGTAAAAGAAAAAAAACCAAAACCAGTTAAACAACAAAGCGAAGAAACAAAATTTAACCCATTTTTCAATTATTAAAATATTTATATTATATAAATGAAAAACAAAATAAAGTTATTAGACCGAGCAGAATGCCTTACATTACTTTTGAGTAGAGCAAGTAATTATTGGAGTAAAGTTACATTTTTTCTAAATATTCCACTTGTTCTTACATCATCTGCAATGTGTATTATAAATAGTATATCCACAAATGCTAATGATGTTAAAATTCCAAATATAGTAGTTAATGCTGTGAGCGTATTAGTAATGAGTATAATTAGTAACTTGAAATCCAGCGAGAAATATGATAAGTTTAAACGATTATCACAACATTTTTTAGAATTATCACAAGAGATTGATGCGATTGAAGAAATTGATATTGAAATTGAAAAATATAACATTTTAGTATTAAAATACGAAAATCTTATTAGGAGCTGTGATTTTGAAGATATACCAGGTCATATAAAAAATAATGTTAGTATGTTATTTATAAACAATAACAGAAATGTACCTATACAATTGAACGGAGTTACTGGTACTTTTAACCGAAATAGTAATAATAAAGAGATTAATATCTCATTAGCTCCTATGAGCGAACTTGTATAGCATTCTCATCAAATTTTTTTCTGTATTCTCTGTTCCTTATTCTACATGCAGAGCAGTATAAATAATAAACATCAGGTCTTTTAGATGATATATCATTTTTACCTGGATAATAATATTTTAAACATTTTTTACACAATATTACATCACAATCTTTTATATTTTTAATATGTCTATCTTCATATTTATCAACTGCACTTTTTCCAGCATACATTATAGATTTTAAAGATATTAAAGTTTTATATATGATAAAAAAAACGAGTACATAATTTACAACTTTTAAGAGATTTTATAAACTTTAATATTTTAATGATATTATAAGAATTATGTACTCGTTTTATATTCCATACATTTTGTAGATTTTTTATGTCTTGATATATTATTTCTTAAACTTTCAAAACCACAATTATCACATTTAACTTTTTCTCTTTTTCGTTCATTAAATTTTTCTTTATTCTTTTCATACCATTCTATCTTTTTTTCTGCTAATATCTCTTTGTTATTTTCATAATATATTTTCTTGTTTTCTGCTATTTTTTCTTTATTAGCTTCACGATATTCTTTCATTTTTTCTGTTATTATCTCTTTATTATCTTTACGATATTCTTTTTTAGTTCTTCCAGCAATTTTATAATTAATAGTTCCAACTAACCTAATAACTTCACCCTCTCTCTTTTCTAACTCTTTTTTGTTATTACAAGGGTACTCTTCATATAATTCTATATAAAAATTGTCCCAATCACCTTTTACAAACTGATATAAACTGCAATCTTTACAACGACGATGACTTGATAATCTAACATTTAATTCACGAATAGTACTCCCGACATATTTTAAATTATCATCATTTTTACATTTAACAATGTAAATTTTTCCATTTTTATATCTCTCATCAATATTATCCATTTTTTGAAATATCTTATAAAAAATAAATGTATCAATTTTTCTTTCTTATTCAATAAATACCTGTCGCCCAGGTCTAACGTGCAAAATTTTTGAAAGTTTTGAAATTATAATTGGGACTACACTCATGGTGTTGGAGCTACCTTCAAATTCGGCTTTCCAGTTAATACTGCACGATGAGCCTTGCGATGATAGACCACTGATATAAAATTGAGTTTTATCAATAAGTTCAAGAGATTGAGCACATACACCATAATATTTATAAAAATGTTTTAGAGAAATTATTCCTGGATGCATTCCATTAGCCGAACTATCGGTGTTAATATATCCCATGGATAGTAATAGTTGATTGAAGTTTTCTTCTGGATTAAATGACCCATAGTTAAGTTGTTTATTGTTGATGCTGAATTGAGTAGATTTAAGATGTTGTAATTGCCTCTGAAAACTGGCTGTGTTCCAGAAACCATCACCAGATTTACCACCAGTTCCATTGTTATTAACATATGCGACAGGGTCGCTTAGGTATTTAAAGATATTGATTACATTACCCGACGCCCCATCACCATTGGAGCCATAGCAAATCATCTCACTCGGGACAGATTGAGGGACAACAGCAGTTCCGTAAATAGCATCAAGAGAACCAGCATTAACATAAGTTGTTACATTAATACCAGTTGCTTTTTGTACCGGAGCAAAGCGTGTCACAATATAATCATGAAAACCAATCATTAGGTCTTTATTCATAATAGAATTGTAATAAGAAGAATCGCTGAATGATAGTGCCTCCATAGTCATGTAAATATCTTTTACATCATAGGTATCACTTGAAGTATAAGTTGTTGCGGTGCTTTCAGGAGTACCACCAAGAACATCATAGTTGGGTGCCCATTCCACACTAACTACTACTTCACCAGTTAGGTCGGTATTAATAATTTTTGTTGAGGCAGAACCGAATAATCCAAGCCAGTTATTGATACACATCTTAATACCAGTTTGATTAGTTAAAGAAGCATCCATATTTTTCGCAGTAATCGCCACCTCAGTTGAAGCACCAGTAGCATCGGCGAATAGGGTGGAATTATCAAGATATTCTCCGGCAAGTCCCTTAGTATAATTTTTGTTATTAAGGTCGGCAAAAGTGTTATATACCATATTGTAATCATTAATTATTTGAACTGAAACATTATTCATAGTTAGTGAGAGACGTTTAACAAAAGATGAGGAATATCTCGCAGGAAAGGTTACATTAGTGCCTTTAATATCAATAGTAAAATAAAGCAAGAGACTTTCAAGATTGATAAGCGAACCGATTGGAAGGCGGATATTTGTAATAGTGGATGGAGAGGCATTAACATTATCAGCAGTTACTTTAATCATTTGCTTAGACATTGAGCCCGAGAGCTTGGAGAGGTTGTAAAAAAATTCGCTGGGATATGAAGCAGGAACGTTTTCATACATTATTATATCTTTCTAATATATACGAGAGAAAAAAAAATAATGAGTTATAATAAATGAGCTGGTACAATAATATCGCAGATAATACCTTTATAGATGCTACACAGCAAAATAATTCTGCTGTTGGCGATACTTTGGTTGTAAATGAAACTGACGGGAGTGATGAAACGACTAATAATAATCTTGGTTATAATAGCAAAATTACTGATTTTATAAGATTAAAATATGAAGATGGAACTTTTAACTTATATTTACAAAACTTAAATGATAATGGGAAAATATATTTTAAAAATATTGGTAATGAAAACCCCGTTGAAATTAGAGATGGTAAATTATATATTTATTATAAATATAATCCAGTTATTAGTTTAGTTATACCGAGCGGTTATACTGATATTATTGATAATATCATATCAAATAGACAAGGTATTAATAATAATTCAGCGGGTTTAACATTATTGACTGGAACTGTCGCAAGTATTCAAAGCGAAGTAAGTAGTTTAGTTGTTGGTTTAACAACAGTACAAGGGGCATTAACGGCTTTATCACAAGTAGTAGAAGCAATTGAAATAAGAGTTTTAAATTTAGAAAGAAGAACGACTATTGAAGCTGATAGACCTGATTTAGATGAGACACGAGAATTAATTAATCAAGCAGACTTATCAATTCAAGAAATCGCTAATACAACTATATATAATTATGTAAATGTTAATAATATTAGAAATATAACAAATTATTTATCAACCAAGGCAGGAATTATAGCCGGTATAACAGCAATTTTAACTGTGGGAGGTTTTTTAGCAGGATTTATTCAACTTACAGAAATTATATTGGATTATCTCAAAGAAAAAGAAGAACTCAAAAATGTTAATATATTATTAAAATCAGCCGAGAGCTTACAAAATAATCCCGATAAAAATACAAAAGATAAGATATATATTGATGGGTTAGAAATTGATGATTTAACTGATTTAGGGGGTTTAAATGATGGCGAATATAACATAGCATTAAACGATTCATGTAATATAAAAATAAAAGTATTAAATGGATTTTCTCAAATAACTGATTTACAAGGAACAAAAGGCGGGTATTCTCAAAATGATATAATTTATATTAATAAAAGCGAAATTGGAGGAATTAACGGAAATTTAGAAATTAAAGTAAATAATGTTTATTCATTAGTAGAAATATTAGATTTAGAATTATACAAAACCTCAACAAAATTTAAAGATATTAAAGATAGAAACCGAAGAAGATTAGAAATACCTAATAAAGAAAGTTTTAAAGACGGATTAGATATAACAGAAACAGATATAACCGAAGAAAGCGGAGAAATCACAAAACAATTAAATATTAAACTTAAATTAGATGAAAATCATTTTGAATATGATGTTGATGGCAATTTACAAGTAAAAAATTATACTATAATTAGCGATAATGCGAGTGATATTACTACTTTACAAAACACCATCGGCACACCAGAAGACAGCAAAGAAACAGCGACAATATACGGCAATATAGCTAAAAATGTTTATGACATTGATTTATTAGAAAATAATGTAATATATAAAAGTTATATTACTGATTTTGGAGTAAATAGCAAGTTCCAATTAATTCCCATCTACGATGAAAATAATAATATTATCAATTATCAGTTAGACAGCAGTTTATTAGGCTATGTTAGCTCTGCTTTGGGTACGAGAAATCCACAGGATACTGAAACAGCATTTGAAAAAATAGCAACAAATAAAACCGACATATCAGGATTACGAACAGACTTAACTACGCAGACTGAAAGAATTGATGATATTAGATTAGTATTAGGCTATGATGATAATAGTATATTATATTTACTATTACCGAAAAATGATATTGGAGAAACCCCCAGTATTGAAACTAATTTAGCACAAAATAAAGGATTATTAGATATAGGATACAAAACGAATGATTTAGCTTATAATTATGATGACTATTTTGATGTATTATTTATTATACCAAAGTTTAACAAAAGCATTTTTAATACTACAAATGAATTCCAAGAAAATATGATAAATAATGATTATGTATTAACTACTAATAATTTTAGCATCATAACTGATTACAATAATTTTACGAGCCAGATAAGCGGGACTATATCTTTTACCTTACCTAATACTGATTATCTCGGTGTATCTTTTTATGCTAATTTATATAATCAGCAAGTTTTACGAGCAATTTTAGGTTATAAAGATTTATCTGTGGATATGAAACAAGATTTAATAGTTATTACTTATACAGCGAATGAAGTTAATTTTAGAACTATTTTAGATAGTAGTTTTAGTAATAATTTAGCAATTGAAATATCAGGGGATTTATTATTAGGACAAAATTATTCAGTTCATAAATTAACAAGCGATGATACACTAATAAATGGTATTTATATTATAAATGATGCTACTGAAAACATATCATATTCATCGCCATATGATATTTTTACGACTTCATTAGGATTATCGGGAGGTTATGATATGTATAATACGAACGAAATACAAGCAAGTAATGATGCGTTTTTATTATATTTTAATGATGATGTTATTATAAAAGATTTAAATATAGATTTAACGAGATTATGGACTTACTCAGGGTTGTTTAAAGTTCCTTATGAACCTTTAGTAAAAATAAACGTTTATATTGGAAATACATTACAGGAAGCTCTTGACAAATCTACGCAAATATTAATTAATAGTTTAAAAAGTTTGGGTTCAACCCAATATTTTAGCGTAACAAATTTTAACCTAACAGATGCTAATCAAAATATTAGTTGTAGATATTTATATATTACAACATATCACCAGCCTCACCCAAGAGATAATTTTCCTTTAAAAGTGTCATTTTTAAGCATTAATTCTCAATACAGCTATAATACTATAACTTATCTCACAGAAGAAGAAGTAATTGATATACCTAATAAAGAATGCCATTTTGTTATTAACCGCGATGATATCGCACGACGATTAGATTTATATGTTGATGGAGTATTAACAAGTTTATATTATCCTTTAATATTATTTACCAATGATTATGTATTAACTATGGGAAATGATTTAGCACTTTATACGTTTAGAATGTTAGGTATAAATAATACGAATATTAATCCCGCCGATTTTGCTAATATTAAACTATTAAATGATACGACGAGAAGCGTAAATATTGATAGATTAACAACAGTTGAAGATTTATATGTAAAAGATAATTTAGTATGTAAAAATCTTGAAGTAATAAATGATAGCGGAAATGTTTTATCATTTAGAGAAGAAATATCAGGAGGACGACGTAGAGGTTTAATAAGTGATACGACTTATACATTATTAGATGAAGTAATTATACCAAACGCACCTACGGAAAATGCCTTTTTATATTATGATACAACAACAGCAAATATTAATACAAGAAGCGATGTGGTTTTAGATAGCGATTTAACAGCATATCAACTTAAAGCAGATGCTTTTGATGGAAATTATAATGATTTGGATAATTTGCCTTTGCTTTTTAATGGTGATTATAATAGTTTAGATAATTTACCTACGCTTTTTGATGGAAATTATGATAGTTTAAATAATTTACCTACATTATTTAACGGGGATTATAATAGTTTAGATAATTTACCTGTATTATTTAATGGCGATTATAACAATTTGATTAATTTGCCTAATCAATGGATTACGTCAGGAAATGATATATATTAT
>Ga0208645_1003538_pt1 | contig 11512 bp, 4 predicted proteins | sample VirMetDEL_Sep_01_FD_184519 | JGI IMG/M metagenome (GOLD analysis project Ga0208645, IMG submission 184519) | Aqueous microbial communities from the Delaware River and Bay under freshwater to marine salinity gradient to study organic matter... | ecosystem: Environmental > Aquatic > Marine >...
AAAGTAAAGATACCCCCGTACCCCGACAAGTACGTAAGGCCCGAAGGTGGTGGGGTAGCGAAAGTAATTATAGACAAGGACTTCAACAAGGAAGAAATCGTAATATGCGACAGTGACTTGTACCTCACTAAGCGTATGAAAGACCCCGTAGATGGGCCTTGTTACGAAATAAAACATATATCCACACACGAGGGGGAATGCTCCTTTATCGCGTCGCAGACGGAATTGGCTTCTACTGAGAGCTTCCGTAACGTGATGAACAGAAACGACGTATTGGTTTTACCGGACTCGCAGAAAGACCTTATGAGATATGTAGGCGCTTGGATGGCTAAGCTGAAAAAGGCAGGCCCTCCCATCATGGTTAAGACACAGTTTGGATGGACCGAAAACTGCAAATCGTTCGTGGTCGGGGATAAGGAGATATTCGCTAGCCGCGTAGAAGAAAACCCAGCAGGCTCACGCACCGCCCAGTACATACCTATGTTCAAAAAGAAAGGCTCGCTGGATAAGTGGAAGAAGCTGGCTAGTTTCTATGGGCAGGACGGCTTTGAGCAGCATCAGTATATGTTCGGTATAGCTTTTGGCTCGCCGTTGATGGAGTTTATATCCGGCATACACGGCTGTATTTATAACCTCAATAGTCCTGAAACAGGTATAGGCAAGACGACAGGTATGTGGGGTGGCGCATCGGTATGGGGGGACCACAAGAGATTGGTGCTGGTCGGTAAGGACACCCCTAACTCCGCTTGGAACCGTGCGGAAGTAATGAAAAACTTGCCACTGTACATAGACGAAGTGTCCAACTATAAGCCAGAGGCAGCTAGTGATTTTTGTTATGCTATCAGTGATGGCTTACAGAAGAACCGTATGACCAATAAGGGCGAGAACTCCGAGCGGTACAGGGGCGAGCCTTGGTCTTTGAACTGCGGTACCACGGGCAACAACAGCATAGTGGATGTAGCCGGTTCGTATAGGTCCTCGCCTAAAGGAGAAGCGGGACGGGTGTTGAGCCATACCGCTACCAAACTATTGCAAGGCGCAGAGGACACGATTCGGGCGAACGAACTCAACGACGAACTAGCCGAGAACTACGGGCACGCTGGGCCTATATTCATCCAGCACGTCTTGAAAAACAAAGCAGAGGTTAAGAAGCAACTGCAAGACAACCGCTCAGCGCTTATTACAGAATTGAACGCCGAACCCCAAGAGCGTTTCTGGGTGGCCCAAGGAGCTACCGTATATACAGGATGCGCCCTCGCCAAAGAGCTTGACCTAATAGACTGGGACTTGGAGAAGCTGTGGAAGTGGATTGTCAAGAAGATTAGAGAGCAGAGAGCCGACCTTCAGGAGCTAGACATGGACATAAAGGACGTAGTGAACCAATACTACTTGGACAACGTACGCTCCATCCTGCGTATTGTCAGTACTGCCGACGCTAGAGACCCGGATATAGCAAACCTAGATCGGGTGAGTACACAGGACTTGCCGAACCATACATTTGTAGCGCGGCATGAGGTAGATGTAGATAAGCTGTACATACGTGTGCCCCCGTTTAAGAAGTGGTTGAAGGCCCATAAGTACGACTACAACACTATCAAGACGCTGATATTCACGCAGATGAACGGCAAGTTTGGTAAGAAGCGTTTGGGTAAAGGCACCAAGATGGACATCGGTATCACGCACGTAATCGAGTGCAAGCTAGAAGCAGACCCGGCTGTTGTAGCGGAAGACACAGATGAGGCTGAAGTATAGTGACATATCCCCGGACGGGGTGCGGATTGTTATCGACTGGACTAAATTCAAGCCGGGTACGTCTGTGTTCGTACCTTGTATAGATACAAAGCGCGCTATATCCGACATTGCCAACGCTAGTGGTATACCGAAAGCCGATCTTATAAAACGAGTCTGTGTAGATAAAGGTAGGTACGGTGTGCGGGTATGGAGATTAAGATAAACTTATAGTACTATAAAGATTCATCATTCTCCCTTAGAGAGTTTGCCCCCGCGCAGGGGGCTTTTTTATTCCTCACCCATATCTTCCGCACGCCGCTGGATAATACGCTGCATAGAGCGTTGTGTTGCGGTAATACCACCAAGCTGTCTAGCAATCTCGTCCGTTACCCTATGCTGACGCATGGACCGCTCCAGCGTGGCACCGCTAATAGCTGCCGTTGGGTTTCTCTCGGAGAACGCTATCATCTCTTCCAGTAACTCGTTGGCGCTATCTATATCCCCTTCTTTTGCGGCCATGTAGTAGTCACGCATAAGGTCAGTACGCTTGGTGTTTATCCTACGTTCCAGTCCTTTATCCCGCGCATTCACTTCAAGCTGCTTGGTATACCCCGCAGGAGCCAGACCTAGGAGTTGTGCAAACACGTTCCACGCATTTATGTCTTCAAGTATTGGATCGCCGCGCATTGTGGTAGCACCCTCGGTAGCATAGCGTAGAGATTTCATACCGTTGGATAGTGCGGACGGGAGCATTTTTTCTAGTCCACGGCTTATCTCACCCTCAGATATTAGTTCAATGCCGTCCTCTGCACGACTGAATACGCCGAATATTGGGCCACCTGCAATTTCAGCAGCGAAAAGAAACATACTCTCCTGCTCGCGGTTAGGTAGAGACCGGTATATCAAGTTAGTCATACCAACACGAGGGGCTACATCTACGCCAAAGATCGCGTTGATTGCGCCGGAGTACAGCCCTTCACCGAAGAAGCTAGCCGCTATGCTATCGAAATCCTCGTCTTCGTCATCAAGGAACACTGTGTTGGCTATTAGAGATACTGCGCCATATAACGGCACTCCTTGGACACCGGCGAATAAAGCGGAGGAGGCAAACAACCCAACTATTTGCCGCTTAGCTTCTGCGCGCTCCTCTGGGGTCTTGGCGCGGTCTATCGCCTGCTTAGCCATCTTAAACTGGAGGTAGTACATGGATATACCGAATCGCTTGTACATCAGCATCCAGTTACCCCAATTATTTTGCGACACTCTAGGCGCGGTTTCTGCCATGGCCCCACTGTTTGTAAGCTCAGTGTCTTCAAGTGCCTGTTCGGCAGCTTCTATATAATCTTGTTCTGTAAGCTCCCCCTTCTTGGCTTTAGCGCGCTTGGCCAATTCAAGATCGTAGGAAGTCATTGCAGTAACTTGCCGGTTAAACCGCTCGCCTTGGTGGAACATCCAACCCATGTAGGCGTTAAAAGCGGTCCAAGCGGTATTGGCGGGGTTTTCCATATCTAGGTTTTCGGACGTAGTAGATATGTTTGACTGCCCCCGCGCTTCTAGCGAGTCTTTCAGTATCTTGTACTTTTTAATTTCAGGCGACAGGTTAGGGTCATCGAAGTCTATATTGGATAACGACGGGCCTTCAAACACTTCGCGCTCGCCTTCACCAGTAAACGTCTCTGTCCTACGCTTCATGCCGGAACCCATGAACACTTTGCGGGCGTTGTTCATAGCCTTCATAGCATCGACAAACCCGTAACGCCCACCCAAGTAAGGCAGCACTACTACAGGTAAGTTAGTCGCATTGACTATTACAGACGACACGTTAAAGCCCAGCGTCATACCGAAGCCAGCAGATTTAAGCACTTTACTCCAAGTAGCTATCTTGGGGTTGCGTGCGAAGTTAATGTAGCCTTGTAACTGCTCGTTAAGCGCTTCCGCACCCGAAAACAATTCTGGGGTTGCTTTGTATTCGTTCTTAGCCAGATTTATTTCTTCGCTGGCCTTACTCAGCGCAAAGTCATGCTTCAGGTTTACGATCTGGTTAGTAAAGTTAGGCATCCGCTCCCTAAATACTTTAATGGCGTCCCTTTCAAAACCTAAGGTGCCTTGACGGGGCTTAAACGCCCGTACCAAAGACCGCTCTGGCATGATGTCAAACAGCGAATCAAGTATTACGTTCTCTACGTCTTTGGACACGCCTTTAGCCCGCACATCAGCAAGCAGGTTGAAGGCGAACTGTGCGTCTACGTTGCCAAAATTTCCTTTCTTGTCGCGTGTGTACGCCTCAACTGTAGCTTTATTCACGCCTTCCGTGTTTTCAATTATTATCCTAGCCTTATCGCGCTGGAACTCGGATTCAAACGCCTCTTTGTAAACTTCGCCCTTAGCATCTTGGTAGAACAACCAGTACCGGCCTTTGCGGTACAGCGGGAAGTAAGGCTCGATGGCTTCTTTCTGCAAGAGTTGGGTAAGCAGTTTATCTTTCAGCGTCTTGCGAACATCGGAATCTTCGATCTGGTCGAGGCGCGTGTTCATTACCAGTACAAGTTCTTCGTAAATCCTAGCGTACGAATCGCGCAACATACTATAGGCGTCTTTAACAGCTTTCTGCTGCACAGGAGTCATACCTTTCAGCATAGCGTTCATAGCATCCCATGCTTCTAGCTTAGCCGCGTCGTCTTTATAGTCACTTCTTGGCTTAGTAGGGTCTGCGCGCATTAAAGTACTTTCCGCCGTCCACTCATCTAGGGTGCTGCGTACCTTTTTATCCTTACCTACAATGTCTTCCACCGCCTTTGCGGTGTCCTTGGTCATGTTCAGGTATTTCTGGCGGTCGCCATTCTTGGTCTGGAGTAGTTTGAACAGTCCTTCCGCCGCAGTAGCCACTTTCGGGTATTTATCTTTGGCGAGCGTATATACGGCGTTTAACGGCAAGAACTGCATGAGACCGCGTTGGGCTTTTCTACCAGCAGTACCAAACCATTCTCCCGCTACTGCAACATCCTCGGGACTGATCTTACCTTTAGTAAATCGACCCAGCGCATCCAACGTGGCTTTAGATTTCTCCGACCCTTCAACGGCAGCGGAATACAGCTTAGCCGCATCGCGGGACTCGGGAGCGGGGGAAATAAGGTCGGCAACCAGCATGTCTGCCTTGTCCCTAGCAGACTCAATCTTCTTGCTAGGCTGCCCACGGAATCGGCGTATTATGTTCTCGACAATGTTTTTGAACCGGCTCCACAGGCTTATCTTCTCGCCTTTAGGAGTAATGCGCCCCAGCTTCGCTTGGAATTCGGGGTTACTGAACGCTTCTGCAACAAATTCGTCTAGGTTTGTGGCCCCGTATGCAGTATCCAAGCGGTCTCTGACTGACTCGAATAGACTACGCATTTGCTTCGCAGCGGGGGTGTTCTTCGCTATCTCGTGAGAGGTTACAGCGTGCATAGCCTCGTGAAGCAGGACGTGGTTCTTAAGGTCCACATCTTTGTTTAGCGTAATGGTATCTGTTTTGGGGTCGTACAGACCGGCGACTACCTTTCCTTCGGCGTTGACTACATTGCTAGCCATGACGACTTTAGTATTACCCAAGCCTTTCTGTATGGCCGTAGCTACACGGGATATTGTTCTGTCCGTGCTTTGTGTAAGGTCGTTTATCGCGCCACGCAGATCGCCCGCGTCCAGCTTAGCCCGAATCTGTTGGGATAGTGGCTGACTAGACACAGCAATAGCAGCCGCAGGTAGCGGTAGCCCCATAGCCTCTCGCATAGTCCGTACTGTATCTGACAGATCACGGCGTGTAGCTATACTTAGGTTGGCCTTTACCCACTCCTGAGCAGCTACGTTTTCCTTATTCAGCCCTGTAGACATATCAGCAGCTAGCGCGTCTATGCCTTCGGCCAAGGTTTTCTTGCCTCTGAAGTACTTGCTTACCGGACCTTGTGGATTGCTGAGTACTTCGTCGAATATGCGGGTGTTGTCTTCTTCCCTGCTGGCGGACCGCTCGGCTTGCGCTTCAGGAGTGGGTTGGGCTATCGCTTCTGCCTCGGCTTTTACTACGTCCGCATCTATATCGCCTTCTTCTGCTGCTACGGCAGCGGCTTCGGCTTCGGCTTCGGCTGTACTAACTGCTTCCTCTTCCACTACAGGCGCGGCTTCGGGAGTGGCAGCGGGAGCAGCAGCGGGAGCAGCAGCGGGAGCAGCAGCGGGAGCAGCACGGCGAGTAGGACGAAGAACCCCACCACGAGGACCGAACATTTTTACCTGCTCTTGCGGTTGGGCTTCAGCAGCTTCTATAGCACGTTGCTCTAGCGCTATCTGCTCGTCTAATGCACGGCCTTCGGCGGCCCTTGTAGCTTCGGCGTCAGCAGGTTCTATAGTAGGTATCTCTAACTGAGCTTGCCCCGGTACTTCGCGGCCCTTAGCTTCCGCAGCCTGCAACGCAGCACCCATAGCAGTAGGTACATCAGGACGGCGGGCGGCCCGCATACGGGCTTCATCTTGCGCTCTTTCTTCTGCTAACTGTTCAGCACGTTGCGTATAGGCTATATCTTCTTCCTCACGGCGGATGTCTCGCGCTATGCCTTCCTCTATAGTTATCTGTTGTGGGGCTACGCCTTCCTCGACAGCCTGCGCAGCGTACGCCTTCTCCGCCCTAGTAAGTATAGGCATATTAAGCAGCCCAAGTACTTTAGTACGAGAGGACGTATACCTAGCTTTAACTGTAGGATTGTTAGCGTAATTTACTATGGTTTCGATGGCTTTTTGCGCGTCTTTGGGGTCAGCCAAATTAAGTTTTGGTAGTTCTTTTTTGAGCTTGACGCTAGTAATACCCAAACGGTCCAAATCTTCGTTGGTTATAGCTGTTTTCTCGCCTGCCATCAGCTCGTTAAATAGCTCACGTTGCGGGGCTTCGGTGCGTAATCGCTCTTCTTCTGCAATAGCTTCTTCAAACGCCGCCGCGTATCTAGCAGGGTAAGCCTTACCGTCAGGTCGTACTAGAATAGCAGATACATCCCCAGTAGGAGGGGGAGGAAGCATATATGCGCCTTGTGGCAAACTAAGCGGGGCTTCTGGGCCAAGTACTTCGCCTTCTAAAGCTGCTTCTGGAGGGGGTAGGGCTGCCGCTTCTTCTCGTCGCCCAAGCGCCAATAGTTCTTGCTCAGTTAAATCTGTAGGCACGTCAGTTCTTGCGCGTGGGCGGCCCGGTATAGCAAGTTCAGCAAGAGCAGCAATTAGGGCACCAACACCGGCACCATAACCAAGAGATTCGCCAGTACCAGTAAATGTACCGGTTTCTGGGTCATATACACCTTGCGCAATCAGGTTCTGCGCGACTTCTGCTGCGGCTTCCTGTAACCCCTCACCGCCTGCTGCACTAGCTACCCTGCGTAGTCTGGACAGCGCATCACCGGCAGGGGCTTCGCCCAAGGACTTACCTAGACCCCTAGCAGCTACGCCTGCGCGGATGGTCTTACCTACGGCAAACGGTACTAAAGTTTCGCCCAGTCCGGGGATAATCCCCAAGCCTGCGGCCTCGCTTATCTGTTCTTCAGTAGCACCGGCAGCCTCTGCACGTCGGGCAGCTTCGCCTGCACCAGCGGCACCACCAAGTCCAACACCCGCACCAAACGCCGCTCTTCCTGCAAGGCCACCCAACCCACCAAAAGCACCAGTAGCTATGAAAGGCACAGTAGAGCCAGTAGCTTCAGCAAGTTTACGTACTACCGTGTCTTCATATCCGGCAGCGGGCAGCAAACCTCTCTGTACTTCTGCCCCTTTCTCTGCGATGGCTTGGCGTGCAGCTTGCTCAGCTTCTTCGGGCAACAAAAAGGCCGCACCAGTAGCGGCAGATTCGACTAACCCAGCAGCACCACTAGCAAGACCTTTTCCTATTTCGCTTACGTACCCACCCAAAGTAGTTTCTGGGGGTTCGAGCGGGTCTATGCCCATCTCTACTTTTCTTATAGCAGCAGGGGCATAGATATTTGTGCGCTCTTCGGGGGTAGTACCTTCAGGAACGTAGTATCGTAAAACTGACCCGTCCGCTAATTCAGCGCGAGCTATAGGCATGGTGTACCCCTTGTATTATTACTCTAAGCCCAAGTCTCTTACAGAAATCCCAGTTGTAGGAGAGCCGCCGACACCTACGGCTTGTCTGGCCCGTTCTACCGCTTTGTTTACGTACTCAGTGCTAAGGTTATCTAGCGCCGTTTCCATAACAACTGGCTGACGTTTATATCTATTACGTATTTCAGTAGCTAACGCTTGGAACTCTTGGTTAAGCGGGTCGCGGGTATCTTCTAGTGCGGCTTGTGCTACTTTAAATGCTTCTGCATCCATCCTACCTTGGTATTCGGCAGCGAGACGGGCGCTCAGCATTCTAGCATCGTTGGCAGCCAGATCACGTTTTAGCTGTAGTTCGGCAAGCGCTTGCGCAATTTTATCGGTCCGGGCTTGTTCCGCAGCTTTATATTCACGTAATCCTCTAGCACCGCCAGCCAACGCACCCGCAGTGCTTGTTTTACCCGCTCCGCCTTCCAATACAGCCATAAGTTTATCGAAGTCTATCTGGCTTCTCTGCCTTTCTTGTTCCCTAGGCGCTCTGGGCACCCTTGGCAACTGCATAAGTCTCTGCGCCATAGTAGGTTCGGGCGGCATAAGATTGGGAATACCCGGACGGGTCGGTTTTGCTTCTTCTTCCCTTGGTATGCGCTCTTCAGGCGGGAGCTGTTCAATACGCTGTTCCAGCTCTTCTTGCCGCTGTTGTACCATCTCTGGAGTAAAACTACCGGTAACATCTGGCATCCCCAGACGTATAAGCCGCTCTTCTGGAATGGGGCGCGGGGTAGGAAGATTGCTTATCGCACGTTGTATATCTCTGGCAATATCGGAAAGCCCGTACACCATACCTACGTCGCGTCGCTCCAAGTCTAACGCTCGGGCTTCTTCTGGGGTAAGCTCGTCGTCCTCCACGCCAAAGCGGGATTCGTCGTTAGCCAGTGCGGCAAGGCCGCCTTCTTGAAACCCCCTAGCTTTTGTGTCAGTTTTCTCGCCCGCACGGGCAGCGCGGATTTTCTCCAACTGCTGCCGCATTTGCGCGTATATATTGGGGTCTACGTTACCCCCTTGCTGTACGGGACGTAGTGAATCTAGGACGCCTTGGGCAAAAATCTTTTCCTGCTGGCTGGTATTCGGGTCGTTTAGCGTTCTCTGGGCATCCAGATATTGCTGGGTTTCTGTAAGCATAGAACTCTGGGCCGGACCGCCTTTTGCGTACCCTACAATACCACCATTAGCCATACGGGCCATATTAGGTGCAGCTTGTGCTGGTAAGCCCATAGCAGCGCGCTGTTGCATTTGTGCTGCGCGGGCGCCTTGCTGTTGGATACCGGCGGCCATGCCTTTCAGGACATCATTACGCGCACCTTGCATAGCTTGTTGCTCTAGCTGACCTTTAACTGTGCCAGTAGGGGGCTGCATCGCGCTTTGTACAGCAGCGGTAGCTGCCTTGCGATCGTTGTTCATTTTCTGGAGTGCCAACAGGTCCACTAGCTCTTGTGTTTGAGCGTAGCGTTGCATCAATGCCTGCGGATTACCGGAAAAGGCGCTTATGCGGTCGTTTATTTGTGAATCTATGTTAGCCATTACGTTGTACCTTGAAAGGTGTTAGTACTGCCGGGGTTTGGCGTACCGGAGTTCCCCAGTTTACTTATCGCGTCTAAAATCGACAAAATACCTGCACTACCGCCCATTATGTTGGATAGCAAACTAGGCTCAGCATATTGATAGCTCTGGGTAGAAATCGGCAGGCCCTGTAGTAACGACTGCTTAAACTGAAGCTGCTTGTAGGGGTAGTCTCGCTCCTGCTCGAACTGTGCGATGTCCGCTGCAATACCCTGCTGCTCGATAGCTCTTTGTAGCCCACCACCCGTCTGCTGCGCGCCCAGTGCTTGTAGCCCGTATTGCTGGGCCTGTCCTGCCGCTGCCATTTGACGGGCTTGCTCGGCATTAAATTGCTGCTGTGCTTGTTCAAACGCAGTCTGGTAGCCTCTACCCGTAATATCGGCAAGATTTCTAAGCAGGTTACGCTGTCCTTCCGCTTCCATAATAGCTTGGCGCCCACCACCGTAAGCACCGGCTTTACCCAGCCTACTCGCAGTTTGCACCCGTTGTATTTCTGCTTGGCGTTGGGCCTCTGCAATCTGGGGTTCAAGCGCTGCCTGTAGATAGGGAGACATGTACTGTTGGGACATCCCTGCCGCAGTAAAGGACGTAGGGTCGTATGTGGTTTGAGCAGCAGTGGGTACGGCTAAATTAGCAAGCCCTTGAAACGCCTGAGTTTGCAGGTCAGACGCTCCTGCTGTTAGCGGCCCCATATATGCTTGGTATGGCTGTTCAGAAAGAGCTTGCCCTTTCCCAAGCATATCGGTGACGTACTCACCAGCCCATGGCGACAACGAAGAGGATTGCCCTAAAGCACCGCTAGTTACACCACCTTCCTGATACTGTTTCATAGTCTTTACCTACGCTAAATATTTGTTGGGGTCGATTTGACGCCCTTGTTCGGGGTTGCCGGTGCGGTCTCTGCGCACCCTTTCCATCATGCTGTACAGGTTTTGTGCCCCTGCATCTGAATTACCATTACCTAGATGACTCACGACATCGGCGGGTATTACAAACTCCCCATCGCTAAGCCGGGCAGGCTCTATGTTGTTGATTGTAGCAGGAATTTGGTCTGCCATGCCATCTGTGGGACCACCTAAATAGTAGCCTTTCCCACCAAGATACCCACCCCCAGCTAATCGCTCTGCTGCGTAGTAGTCTATTACTCTTTGTAGACTGTCCGCTGTAACCCCTAGGCTAGCAGCCATATCTGCTGTGTCGTATCCACTACGTCCAAGCGTAACGTAATCTTCGGCGGTCAGCTCGTCCTTTGCCGTATAAGGAGTTATGAACGTGTCAAAAGCAGTTGCAGGAGGTGCTACTGGGGCAGGTTCTGTTGTGGTCGTTGTGGTCGCAGGTGTAGTATCAGGCATGGTAGCTGCGCGGCTGTATATATCTAATATACCCCTACCCAAATCCTCCATCTCTTTTTGACGGGCTAGCGCTGCTTCGTTTTGCGCTGCTATTTGCTCCGCCCCCAAAATAGTAGGTGCGCCAGTTTCGTCAGTAATGGGGGTATACTGGACATCAGTAAAGTACCTACGCCCACCTTGGCCGGGTCTACGGCCCTCCATAGCAAAAGCACCGGGTACAACTTCCCGTTCAGCTCTAAGAGCTGGGATGCCACCAGTATAGCCTTGAGAGCCTTGAGTATCCCCACTACCGCTCAGACCACCAAATATTCCGCCAATAGCAGCACCTATTATTCCTGTCTGTTCGGGGGTTAGTCCTAAAAGCCCACCGTCTCCAAATTTTTTCACTTTACCACCTGCTGCGTATACATAACGACGCTCTTTGTCTTCATCTTCGGTTTCATTTGTAGCTAAAAACGGCTGGTCTAACCCCTTAGCAAAATTATATAAGTAATCAATATCTACAGTAGGGCCGGGGCCTCCAGATACTACGCGGACACCACCCGTCGCATCTATTCCTCCACCTCCACCGCCGCCACCATCGTCTATGGTCGGCACCGTGTCTGTAGTTTCTATAGTTTTTGTAACGGGTACTAATTCTGGAGCAGGTTCAAGCTCTTCCAAACTGGGTATTTCAGGCTCAGGCTCAGGCTCAGGCTCAGGCTCTGGCGGCTCTGGCGGCTCTGGCTCTGGCGGCTCTGGCTCTG
>Ga0208645_1003547_pt1 | contig 11494 bp, 27 predicted proteins | sample VirMetDEL_Sep_01_FD_184519 | JGI IMG/M metagenome (GOLD analysis project Ga0208645, IMG submission 184519) | Aqueous microbial communities from the Delaware River and Bay under freshwater to marine salinity gradient to study organic matter... | ecosystem: Environmental > Aquatic > Marine >...
ATAATAGCAATAGGTTATAGAGGTGATAGACTATGTTTTCTTAATGTATCCGAAGAGGAAGCAATTAAACGCTATTGTGAGTATAATAATATTTCCGAAGAAGAATTTGAGGATAATGATATAACAACATATACAATAGAATTCACCGATGAATTCGGTTGTTATGATATTTGGGGATAATTAGTGAAAATAACCATGACCAAAGAAGATTTAAATAAATTGATTACAGAAAAAATAAAGGATACTTTCATTGAAGAATATTTACCAACACCTGAACATGAAGTTGGAAATTATAATATAATATTTTCAATATATAAAAACGGTAAATTCATAGACCATAAAGTTGTCCGATATGACCCGATATTTATTAAGGCCTTAAAGGAACGAATGAAAAAACCAATAAAGAAATGAAAACTGATAAAGAAGTATTGTTAACTCAAGAAGAGTTAGAAAAAGAAATTAGACAAGCTTTTATTCATGGTCAAAGGAATAATGAAATGATGGAAGCTGGTTTAGAACGAGACGAAACTGAAGACTATGTTAACAGCAGAATGATTACCATATTAAACCAAAACAAAGATGAGTGAGGAAGTATACAATTGGATGAAAGAGTGGGTAGATAGAACCTCACAAATTAAGTACGAAAATTCATTTAATGAAAAAAGTGATGAGTGGATTGACATTGAAAATATTGGTAGATTCAAAGGATTAGAAATAGTTACCGAAGAATCAGAAGATGTTAATCAAATTACAATTAATCTAACCTATGATGAATGGGATAAAAGCCAAAACAAAGATGAGTGATTTATTAAGAACTGGGTTAATCCCACCATTTTCCAAAACAACGATTAAAACTATAATTGGTTATGAAGACGTCAATGGTTTAGGTATAATCGAACATTCGGTTTTAAGTGGTAAACCTTTAACCCCAGAAGAAATAAAAGAAGAGAAAAAACGCATGAAAAAATATCAATCAATCAAATATTCTCCAGTAGATTTTAAACCAATAAAAAATAAGGAAACCCAAACAGTTAAAAATGAAGATACATTCCTAAGTGGTTTATTTTTAGGTGTATTGTCTGGAACACTACTGGGTATAGTAATAGGGTTTTATTTTATATAAACCAAAACAAAGATGAGTAATATTTTTAAAAATATGACTGATAAAGAATTAGCATATGAATTAAAACTATCGGCAAGGATGAGAGGTAATATGTTAAGAACACAAGTTATTATTGAAGAAATACTTCGTAGACAAATTAAAAAAACATAAGTATGGAAATAACGTTTGAGAAAAGAGTATACCATATTAAGGATGGTGATGATGAATATCAAATAACTGAAATAATTAAGCATGATATAGAAAAATTTAACTATAGACACATTGCAGACCCAATTCTTAAATATAAAAAATATGCTGATACTCCTGAGTGTGATGGATTTGCTTATATCGAAGCATCAGAAAAACTGTTGGAGAAATTACAAAATTGTATAAACCAAAACAAAGATGAGTAAAGAAGAAATTAAAGAATTATTGTCCGCTTTGAACATTGAGACATATAATGGGACAACTCATACATGTTGTATGAGAGGTATAAATGGACAAGTAACGCTTCTACAATACGAAAAAGACCCATTAATGACAATTAAAAACCACCTAATACAAATGGGTCGGGATGGCCTTAAAATGGAACTTAATTCTCTGTTATCAATTACTGGACATCATTAAACCAAAACAAAGATGAGTAAAGAATATATTAAAGAACAGTATCAACACCTACAATTATTAGGTAATAACATAATACCTCTAAGACCAGATGTGGGATTCTATCTAACTGTAGAAGGATTAAAAATATCAGAAGACTACTTTCCAGAAGAATATGAACAAATACTAAAAGCTTGGGATAGTGTGGCTACAAAAATAAAGGAATTAAACCAAAACAAAGATGAGTGATTATAAATGTTCATATGGTAAAAACTGTGAATGTAAAACAGATGAAGAAAAATCAACATGTGATTTAGCTTTTGAAACAAAAACAAAGATGAGTAAAGAAGAATCATTATGCAAAAAATATAATCTTACATTAAGTGAGGTTGATGAATTCAGACGTGACCCGAACATAAGAGAGGTCGTTGCTGAAATTATGGAATCTGAAGGTTTGGAATTCAACGAAATACAATCACCAGAAAATATAAAAAGAATTACTGAAATTTGGTTTGAGGTAATTAAAAACGGTAAAGAAAGTGATATAACTGACCAAGGCATACAATATTGTCAAACATGTAAAAAAGAAACTTGGCATACCCCTAAATTGGGATTGGTCTTCAATGGTAAAAGATTATGCCAAACATGTAGAACCAGTAATTATTTTGAAAAAAAATAGGGATGTTGTTAACTGGAAAAGCAAAAAAAAGATTTGAACTTTGGTGGGATATGCAACCAAATTCATATGTCCAAATTAAAAATGATAGGTCATACCTTTATTTGGTTTATGGTAATACTGTTTTAGTTAGATTAGATTCTATTCCAGAATCCATGTTGTGGGGTTTGTATCAAGATTGGGCCAATTCCATGAACATTTGTTTATTTGTTAAACAGGACTTTGACGGTCATCTTAATTATTTAAGAGGATATATCCCCTTTGTAGGTGGCGAAGCGATATACAAAAACAATGATTGTTTTGAAACCAATTCAGAAGCTCGTAAAGCCGCAATCGACAGGCTCAACGAACTTATTAACAAAGATTGAATTAACATTTGGTGAATTAAAATAAAAAACGTATATTTGCATAAACAATTTAATTAATAATAAAATGAGTAGACAATTTAACTTTGACAAAAACGGTATATCAATTACAATTGATATTGACAACCAATCCTTTATTAACCCAATCTCATTGGTTGATGGTACTAAATACATTAAAGGTGTTTTAACCAATAAAGAACGACTCATTAATCGGTTCGTCAATCCAATAAAAGAAACCAGTGAGAGGACTGGGTGGGAAACTGATAAATTTATCAATGATGTGATTAATATGTATGACCAAGTTGAACCATTCACATATGTCGAAGCGTTTAAAATCGAAGACCAACAATTCAGAGCAACGGTATTCGGTTCAATTGATGTAACTGAAATGATTGAAACTCTTGGTGCAAAAAGAATTGCAACTGATGGTAAACATGTTAATCAAAAAGTATATTCAGAATCTGGTGAGTTCTTAGGTTATCATGAGTTCGATAATATCTACGAAGTGCATGAAGTTTCTGGTGAAAAGCTAGGTCTTGAAGAAAATCTTTATGCTCTTAAATGTTGGTGTACAACAACCAATAAAGAACATTGGTTGTGGATTGAAGACCAATATAAGGATTCACCATTGGAAGCTGTTGCATCAACTTTCAGAATTCACGAAAACCTAATTCCACATATTAAGGAAATCAAAAGACAAGGTGACATTCTATTGGTTGAATTGAATCAAGAGGTTGAACCACAAGGAGATATTGTACCACTAACAGCTGAACAATACTTTGGTTTCCTAACAGCACAAAGTTAAATCAAAACTTGTATAGTTTAAAATTAATTACTATATTTGTATCATAATTAATAATAATAACTAAAAAATCTAAATCATGGAAATTTTTGAAAACAAAAACATAGTAGTTCTTGAACCATCAACTAACACTCACACCCTTACATCTGATAATGTTAAGGCAACTGACCTAGGTAATGGTATCATGAAAATCAAAACAAACGGTAAAGGTATTGTTACTCATGGTGAACATGGAACAATCGCAACCGAAGCACCAAATGTAATCAAATACGTGCAACAGGAAGTTAATCCAGTTACCAAAAAAATGCAAGCAGCATTCGATTAATAAAATAAAAAGTTGTTGCGGTGAAAAAACGAGCAAAAGTACATATGTTACCTACAGATAAAGTATCAGATATCTTAGTAAATACTTATATCAATGAAACTCATTCTACAAGTAAGTTTGTTATGGGTGTCACTAAAAATACTTTAGACCAAATACCTGTAGAAGCAGTTGAATTAAGAGGTTATAAATATCAACACCTCTACATCACAACAGATGATGAGATAAAAGAGGGTGATTGGTACATACATTGTGATATTCATATCAAACTATGCACAAAAACTGCTAAAGGCAATGGTACCACAATAGCAGATGGGGTAACTTCGTCAATCAAAGACATCCCTGATGAAATGTTTTATGATGTCATAGATTGCAAAAAAATCATCGCAACAACTGAACCTAAGCTGCATAGCACTCGATTGAAAGACTGTCCTATTAACCCTGAAGATAATATGGTCAGTGTAAGGGGTGTTTCTAAACCTTCAAAAGAATTCATCGAAGAATACTGTAAAGTAGGTGGAATTGATGAGGTTGACGTGGAGTATGGTTTGTTTCATGATGGTAATTTCAAAGATGATGATGAAACACATGCATTTAAGGCTATCCGTAAACCCAAAGTAACCTCAAACAACGAAATCATCATTCATTCTATTGAGGAGAAGATGAAAACAAGAGAACAAGCAGAACAACGGGCGTTGGAACTCTTTCCAATTCATGAAGAGTTTGACTTTGACAGATTGAAACCTCTCAGAAATGCATACTTGCAAGGGTGGGAAGAAGCTCAAGACAACCAACTACGTGAAGCGGCTGAGAAGGTTGTATATGAATGGCATAATTCAGTAGGAGAAGAATGTATTGATGCGGCTATGGTTGAACTTGTTAAAGTGTTGAACTCGAAAAAGCATTGAAATGAAACTGATACTATCAATTTTAGCTTACCCTTTTCTGATTGTGTTATGGTTAGTATTACATATAGCTGTTTTCATTTGGCTATTTACTATATTTGTATTTTACCCAAGCAAATTCAATAAGGCGTTAATCAAAAATGAATGGAACCAGTTAAGATTACTTGATGAAATGTTAAACCCTTTATTCTTTTATAAAAAATGAATAAACATAATTCAACAATGACATCATACCAACGAAGTGAGTTGGTTAGAATATTGAAAATGTTTCATAGTATTGAGGAGTTAGTAACATTGACTGACCCACAACTACATGAACTATGGTTAGAAGATTGTGAATATGAAAACCCTTATAAAAAAGATGAGGACTAAAGGAAAACTTAGAAACATAACTGTGGATGGTGTAAAATACAAATATATCATCGAACATGATATGGACAGAAAAGCCGAATTGAGAATCTATAATCCTGATACAAAACAATTGGTCAATAGAGCTGGATTCAAAGAACTGGGATTCTCCGATTATGAAATAGAACATTCAGGTTGTAACATAACACCTAAAATGGTTAGTCAATATATTAAAAATGAAAAAACTTAAAGGTGAACAAATAACAGATGAGCTTATAGGTAAGTTAATAGTTAACACCCCATCTATCAACCAAAAAGATTTTACAATATATACCGTAAAATCAATAAGTAATATATACGAAAAAGAAAATACTAACAAGATACTATTACGTCTGGTAAAATTAGAACTATACGATAATATCAATGAAGAAACAATTACAGAAACATTTGTAGTTAGTGTATACAGAAGAAGTCAAGAACAATGGAACTACGAAACATCCGATTATTACTTAATGGATGAAGAAAACTCAATAGAACTATTGAATAAGATACGTAAATTCACAATCGTATACGAACTATTGAAACAATAATGGATGAACAACTAAAGAAGATACACGCAGCACTATCTTACGGAAACCATATGTCCTCTTCCATCATGACAGATGAAAGAAGACGCAAATGGTCAGAAATATCAGTAGACGCATACAAAGCCTTTGACGAACTAACTAAGGTAATTAGAGATGATTACCAAAAAGCATATAACGAAGGTTATGCTGACGGATTCCAAGATACACCCAAATAAAATTTGGTCTACCCAATTTAATTTAATATCTTTGTATACACTAACTTTAAATGTGAACAAAGATGCGAAATTTGGAATATGTATGTCTCGGATTCCCTAACGACTGGTACAAGGTCGATGAAAACCTGATGGAATTAACATACTTTTTTACTCTACAATCAATCCAAGGTCAACTGGGCCTCCTTGAACGCCTAAAGAAACTATCATCAAATTCCAGTAATATCAATGGATAAAATAATAAAACAAGAATTCGATGATAATGGTAACAGAACCTATTCTGAGAATTCAAACGGATATTGGTATAAATATGATTATGATGCCAATGGTAATGAAATATATTATGAGAATTCAGATGAGTATTGGATTAAACGTGATTATGATGCTGGTGGTAACTGTATCTATTCTGAGAATTCAACAGGATATTGGATTAAATATGAATACGATTCAAATGGTAACAAAATCTATTATGAGAGTTCAAACGGTAATCAGATATACTTTATAACATAATACAACATGACTAAAATAATAAAACGAGAATACGATTCCAATGGTAACATAACCTATTCTGAGAATTCAGATGGGGCTTGGTATAAATATGATTATGATGCCAATGATAACAGAATCTATTATGGGGATTCATATGGATATTGGGTTAAACAAGAGTTTGATGCCAATGGTAATATAATCTATTATGAAAATTCAACAGGATTTTGGTCTAAACGTGATTATGATAATAATGGTAATCAAATATATTTTGAGAATTCAGATGGTGAACAGATTCACTTTATAAGATAATATAACATGACTGAAATAATAAAAAAAGAATACGATGCCAATGGTAACATAATCTATATTGAGAAATCAAATGGATATTGGTTTAAATATGAATATGATTCCAATGGTAACATAATCTATCATGAGCGTTCAGGAGGATATTGGTATAAACAAGAATTTGATTCCAATAACAATAAAATCTATTATGAGAATTCAGATGGTAATTGGTCTAAACGTGATTATGATAATAATGGTAATCAAATATATTTTGAGAATTCAGATGGGGTTTGGTATAAACAAGAATTTGATGCCAATAACAATAAAATCTATTATGGGAATTCATATGGTAATCAGATTCACTATATAATATAATAACCCACTAAAACAACCATAAATCAATCCTAAGACACTTTCTCAGTATAAACCATACTCAGGTACCTTTTCGTACTTTTATTAGCAAGTGTGCCATTTTTTAAAGTATTATGAGAATTCTACCGTATGATGGTAAATGATAAAGTTTGGTGGGAGAAAGTGGTAAGAAAATACACTGAAATGGTAATAAGTGGAAATCAATGGTAACTGATAATATTTTATACACTATAAAAACTTATTGAAAACTGATTGAAAACTTATTGAAAACTTATTGAAAACTTATGAAGGTATCACCCTTTAAATAAATTATTTTAAATTTTTACAGAATATAATTGACATATGCAAGTCATTTACCACAATTTACCACAATTAGATTAAAAAAAAATATGTACCTTTATGCACCAGTAAAAATTAATATCGATAAGTATGGTTGAAGTTATAAAACAAGAATTTGATTCCCATGGTAACAGAACCTATTATGAGGACTCAAATGGATATTGGCTTAAACGAGAATATGATGATAATGGTAACCTAATCTATTTTGAGAATTCAAATGGATATTGGTCTAAATATGATTATGATACCAATGATAATGAAATCTATTATGAGCGTTCATCTGGATATTGGATTAAACAAGAATTTGATTCCAATAACAATAAAATCTATTATGAGAATTCACATGGTGAGCAGATATATTATATAGTGTAGTATATGTACACAAATGTGTACACAATGGGGTTGGTTGTTTTAAAATTATACATATGTATAAAATAATGAAAAAAGAATATGATGATAATGGTAACTGTATCTATACTGAGTATTCAGATGGATATTGGTATAAATATGAATATGATAATAATGGTGATGTAATTTATGCTGAATGGTCAGATGGATATTGGTTTAAACAAGAATATGATTCCAATGGTAATTTAATCTATTTTGGGGATTCAAAGGGGTATTGGTATAAACAAGATTATGATTCCAATGGTAACAGAATCTATTATGAGAATTCATATGGGGACCAAATACATTACATCATATGATATTTGATGTGGTTGTATATATCTATGAGACCATGGGTTCCTAGGTTTTAGGGCCTATAGGGGTACCACTCATAGGTGCGACCATATTATACTAAGACGTGATATATGGTCCGTCATCATGATATATAAGAGGGTTTTGGATATTATAATACCAGATATTTGGGTATTAGTATCCTAGGCCGTTATTGATAAACAGCTGTTTGCAAAGATAGTGAATTTATTTGGGACCATACAAATTTAAATTAGATTTTTTTTTATACCTTATATATAAAGGGGTGTAATTTTTTTTTAAGAAATGTTTGGTGGTTAAGAAATTAGTTGTATCTTTGCTGTCGACAATTAAATTAAGTACTAACAATTAAACAAAAAGAGTAATGCCAAATCATGTAACGAATGTATTGACAATCACTGGCAGTGATGACCAAAGGGTAAAAGAGGTAATGGATTCCTTATTTGACAATGAGGGTAATATTGACTTTGATAAATTTCTTCCAATGCCGAAGGAGTTAAGGGAAGTAACATCACCAGTTCGTATTGTGAGTGAGGAAGAGCGTAATGCTGAGATTGCTGAGTATGAGCGTAAGGAAGCTGCTGGTGAGTTGAGTATGTGGGACAGTAAGACATTTTCATTGACACAAGAGTTGCAAGATGAGTATATTGCACGTTTTGGTGCTGACAATTGGTATGATTGGGCGGTTGAGAATTGGGGCACTAAGTGGGGTGGTTATGATGGTCATAGGGATTCTGATGATGAGTGTACGTTTAATAGTGCTTGGAATACACCATTCCCTGCTATGGTTAAATTGAGTAAGATGCATCCTGATTTGGTGTTTACCATTAAGTATGCTGATGAGGATTTCGGGTATAATCTTGGTGAGTATGTATTGGTTGAAGGTGATGTTGTTGAGGATTATTCACCAGTTGGTGGTAGTGTTGAGGCGTATAAGATGGCTATGGATATAACTGGTGATGATTATGTCATTGATGCTGATTATATCAATGAGGTATATGAGGATGAGGGTGAGATAACTGATTATGTTGAGACGTTATTGAATTTGGTGTATGAATATGGGAAGGTTGATGTTTATCATCCAGATTTGATTGAGAGGTTGAAGGAGATTGCTACGGCTGATAATGAGAACTATGAGTATCTTAAGAGATTGATTCCAAGTGATGTTGAATAGTAATTAATTTTTTATATATTTGCATTAACAATATAACTTAACATAGATATGACGGTAGCACAATTATTAAAGCATGATTTCTCAAAAGGCGTACTAGACCTTTACGATTCCAATGGTAATAAAATCTATTCTGAATATTCAAATGGATATTGGTCTAAATCCGATTATGATTCCAATGGTAACAGAATCTATCAGGAATTTTCAGATGGAACTTGGTGTAAACGTGATTATGATTCCAATGGTAACCAAATCTATTATGAGGATTCAACAGAATATTGGTGTAAACGTGATTATGATGCCAATGGTAATGAAATCTATTTTGAGAATTCAGATGAATTTTGGTCTAAATGTGAGTTTGATACCAATGGTAACAGAATCTATTTTGAGAATTCAGATGGTAAAATCATTGATAAACGACCAAAGAAATCATGCAATGGAAAGGTAGTTGAGATTGATGGTAAGAAGTATAAGTTAAGTGAGGTTTAATATGTACACAAATGTGTACACAATGATAGGATAATTCACCTGAGAACAATAGACAGTCCAAACCTGAGGAGGATGGCTTGTCGCTACTGCAACTGTAGCTGAGGACAGCTCTAACCAAAGAGCGTTGTCTGTTGTTCTGTGTATCTTCCTGAGATTAGGTCTGATAATAGAAGGGCAAGTAATCTGAAATAATGATTGACCTCTTCGGGAAGACCGAATACATCCAGAGTGGTATCTGGCAGGTGAATTTATTTATTAACAATTGGGCCTTTAGCTCAGCTGGTCAGAGCACTTGACTCATAATCAAGGGGTCGCAGGTTCAAGCCCTGCAAGGCCCACCAATTGTTTTAGTTGTTTAATTGTTTAGTGCATGAGAGTCCCTGTCACCAGAAATGGTGATGGGACTTTCGTGTTTAAGAGAGGAAATGCAAAGTTAAACAAAAAGAATTAATAATCCTAATTTGAAAAAAATATTGGTTAATGTTTGGTGGTTTGAATAATTGTTCCTTATATTTGCGTTCGTTAAACAATTAAACATATATAATAATGGAACGAGGTAAAGTAGATTTGAGCAGATGTGTTGCGGGTGACATATTGATTAGCGCTTTGGGTGCTAAGTTGGAATATGTATCACCAACGAAAGATGGTGAGTATTTGGAGCATAAGGTAAGATATTTGGTTGACCCAGATGGCAAGCCATATCCAAAAGATTGTATGGGTACACGAACCAATGATGGTTATGTGTTCAGATATAATCGAATTCCAGAAACAGACCATGACATTGTGAAGATACATTATCAAGATGAATCTTTTGGTATGCGTGATGAGATTGAAAGTATTGTGATTGACATTTTCAGTAGAATAGGTTGTGACTTGCCTGACAATTGGGAAAACATTGTTCAATTCGTATATGAGGATATCTTAGATACTGCTGATAAGAATAATTGGAATAATGATGATGTTGTCATTGGTTTCAGAAGATGGATTGAATCAAAAGGTTAAAATAAATTTGGTGGTTTAAAGATAATGATTATCTTTGTATTCGTTAAACAATTAAAGACAAACATATTATGAAAATTGAAACAAGAGAATTAAAGAATGGTGGTACATTGACAATGGTAAAGACCGATTCAATGCGCTTCAAGAAGGGTGATGTTGTATTGGTAACTGACCCATGTTATTGGTTTGATGATGAGGATAAGGAGTCTGGGTTTGATTTGTGGCAAGAATTCTGCAATATGATGTTCCCTGATAATTGGAGTGAATTGCCGAAGGAAGAAAAACTTTATGATTATTGTTTTGTGAAGTATGTTCATCCAAATGGTGATGAAACTGAATTTCTTTTCACATCAACAGCGTATGGTGATGGTGGTTATATATGTGAATGGGGTGATTCAACCAAAGGTATAAGTGGTGGTAGTATATCTGTTGATGCTGGATGTTTTGCTGTTGTGTTGTTATCATCGGCAAAGGGGTTTGAGAAGTTTGATGAAAGTTTGGAAACTGACCACGGTAGTGTGTTTGAATTTATCAAAGATGGTGTTGTATATGTTGATGGTTCAAATATGACAGGTGCTATTGAATGTTATACTGATGGTTCTGATGAGGAAGAAGAACTTTGTTATGATTGTGGTGAATCTTTGGATTGGTGTGATTGTGATGAAGATGATTGGTAATTAAGAAAATAATCACTATATTTGCATAAGTTAA
>Ga0208645_1003548_pt1 | contig 11490 bp, 25 predicted proteins | sample VirMetDEL_Sep_01_FD_184519 | JGI IMG/M metagenome (GOLD analysis project Ga0208645, IMG submission 184519) | Aqueous microbial communities from the Delaware River and Bay under freshwater to marine salinity gradient to study organic matter... | ecosystem: Environmental > Aquatic > Marine >...
CCCTCGCTGCGGTGGGCACATCACCATCGGTGTGGACGGAATGACGGGCGCAGAGTTGATGGAGCGCATCCGCCCCTACGTCGGCATCATCCTCGCCATCTACCGCAAGCGGCTCTCGAACGACTACTGCAGCCGCAATCCGCAGTTGGTCAACAATTGGTCCGAGGAGAGCGTGAACGGGCACTGCTTTCGTGCGAACCGCGTTCGTCGTTATGGCACCTCTGATTTCGAGGGCACCGATGCGAAGTACTCTGTCTGCCGCCTCAAGTCCAACGATGCCGCCACCATCGAGTTTCGCCTCCCGACTCGCGTTCGCAGTGTCAAGGCATTGATGCGCAGATATGAGTTGTTCTACGAGTTGGTCGATGCAGCGGTGACGGGCAAAAGCTACGCGAGTTTCGTGGCTGCCATCAAGCCCATCTTGATGCGGATGTACGGGCGCGATGCCGCCAAGGTGACCTTCCTGCTCGACCTCGCGAAGAAGTTCAACAAGTTCGTGCAGAACGGCCAAGTCACCGAGCACATCGTGTACTACCTGCAAGGGCACCATCAGTTGACCGAGAGTTTTACGGGCGATATAAGTCGCTTCTATTCTCGCAGCATCCGTCGGATGATTCGCGAGGAGGGGCTATACGCCACCGAGTCTCGTGTCCTCAACGAGTGGTCAGCGTAACTGACCGACCGACGGGAGTGTCCTCGAAGACACTCCCTCCGTCCGAGGGTGAGTGCCCTCGCTGATGAGTCCAAAAGGACGAAACGGAAACCCTAATTCAATACCCAAAATGCATACCACCCTATCACCCCGCAGAGCAGCAGCGCACCGCATCGCTCACGCCATCGTCTTCCTTACGTTTGTCTACAAGGCAATCCAACTGCATTTCTTTGGCGAAATCACGACCTACGAATGGACCGACGGAGTCATCACCTTCACGCGGACCGAGAATCCCATCGGGGTTTACTTCTGTCTGTTCATTGCCGCAACGTCGCTGATGTTCGTGCTGACACCGAACAGACCGCAGGAGTGAGCGCATTTGCTCACGTCAAACAATCGTCGTATCTTTGTCGAAACGGGAGTGTCCTTGAAGACACTCCCCCCGTATCGGGATGTGTATCCCGACTGATGATTCCGAAAGGATGAAACGGAAACCCAAACCCAACACCGAAATGGTACAAGATACCTACTTCAAGACGTTCGCTGCGGCAGTCCGCTATGCACGTCAACAGACCGAGGCGAAAGGCTTCGTCATCAACGAGGACGATTGGCACTCGCAAATCAATATGGGTGGCGGCTACGCCAAAGCCCGTCCGAATGTGGATGAGACCCACGAATTTTCCATCCGCCTTTTCAAGGGACCAAAGGAGCAGCGCAAACACCTGCACATCGTGGTGTACGGAATGCGCAGCGCGTACGAACTCACTCACTACATCAACTGATATGGACCAAGACACCCACTTCATCATCGTCACCTTCAGCCCGTTCGCAATCGCGATATTCTTCGCGGTATTGTGGGAGTTGGACCGCTTATTCGGAGAGTGGAAAGAGCGGAAGCACCTGCGCAGAGAAAGAGCGTATCAGCAGGAGGCAGCCAAGCTGATTGCCTCGAAGAGCAAGACAAGGACGGACGTGCAGATTGAGTTCAATCGGCTGCAGAAAAACGGAACCCTCGCTATGTTGAGAAAAAAACACGGACTGCAATGAGTTACTACGACCTACGCAACAGACACAACGAGCGCAAGGTGTGGTCAGAGACCAAGCCCACGCTCAAGGCCACCATCCAATTCGAAACGGGCCGAGGCTTATGGGTCCTCCGCAAGGAGTTCAACGACCACGCGCACTTGGACAACTACCTCGCATATATGCGCAAGAAACACGGATACCTCACCGACGAGGTGTGGATTCAAGGCGAGGCAGAAGACAACGCATCATCCAAACACAATCTGAAATGAAAAAGATAATCGCACTCGCACTCGCAGTTGGCTTCGCCTCCTGCACCAAGCAGACCGACGAGGTCTATCGCACCGACCACTACCAAGGATACGTCACCATCAACGGAGGCACCTGCGGAGAGATGTACTATTGGAGCGAGAAAGGTTCGATGTATCAGACCACGCTCATCGTGTTCGAGATAGACACCAATGGCGGTGTGTTCTTCGACCTTGGCGGACACGTGGTCAGAACAGAGCCGTCGAACCTCGACCCCAATGGACCCATCAGCAGCCGCGTGACGTTCGGATTCAGAGACGATGCCACGCTGCAGGAGATGACGCATAGCAGATTCAAGAACGGACGCAACAAGGTCAAGCTGACCAAGAGGAATGGAGACGTAATCGAAATCCGATTCTTTTGAGTGTCCTCGAAGACACTCTCCAACTGCCTGATTATCAAGACGATAAAAAAAGATTTGGCAGTGTCGAATTATCGTCTTATATTTGTCGAAACAAAATGCCTAACGAATGAACACACAACCAACAGACTACGAGCCAATGGACCAAGGTCCCAAGTCAATGCTCGCACACGCACACGCAACGTGGGTGGGTGACATCCACAAGGTGGCCTTCATCGAGAAGTCACGTCGAATGAGCGGATGGCCAATCCAACCCGAAGAGTGGGTCCTGCTCCGAGCGATGCAGACCATCCTCAACCACGACCCCGCCTACAAAAAAACGTATGGTGATGCACCCGATAGTGCGAGAATCAAAGAGTGGTTCACCGAGTTGCGAGACAGATGCAGGGAGTCAGTGTGGGAACGCCTGAAGAAGGATGCGTTCGAGCCAATGCTCAACGACTTCTACGCTCTGCGCGAATGGTAAGACAACGGGGGTGTCTTCAAAGACACTCCCTCTGTATCGAGATGTGCGTCTCGGCTGACGATTCCAAAAGGATGAAACAGAAACACTAAACCAACACCCAATGCACGAAGATTTCGAAATGATTCAGCACTTCGCTTGTCAGATTATCAAGGCAGCACTGAACAGAAACTTGGTAGACGCGGACCACTACCACGCAAAGATGGACCGAAAGATAGAAGAGATGTGGAACCGAACGGGTCAAGACCGCAACAATCGTCCTGCCTCACAGACAGAGGCTGCCATCCGTGAGTTGGCTACCCGAATTACGGGTGACATTGTAGCCTACGGATACATACCCGAAGCCGAAGAGACGGACACTGACACGGAGGTTCACGTTCAAGAAATCATCACCCAACACCTGACAAAATGAAAAAAGTAAAAGTCACATCACGTATCGTATACCACAAGATTGCAGAGGTCGTAGTCGAAGTACCTGACCACGTCAGCAAGGAAGAGATGACCGACTATCTCACAGACCACGAACACATCTACGACGAGCAGTTGCACACTGCACTGCAAGATGCGGAGACAGAGTTCGGCTTCGGTCTTGGCGACGGAATGGTAGACGAGGATGCAGAGGTCGAACACAGATACGACATCCTCGACGAGAGTGGCAACCCAACTTACGGAGGACACGTATGATGGGACAAGCAACTGACTCGACACTAATTTCTCTCATCGTGAACGTGGTGGAGAAGGACGGCAGTATGCAACTCGCATCACCTCTGTCCACAGACGTAAGGCACGCCCTCGAAAGACGAGGCTACCAAGTGACAAGCACCAAAGTGAATCTGAAATGAGTATTTGGGAGAGTGCCTCGGCTAACACGATGACCTTCGAGTATGTCAATGAACACCTTGGGATTACGTGCTACGTTAGTGTGTGTGGAACTTGCAAAGAGCCAAGGGACACCACACCAACAAGGGAAATGCAGACGATAGGAAATTGTCAGCAGCGCATACACGAGTGCAATAGTTGTCGGAACCACTTCGTGCAGGATATGTACAAAGAACACGAGTTCGACAGAATAAATTCAGATACAATAGATTTGGCAGTGTCAAATACTTGTCGTATCTTCGCAGAGTAAATGTCTAACACGGGTCAGTGTCTTCAAGGACACTCGCCCACAACACCCAACAAACCTATGTGCGTTATCATAGTCAAACAAAAGCATCACAAGATGTCAAGCGAGGTCGCAAGAACCTCCGCCCGTATCAACCCCCACGGCCTTGGTGTCGTGTGGCTCGACACATTCGAGGTCACCTACCATAGGTCCTCCGAATACAAGGTCATCCTCACTGACCGCCCGTTCATCGCTCACTTCAGATACGCGACCATCGGTGCCGTCAACCAATCCAACACCCACCCGTTCGTGTGTGGCAAGAACAGAGACGAACTGCTGATGATGAACGGAACCGCTGCAGGTTACGGCAACCATCAGATGACAGACTCCAAGGCATTAGCCATCGAGTTGGGCGGCATCCCGCGTAAGGATTGGAAGCAGCACCTGAAGATTCAAGATGTCAACGCGCCCAACTACTGCAGGTTCGTGTCCATCAACACACGCACACGCTCGTTCCAAATCTACAACCGCGAGTTGTGGACATACCGCGACGGGGTGTGGTACTCCAAGGACAATGTGCTGCAGGAGAACTTGGTCGCAGTGTACGGCACACTGAAGAAGGGCTACTCGAACTACCGCAACTACCTGACCAAGGCCACGCACGTGGGCACGGGCAAGACCAAGGACCGCTACCCACTGATTGTCCAAGGGCTGCCCTACCTCATCGAGCAGAGGGGCAAGGGCACGAACGTGAGCATCGACCTCTTCAAGGTGTCAGACGATACGTTCCGTTCCTTGGACGGACTCGAAGGCCACCCCCATTGGTACATCCGCAAGGAGATACCCGTGGTCGTGAACGGCAGGACACACATCGCTTGGGTGTACTTCTGCCCATCAGCCGAGAAAGATTTCAACGGGAGCAACTTCGTGTCCTCGTACACGCAGCAGACGTGGAGACCCACCAACTTCACGTTCGAGGATGTGCAGCCCACGAACATACGAGCGCAGTACACAGACGATTGGGACGACGGCACGGATGACGAGGACCACTCGCCCGTGTGTCCCGACTGCTTCGACGACCTTGAGTTCGATGCGTTCAGCAACTACCACTGCGTTGGGTGTGACGCATGGTTCACCGAGAGTGAGGTTAGGCACTTTACGACGTGAGCCAACGGGGAGGGTGTCTTCAAAGACACTCTCCTTCCGTACACGGATGCGTGTCCGTGCTGATGATTCCAAAAGGATGAAACGGTAACTTAAATTTTTACTCAAATGCAGGAAGACATCTTCCAATGGACAGACGAACTCGTAGAGAAGTTTGCCTACGTTTACTGCGGCAACCCCGTAGCAGAATACAAAGAGAACTATCGCGGACTCAAGATGAATGAGAAGTTGGCGATGTTCAAGAAGGAGACGCTGATGCGTAAGGACCCACACCACATACTCTACCACGATGCAGGGTTTGTATTCGTCAACGAGAGGTATGGTGAGAATGAAGCAGCAATCCACTCGTTCGTGGTGCCCGTTAACTTGGCGGATGGCACGGGGTACGCGTACCTCCCCATCCATAGGTGGGGAGATATGGACCCGTCGGAGGTATGGACCTCGCTCGATGATTGTCTGTACCAAGTCAGGCAGGATATGTGGCAGGGTTCACCACTACCCCGCACAATCTATATGCACCCCAACATCTACGAGAAAATAGATTTCGAAGCGTGGGCAGAGGAAGTACTCATCAAGCAAGGCATCGGAGAATGATACACACTACCCCTGACAACTTCGTGTGGCTCGACATCACACACAGATGCGAGGACAACACATTCGTCTCCTTGATATGGTCTCTCTTTGACCTCTATGCAGTGCGCTCCGATGACTCGGAGTCACTGCTTGAGGATATGGCAACACTGCAACGAGAGAGAGAAGACGGCTCACGCATTTGCATTGAGGTGGGCCACGTCGGAAGACCGAATCAACATTGGTTCAAGGAAGCCGACAAGAAACTCATCGACGGGTATTGGTACGTGAAGGTGAACGACATACGATTTGGTTGAGTCAAATTATTGTCGTATCTTTGTCTAAACTTTAATCAAATGGCACACTACAAGTTCAATGACGGAGGTCGCAAAGCAGCAGGGTACAAGGGAACCACGGGAGATTGTGGAATCCGCGCACTCGCAATCTGTTTGCAACTCCCGTACGATGAAGTCCGAGAAACCTGCAAACCTTTCCTGAAGCAGGAGAAAGCGTCCAAGAGACGGGCAGGAAAATCCTCGCTGACGAAGGGTATCCACGGAGTAACCTTTCGGAAAATAGCTGAACACTACGGACTGAAGTGGACACCAACGATGGCTATCGGAACGGGATGCAAGGTCCACCTCAAGGCAGACGAACTCCCGAAGGGCAGGATAATCTGCAACGTGTCAAGACACTACGTCGCGGTAGTCGATGGGGTAATCAACGACAACCACGATTGCTCACGCAACGGAACACGATGCGTGTACGGATATTTCTCTAAACCAAACAACTAATGGCAATACACATCAAAGTTGACGGTACGGTCAACACGGAATACAACCACAAGGGGTTGAAGCAAAAGCAGGAGGCGGTCGGTGGATACATCGAGCCCGTGTACCTGCAGGACGGCAGGGTCGCACTCATAAACGAGGAGGGGCTACTGCTCGAACTCGATATGAACGAGAAGGCATCCGAGATGACGGGGTACTTCCTCGTTGGCGATGTACTGATACTCACCCAAGAAGAGTGGAGCGATGAAAGTGTTTGAGCGAATAGTAGTAATCGGAGGCTATCTCTTCGTGGTCATTCAGAGCCTACGGGTTTTCACAGAGGCAGTCATCAACCCGCCCACCTCCGAGACGTGGCATCCCGCACTCGTTGGATTCTTCGTCCTGATATGGCTTGGGTTCCTGCTCATTGGAGCATCACTGATTTACCAAGAACTAAAAGAAAAAAAATGAAAAGCATCTACCTGATGGAGGCCACGGCTGAAAAGCTGCGCCCCAAACCCGACCGAGAATACATCAAACGACTGCAGCAAGAGGAGAGAGACCTCACACTGAGTGTCTTCAAAGACACGGGCCGACTGATATGGCTCAGTATCTTCAAAGAGAAGTACCCCGACCAAACCATCCACGAAGAATGCGAACACGTGATGGTGTATATGTTGGGCACCAACATCCAAGCCCTGAAGAGTGGCTCTTGGTGTCTGTACTTGGGAGACGAGATGGCCGTGTGCGAAAGCATCGAGCCACTTGAGGAGGCACTCTTTGATTCCATCAAGGATGAACTCGAAGACTGCGGATTCGCCAACGATAACGTCTTGTCGAAATGACCACGGAAGAATACATCGTACGCATAGCAGCCGAGGTCGTGGACCTGCTGATACAGAAGAACAAAGACTACGGGGACACGGCAAACAACCCCCCGAAAATCTTCAGCAAGTTAGACGCGGTCGAGGGAATCTGCTCCCGCATAGACGACAAGCTATCCCGCATCGCCAACAAGGGAATCAACGACAAGACGGAGGATACCATAGGCGACATCATCGGGTACCTCATACTCCTCAAGGTCCAATTGAGGAAGCAAAAAGAATTGGACGATAAATAAACATTCCGTATCTTTACGGCTCAATCTAAATCAAATCCTATGGCAGCATCGAAACGCCTTTTTGAGTATATGCGAGAAGCAGAACTCAACACCAACAGAGACCACGCTGACGACGAGTATCACTTCGAGCAGTGGCTCAAAGCAGAAGAGAAAAGAGAACCCATCGAAGAGAAGAAGACCAAGGGAGAACTGCACGAGTTGTTCCAATCTTGGGCATCCATCTTCGGACAAATGAATTGAGAATGAAAGAGAACATCTTCAACGCGTACGTGGACAAGGTCGCTGACTTGTTCAGTATCACACGCGACCAACTATTCAGCAAGAGCAAGAACAGAAACCTCGTTGACGCACGTCACCTGCTATTCTTTCTGTGCTACAAAAGGCCGATGACCATCCGATACATCCAAGACTTTATGGAGAAGAACGGGTACAAGTCAGGCCACTCAACAATCATCTACGGAATCGAGCAAGTCGCGACCAAGGTTGACTCGGACCCCGACTACAAGACCGTGATTGAAGACATCCAAGGCGCATGACCATAGACCAAGTATACGAGGAGGCAATCAATGACGTGTACGCAATGTCCCTGAAGGGGGCAGGTTACGAGTCGCGCATACTATACGGCTGCAAGATTACCAAGAACTTGGAGACGGGTGAAGTACAGATACTTAACACGCACAAGGGCGGTGATTACTACGAGCCGATGACCCAAGAGCAGATGAAAATATTTCTCGATGAGGGTTGGCGGTGTGGACTATATGTCGTATCTTTGATGAACTATCGTTCAAAGCTTGATAAGATTGAAGAGTCCATTCAGAAACAAATGAACGGGCACATGAATCCGAAAGCGATACAGTCCCTAAAGACAAGTCGCGAGAGAGTGATGCAGCGGTATAGCGAAATGAATCAGAAGTACAATCAAATCAAATCAACCAACAATGGCGAATGCTAAATCATCCTTTGAGACGTTGTCAAACATCAACGTCAACGACAAAGTAGAGAAGAAGAACGGACTCTCTTACTTGTCTTGGGCGTGGGCGTGGCAGGTGGTCAAGAAGCACTACCCCCAATCGACCTACACCATCTACGAAAACAACGACGGGTTCAACTACCACCACGACGGCATGACCGCGTGGGTAAAGACGGGAGTCACCATCGAGGGCATCGAACACATCGAATACCTGCCCATCATGGACTACCGAAACAAGTCCATCCCACTGACGGACCTCACGTCGTTCCATGTCAACTCATCCATCCAACGGAGCCTGACCAAGGCAATCGCGAGGCACGGACTCGGTCTGTACATCTATGCAGGAGAGGACATCCCCGCAGACGAAGTGTCTTCGAAGACACCCGCTGAACAAAAGGTCGTGACACTGAACATCGGTGATGATAATTGGGAGAAGGTACTCAGGTGGGTGGCAGCCAACAAAGAGAAGGGACTCGCTGAAATCATCAAGACACTGCAGACCAAGTACAAGGTGTCGGCCAAGGCGAAGACTGCACTTAAAGCCGAGTTGGCATGAGCGGTGTAATCGAACAACTGCGTGACGACAAGCAGTACTACGCAGGGGTGGGCAAGAACTACCTATCCAATTCAGACATCGGCACACTGCTGAATAACCCGAAGGAATACGGGATGCCACGAGAGGACAACAAGAACTTCCTATTGGGCAGGTACTTCCACCAACTCATCCTTGAGCCTGAGAAAGCAGAGGCCATGCCACACATTGACGTGGCATCAAGGAACACCAAGGCATACAAGGAGTTCTGTGCGGACAACGGCTTGGACATAGCGATGCTCACCAAGGAGAGGGCAGAGGTGGACACATGGGTGGACACCATCAAATCCAACATGGACTTCTTCGATGCAATCAACGAGGACGGCAACACCTTCGAGGAACCTGCAATCGGCAAGTTGTTTGGTGAGATGTGGAAGGGCAAGGCAGACATCGTCGGTAACAACTTCGTGTACGACCTGAAGACCACATCATCCATCGATGACTTCAAGTGGAACTCACGCAAGTACAACTACGATAGCCAAGCCTACATCTACGAGCAACTATTCGGAAAGCCGATGGTGTTCTTGGTCATCGATAAGACCAACCTGATGATGGGTAAGTTCACGGTATCCGAGGAGAGCCTTGAGCGTGGGAAGGAGAAGGTGAAACAAGCGGTAGAAATCTACAACAGATTCTTTGGGGAGAACCCAACTGCCGACATCAATCAGTTCTACTATGAGGCAGAGATTTAAGAACCTCATAGTGTCTTTGAAGACACGCTACCTGACGCAAGAAAATGTTATGTGGGTTAAAGTTCCAATGACCTGCAGGACAAAGACCGAGAAACTCAAGTTGATTCGGTCACTGAAAAAACTATTGGAGCAACAAATCACAATCAACTGATATGGCTGAAGACAAAATCTTCGCAAACGGATTCTCCTTCAAGCGGAGGGAGAACGCACCCGACTTCGTAGTGGGACGGGTCAAGGTAAAAGTGGACGATGCAATCTCCTTTCTCAAGGAGAAGCAGAAGAACGGATGGGTTGACATCGATGTCAAACAAGCCAAGTCAGGTTCCTACTACATGGAACTCGACACATGGGAGCCGAACAAGGGAGGTGGCAAGGCCGCACCCTCGAAAGCTTCGGGGCAAGATGATGACGACATCCCCTTCTGAATCGCATCACAGAAATCAAGGGGGCACACGCCCCCTTTTTTTTGCGTGTATGTATGCTGACTTTTAGATTCCCTATACTACTACTACTTTTATTATTCTTTTTATTTATTCTTATATAGAAGAGAAAAAAGTAAACAAAGAAAGCAAGTCACTGATAATCAGAATTAAACTCAACAGAAACTGAGCATCAACTCAGCACTCATCTTAAAAATATGACACACACCATCACCATCTTCCGCAATATCAAGGAGACTGACGCGCCATTCCACCGCCCAATAGCAACGATTCTTGAGCGAATCAAAGAAGGCACGAGCAAGGACTTGGTCAAGCGCATCCGCCAAGAACAGAAGAAGCAAGAGCGCAACGAACTCAAGAAGAACCTACCCGCAATCTGTTTCAGTGGCACCTTCACCAAGAGGACGGACAACTCCATCCAAGAACACTCAGGGATAATATGCTTGGACTTCGACGGGTACACCAAGAAGAAAGAACTACTGCAGGACAAGGAGAATCTAACACGCAACCCGTACGTGTACTCCGTGTTCATCAGCCCATCGGGTGAGGGACTCAAGGTCTTGGTCAAGGTACCGCAGGACATAGACAACCACGTCAACTACTTCAACTCCCTTGAGCAGCACTTCAATAACACGCACTTCGACACCACCTCGAAGAACATCAGTCGTGTGTGCTACGAATCATACGACCCACTCATCTACATCAACGAGAACTCATCGGTGTGGGACAAGATTATTGAGAGGGCATACGAGGAGAAGCACCAATACAGAGACACGCCCACCATCCCCATCACGGATGAGAACAAGGTCGTGGACATCCTTGTGAAGTGGTGGACCAAGAAGTACCCGATGACCGAGGGTCAGAGAAACCACAACTGCTATGTACTCGCATCGGCCTTCAATGATTTTGGAATCAACAAGTCGTTGGCAGGTTACGTACTCGCCAACTACGAGAGCGCAGACTTCACAGAGAGGGAGATTCAGCGCACCATAGACTCCGCGTACTCCAAGACACAGAACTTCGGCACCAAGTACTACGAGGACGAGGACCGTGTAAACAGTCTGAAGGTAAAGCTGAAGAGGGGTGCAACAAAAAAAGAACTGCGCCACCAATTGGAAGAGTCTCACTTGGATGGCGAAACAATCGATGCCGTACTCACGAGGATAGACGAGGAGGCTCAGGAGACTCAGTTTTGGACTAAGAATGAGAAGGGCACAATCAAGATAGTCCACATACTCTTCAAGCAATTCTTGGAGGAC
>Ga0208645_1003552_pt1 | contig 11485 bp, 20 predicted proteins | sample VirMetDEL_Sep_01_FD_184519 | JGI IMG/M metagenome (GOLD analysis project Ga0208645, IMG submission 184519) | Aqueous microbial communities from the Delaware River and Bay under freshwater to marine salinity gradient to study organic matter... | ecosystem: Environmental > Aquatic > Marine >...
GGTACTGACTCCGGCATCCAATGCATTTGGTTTTGCAACACGTAGTAGTCAAACATCCACGGATTGTCAAAAGGTTTGTAGTAATCTCTTGTATCTAATAAACTCATAATTATTCCTAGCCTTCACAGGCAATACATTCAGCATCATCTAGTTTTATACGCTGAACTTTAGTGTTAACATTTTCTACACTACGAGCAGCGTTAGATCGGAAGTAGTATAGAGATTTAAGTTTATGAATACCATACCAGTGTACATCATTGACGTACTGCATGTATTCATCGTGTACTTCCTGTGGCTCTGTAGCCTTTGGAAGTGTAAAGAAAAGATTAACTGATTGTGCTTGACAAATAAACTCTTGTCGTTTGGAAGCATGTTCTATAATCCATATCTGATCTATCTCATTAGCAGTTTTAAATATTTCTTTTTCTTCATCTGTTAATATATCTAGATGTTGAACTGAACCATCGTTACCTGCAATATCTTTCCATAGTGCAGTCAATTCTTCTTTCTTTAATCCTTTATCTTTTAATACTTGTTCTAGGTATTTGTTCTTAACTTGGAAAGAACCTGAGAGAGTCTTGTGCGTATAAACGTTAGCACGATAAGGCTCAATCGAAGGAGATGTCCCACCACAAATAATACTAGAAGAAGCATTAGGAGCAACAGCGAGAAGATGAGCATTCCTCCTGCCACTACCACTGACATCAGGTGCTTCCCCACGTTGGTCAGCCAAGTTTTCAGAAGCTCTGAGTGCCTGTGTTTTAATGTGTTTAAAAGCTTTATAGTTGAAGCCCGTAGCGAAGATACCTTCAAAAGGAATGTTGCGTGATTGGAGATACGAATGGAATCCCATCGCACCAAGACCCAACGACCTTTCTCGATAAGCCGAGTAGGCAGATTTAGTAAAGCCCTTTTTGCCCGGTTTAATATGTTTTTGAAACCTTTTAAAGTTTGCATTGTACTCTCCCAAGTTATCTGTGTCGACAGCGTTATCAATATAATGTTGAAGAACATTGTCAAGCATTGTTATTAAATCTTCAATGAACAGGGGGTTCTCACTCCAATCATCAAAGTATTCTAAGTTGACAGAAGACAAACAGCACACGGCTGTTCTTTCTTCGTTAGTAGGTAAAGTAATCTCAGAACAAAGATTGCTCTGTTTGATTTCTAATCCTAAATCTTTTTGTTCTTTTGGTAAAGCTTCGTTACATCTATCAATGTTAATCATATAAGGCTCACCTGTCTCTGCTCTAGCATTAATGATTTGCCACCATAAATCTCTAGCATTAACAACCTTAACAGCTTCTTTGCTTTTAGGGTCTACCAATCTCCAGTCTGCATCTTCTTCAACAGCTTTCAAAAACTCATTGGTAATGTTAATACCGTTATGAAGATTAAGATTTTTACGATTGATATCACCACCTGATTCTTTACGCATGTTAATGAACTCTTCAATTTCAGGATGAGATATGTCCATGTATGCAGCATAAGAACCACGTCTTGTTGTGCCTTGATTAAAGGCTAACATCTGTGAATCTACGACATGAATGAAAGGAATTGAACCAGTAGAACGACTCCCGTGAGTAGTAGATATCCCGTTACTCCTAACGTCACCCCAATATCCACCAATACCTCCACCCGAAGATGCCAACCATATATTTTCATTATAGTGAGCTGATAAACCATTACGACTATCAGGTACATAATTAAGGAAACAGCTAATAGGAAGCCCACGACTTGTTCCCCCGTTACTAAGTATAGGAGTGCTAAACATGAACCAACAATTGGAACTGTAGTGATAAAGCCTTTGAGCCAATTCAAAATCTGTGTGACCTTTGTATGTTGCTCCGAAGACTGATGCTCGGGCAAACGCTTCTTGGGCATGTGTTTCTTTGACTTCAATTTCACCATCTTTATTACGCTTCTCCCATAAGTATCTGTCTTTGAGTGTATCAAGACTAAACTTATCTAATAGTTTTTCATTACTGTAATTAATTTTTATACCTAAGTATTCTTTGATACCTACTTTATCTTCTATCATTATGTGTTCTCTGTGTCGTGTACATAAAGCATTATTATAGCATAGTGTAATATTTTAAGCAAGTCTTTTCTGTTCTTTCCTTCTTTATTTCCATAGCGTTTTGCATACTTCATAATGTTACCGAGACTAAAACCTTCACCATGTCCTGAATCAATAATAACATCAGTAGCCTGATACTTATCAGATGCATAATGTTGATTATATGTAGCATCAATATATTTTTTTAATTCTTGTAATAATTTATCTTCGTTAAATTTATAATTAATCTGTTTCATTTTTCCATTCCTTTGGTAAAGTCTCTTCACTATACCATGTAAAGTTATTTGTTTCAGCCCATTCAGCATGGGTTCGTTTTGTTCCATCTTTTCTTATCTTTGCTCCCGGCATAGGAGAGAAAGGTTTTTGAAATAAAAATATTAGCTCTGTATTTTTAGGTAATGCTTTTCTAATATGAATATATTTACTATACTCAGCATGGTCCCAAAACCTACCCTTTGCTTCTAACAGTATTGTCTTACCGTTTATTTCTCTAACAAAGTCAGCTTCGTATTTGTGTTCAACAACATATTGTATGACATCCCAATGGTGCTTCCAGTCTTTAAGTATACCTAAGTGAATGTCATACTCCCAAGCACTATCATATCCTTTAGGTACGTTAATCTTTTTAGGTCTAGGTTTTCGAGGTACTCGTCTAGGCATTGATAAACCTGTGGGTTATCTCTTCAACTTTAGGTTCTCTTACTGTGTTGGTAAGATATGTCAGACCTTTAGAGTATTCAAAGACTCTTAAACCTTTACCATCGTTAGCATCTTTGTGACACTCAAACTTATGTGGACAATAAGTACACATACGGTGAAGCTTCATGTTACCTGACGTTCCTTCAGGGACAGGTTCATAACAAAAGTCAGGAGGAGTTGAGTCTTTTATTTGAGACTTAACCTTTTTTATTTTAGCTTCTATATTAGGTTTGTCAAGTTCTTCAGGTCTAAAAAGTGCTAATTCTCCGTTCTCTTTATTAATAGCTAAGAATCCTCCACCTGTTGAGCCTTCTGCTTTTTCATATCCTGCAAGTTGAGCCATGTAACCAAAGCTATCATCGTCTGCAAGAGTACCGTTCTTAAACTTTTGAAAGGCATATCCTGAAGCTGATTTAATATCTACAACTTCACCATCAATCTTACAATCCATGTGACCTAGGATGCCCCCAAGTTTAACTTCTTTTTGTTCGTCAGTTACTTCATGCCCTGCAAGTTCTGTTAAAAACAATACAACCCTTTCAAGGATATGACCATATAAAAACTTAATCATGGTCGGTGCTTTAATTCCTACTTGTTTTCTTTCAGAGTTCATATCAAACCATAGCTGTCTTTCAGGTCTACCAATGTTTGACATTCTAAGTGTGGGTGCTTTATTAGCACGAGGAGTAAGCCAATCTTTTAATGCTTGTTTCATAAACTCAGCAAAGTTATCAAGGTCTTTTTCGCTTACATCAATAGGTTCTCCTCGACCTAGTATTTCTACTTTGTCATAAATATCTTGAACGACTGTATCAAGCTGTTTCTTTTTCATATTCTTCCTCAGTTATGCTATCAATTAAACTAATAGCTTTTGTTATGGATAGCTTAAACCATTCACCGTTCTGATCTGTAGCTTGTTTACTACAAAGCTTATGTGCTTTTGATTCAGCAGCCCTTCGATATTTAAAATCTCTACTATATTCTAATTTATAATCTCTAAGAGGAGACGATGTTTGATATTGATTACATCTATCTTGAGCTTCAACAGCCATACCAATTTTAATCCAGCCTTTCCAAGCAGGATTGGTTATAATATATACTTGACCTTCTTTACTACTAGCATATTGAGACAAAGACTGGAACGCAGCATCTTCAAATGTTTTGTAATGTCCGGGTTTGTATAAAGGATGAGTCTTGCTAATATACTTTCCATTAACAAACATCCGTTCCGTGTTCCGTTTAGTATACTTTTCCAAAGTAGCATAGCATGGGATACAGACTTTTTCTTTTCTTTCTTTTCGTGATGGTTGCCAATTATCATCTGTTAATTCAGCACCACACTCCTTACAATTAATGGGTTTCACTCCAGTCTCCTCCTATTTTATATTCACCGTCTAAAGGACAACGCATATTAAAGTGCTTCCCTGCATCAATAATACTTTGAACTGCAAGTTGTCCTACCTTATTAGCTCTACATTCAGATACTTCTATCTGCCATTCATCATGTATATTAGCTACAAACTTGTATGGAGTTGAGCTAAGCTTTAGTCTATTTGCTAAGATTGCTAAGCCTTTCTTCATAACAATAGCACCACCACCTTGAAGCAAACTATTTAAAGCTGCATGTTCACTACGGATATATATCTTACGACCATCTAATCCTTTAAGGAATCCTCGTCTAGCAGCTTGTTGTACTTTTTCCTTAAGAGTTTTAAGTGAGGGTAGATTGGTGAGAAAACGTTGTTTAAGTTCTCGACCCTGCTTTCTGTTTCCTCCAACCACCGACCCAATCTTTTCGTCTCCTGCCCCGTATACGAGTGCATAGATGAAAGTTTTTGCTGTATCTCTTGATTCAAGTCCTGCAAGATTTTGATTAGTCGTGTGTATGTCTCCGTTGACAACTTCATTTATATATTCCTCATCGTTCATATAGTGTGCTAACATTCTAAGTTCTAAACCTGAAGCATCAACTCCAAGTAAAACATTTCCTTCGTCTACAGTCCAACAGGCTCTACACTCCTTACCAAACGGACTGTATACTGCTGGGACTTGAGCCATGTTAGGATGGCTGTGAGACATACGACCAGTAATAGTTCCATTAGGAATTACTGACCCATGGACTCGACCATCCTCTTCCAACGCATCAAGCCATGACTGTACTTGAGCTATTCTTTTTTGATACAAAAGAAAATCTGCAATAAGTTTAGCTTCATGAATATGAGTAATCTTTTTGAGTGTACCTTCATCTACAATTGGCTGACCAGTTGGAGTAAATCTTTTTGGTTTCCACCCAAAGTCTATTAGATATTCACCTATCTGTTTACGACTACCAAGATTAAACTCTTGTAGCTCTTGTCTCATAAAGGGTTTGTAATCACCACTTGACATAAGCTTTTCATATTCTTCAGTAGTTAATCCTGACTTAGATAACTCACCGTCTTTCTTAAGTTTAGGAGTCACAAGTTTAACATCTACCATTCTAGGTTTGAATGTTCGTTGAACCTCATCAGTCACTTCATACATTTTAGTTTTTAGTTGTGCAAGTAACATCGTTGCCTGTTGTTCATTAAACTTAAATCCGTTTGATTCTTGCTGTGCCATAATATTAGCAACCCGATGTTCAAGATCAATAGATTCTTCACTAAATCCATCACCCTCTTTGAGTAAAGCTAAGTAAACAATTTCATTTAAACGAACATCGTTTGCACAATACTCCATCATTTGTGGTGTGTATTCATTAAAGTCTAAAGGTTGTTCTTGTTTTACAAAGTTAACTCGGTATCCCCAAGTCTTTAAACTGTGTCCGTTCTCACGGATAGGATTAAAAAGTCTTGACATAACTAATGTGTCTTCAATATTTTTATCCATTAAATCAACATCCATTAGCTTTTTAAGAATAGGTAGATCATAACTTAAAATATTATGACCTATCAAAGTCTCAGCACTTTTTAAAAGTTCAACACCTTCCTTTAGTTTATGGGGTGGGAACTTATATATTGGACCATTAACTTCTTTAGCTACAATGCAATGTATCTTAGTTGGTTTTAATCCATCACATTCTATATCAAAGACAAGTTTAGAAATCTTCGTTGTCAAATGTTTCCTCCTCGGTGACTTCAAAGAGCCTACCGGTTTCATTGTTATATCTTAAACTACAAGCTAAGCCTGTGTCTCCTGTGTATCTTGATTTAAGAACTCTTACTCTTGTTGTGTTGGCTTCGTCTTGATTGGTAGCCTGTTGATTTCTTTCCAATGCAATCACACAATCAGATAACTGAGCTATTCCTTGAGAACCTTTTAAATGTGACAGAGATACTTCAACACCTTGCTCATGTCCTTTATCACCTGAAGCTCTACGTAAATGAGAAACAAGAATTAAACCTACCCCTGTCTCTTCAACAAGGCTACGCAATCTTTGCATCAGCATATCAATACCTCGTCTTTCATCGCCTTCAGATAAAACATTTACAAGCATGTGTAAGTGATCAACAACAACCCATTTACATTCACATCCTACAATGATGTATCGTAGCTTGGAAAATATTTCTTCAATATCAGTAGCACCAAGATGAGCATGAATAAACACACGACCTTCAGGTATTACCTTTTCAAATAGATTGGTAAGTTGTTCTTCACTGTATTGATCTCTTCGTTCATTTAAATATATCCTATCGTTAGCTTCGATAGAAATAATTCCATCAGCAGTTCTAACCCAGTTCTCTTCAAGAGCTACAATGCCTACGTTGTCTTCTGTGTTTTTGATTAACCAGTGTTCTAACTCACGAGTAACACTAGACTTACCAAGTCCTGTGCCACCTGTAAGAGTTACAAGCTCACCTTTTCTAAGTCCATATAACTTTTTGTTAAGACCTTCCCAAGGATAAGCTATGCTTTCTTTAACTTCACGATGAAGCCAATCGTTCTTTTGAGCAGACAGTTCAAGAATACCTGACGGTGTATAAGTTTTAGCTTCCCACCATGCAGACATAAACTCTTGAAACTTTTTATGTCTCAACATATCGTTAGCATCTTTGTACCCGTTAGGGAATGTCATGATCTTAGCTTTGCCGGGCTTTAATATTCTAGCCACGTCTCGTGCAGCTTCACGACCTGCCTTGTCATTATCAAAACATAATACAACATTATCAAATGATTCAACAAACTCAATGCTTTCTCGTACATCTTTGACAGCACCTGAAGCACCACGTTTTAAAGATACACATGCCCACTTGGACTGCATGAGTTCATAACAAGCCATTGCATCACATTCACCTTCAGTAATTGTAAGATACTTACCACCTGTATTTCTGAACAACTGCTCACCAAACAATCCTGTGCCTTCATAAGTACCTGCAAACGAAAAGTTTTTATTATCTACAAATCTAGTTTTAGTTCCAACGATTTCATTGCCATTAAAGAATGGATATATATGCTGACTGACTTGGTTGGTTGGACTAATAACTCTTCGTACTCCATACTTTTTAGCTGTTTCTTCTGAGATATCTCTATCTGTTAAAGCACCATAACTTCCAGTATAGGTATTAAGAAATGTATTTGTTGGTTTCTTTTCTACTTCCACAATATTACCTTTACATGCATCAGGATAGTTTGCAAAATGTGTTGAACAACTAAAGCAGTGAGCTGACTTATCTTCATTCATAGATACAGGGTCAGAACCACCACACTTAGGACAAGGTAGTTTGTGTCTAACAAATTTACTTTTTTCTAATTGCATTCTATCTCCAATTAAAGTGGCTAGGCTTTTACACCTAGCCTGTTAGTTAAGAATCTTCTGAAGTTTCTTCAGTTGATTCACCTTCAACTTTAGCTTCTTCGCATTCATTGAGCAACTGTTCTAAGTTAGCTCGATGAGTTCTTGAAGCAAAGTCAAGAGCTTCAATAGTGACTTGTAAGTTACCTACTTTTTGTACAATAACTGTAGCTTCCTGCTTCTTTTGTTCGTCACTAATCAAGTTGATGTCAAAGTTAGTTGTAACTCCATCATCATTTTTAATAGTAATGATCATTAGAATTCCTCCCCGTCAGAAAAGAACTCATCACCATCACCATTCTTGTAAGGCACAAGGTCAACGATCTGAACGGCTTGTAAGTCCAATCCTATATAAGGACCATACTTACCCTCACCGGTATATTCATTGAACTGAACTCTGACCTTAGAGCCATTACCCACAGCAGTTGTAACTTCTTGCTTATCAGAATCAAGCAGTCTTGGTGCAGGTCGAATCATTCCATTCGGACCATTTACCTTACGCTTAATTACAATAGCAGGACCTTCATCATGCTGTTTTACTTTATGTCCACGACTTGCAAAGTCATTTGCTGTCGCTTCATCGACAACTAAATCAAGCGTATATACAGGCTCGAACTTAGTGTTCGGCGTTGTGATACTTGCCCATTTAGCAGTTCCTTCTAGTATTGCCATATTTACCTCCTATGGTTAGTTATTTAGAAGTCGGTTAAAAACTGGGAGAGTTTTTGAGCAAACTACTCTCGGAGTTCCAATGTGTATTGAGCCAACTATGCTTTGGAGATAGAGGGCTTGGAAGTGTTGACTGCTCATAAAGATGCCCATTATACACCTATTCTTTTCCAATGTCAAGAAGTATTTCTTCCATTGTTATAACAGGATTTTCAAAAAGAGTAACCAAAAACTGTTCTCCATCTTTTTGTATTTCATATGCAGCTTTACCTTCATAGAATTCTTTGTAATGTTCAGATACATAAGCTTCAAATTTTCTAAGATCGTCTTTGTCAAAGATAGCTGTCTCTCCTTCAGCCATCATCCTTTCGTATATGTAGTTCATGCAACCTCCTGTGTTGTCCACCAAGTAGGCTTAGTTCGATTGCGTTCCCATTTGGCATAGTGTTTTTCGTTAATGCAGTAATTACGATAAGCAATGATAGCATCCTCATTCTTATACTCCTCAGGCATAGCCTGTGCTAGTGGTGTCATGCTTGTATGTGTAATGTTGTCAGGCATCTTACTCAATGGTTCTTCTAGCTTGACAACACTTGCATGTTTCCTACCATACCTATACTCATACTCAAGTCCTAGTGCAAGGAAGTGTCGATACAACCATGAGTAGTTAGAGCTAGATTCCCTAGCCCATATAGTGCATGGATGATTCATGTATGCTTGTTTGTATAGTCCATTAGCATCTGCATACTCATCACCATCTAACAACCTGTGTGCTGTGCATAACATCTGTGCTGTTTCCAATGGCATCTTGACTAACATCTTATCAGGCTGTGCTTCTGCTGATATGGTAGGACATTCATCAAAATAAAATATGTTCATTTACCTTATCCTCTTTTAATATATCTATAACTACCAGCATCCCATTTAGCATCTAATAGTTTAACCAAATCATATTGTAAACTATCTAAATTGTGAACATCAGACAACCATAAATCATTGGTTTCGTGTAAAGTATTTAACATGCTTCTAAGTTTGTTAATGTATTTGAACAGATCATCATACTCGCTTGTAGTCAATTCAATAGTTACTTTATTTTTTAATATTTTAGTTTTCATTTACCTTGCCCTCTATATTTTTTTAAGTTGGCTTTCTTATTTTTATTCATAGTAGAGGTGCCAACATTACCTCTACCTTGACTTGTCTTCTTACCACCTTGTTTGGTAGCTGAAGTGTGTGTACTTTTATTCCATGTCTTTGCCATACCTATTTTCCTCTACTGTTGCTTTGCGTTTATCTCTGTACTCTGTAATCCTTCGACCATCTGCATAGTCTGTGATTTGTTTATACCATAACCCATCTTTGTACCTTGTGTCAATAGCTACAACTTGTTTAGCTTGTTTTTCTAATTCAAGTATCTCTCGTTGCTGTTCAACAGCTTTACTATATTCAGTCATTTTGTTCCCTCGATTTTTTTAATTCCATTAATTCATCCCACTTATAAAACTTCTTAGTCTCTGCATCCCAAAAGTTTCCACGATGTGCTTGTGGTGGGACATAAGGTTCTATTTTATCCTTGTCAACCAAGTACATATACAACCCTGTCATTGCAATAAGTAAAACACCTGCTATTACTATCAGTATTATTTCCATGTTATTTTGTATCCTTTAATAAATCTTGAATTAATTTTTCATCGTTAATAATTTCTCTCATTTCTCTTAAGTATTTTAAGTTTGAATTTGTTACATTCCAAGATTCTTTATCTTTGCTTCGTACAATTGTATATATCTTACTAATTCCTTGAAAAGAAAGCATACTATCAAGTGCTTGATAAACTGTAGTAGCATAAGTTTTTAGTTGTTGTTTCTCACCATCATTTAAAACATCAATAATATATTCATCCATTTTTATTTTCCTCTATGTTTTGTAAGTCTTGATATGTTTTAATTTGTGGATATTTTTTTAACATTTTTAAAACCCACCCATCAGACATATAAGATAATAATCTCTGACCACCTGCATTAATAGTTTTTTCATCAGGCAATAGATCATCTACATTATCGACAGTGATTACCTTACCTTGATCTTCAGGCAATATAGATTGAAGCCATTCAACCTGTAAAGGTTTGATAAGCTTACGAAGTTTTTTTATTTGTTTACTGTTCATTGCCAAGCCTTAAACTCCATGTATGGTTCTTCTCTGTGTCCTTCGGGTAAAAACTCTACCCTGTCAACAACTTCTTGTAAGTCATATGTTGTTGCAGTTGTTTCGCCTTCATCATCATGACCCATAATCAATCCTTTACCTGCAAAGTTTCTACCCGACCAACTAAAGTATCTTTGATTACCTTCAACCAATAGTCCTTCATCATCTACATACAAATCATCTGCATCAGATAGGCTTACTACATCAAAGGTTCTACATTCTATTAGGTCATAGATTTCTCTATAGTCCCCACCATATACTGCTTCTTTAACTGTCTCGTCAAATGGATTTATTAAAATTACTCGCACTTTTTATCTCCTTAAATTTAACTCCAAGCAGTTTGTGTATCCTGTCCTCAAACAAGCTGACTTGATCTATCACTGCTTCTTGTTCTTTTGTTGTCATGGTTTCCCAATCATCTATAAAGTCTAATGGATTATGTTTCAACCCATCAAACACCTTCATCAAATAATCTGATATGGTGTGTTTAGCTTTTACCTTTGCTGACACCTTAATCTTTTTGTATTGTATCATAAAAAGTTTCCTTAGTCAATAGACACATACTTAAAAGGTTTAACAGACTCCATGTTTTCTAAAAAGAATTGTCTGTAATCCCCGTCATTATTAATGCAACCACCTACTAATATCTCATCATCATCATTGTATTTAATATCTGATACAGTCAAGAGAATTCTTTGTTCATACTCACCTGTTTCAATCTTATGATATTTAAACATCAAACCATAGCCATTAAAGAATGCTTTTGATATTGCTTTTTCTACTATTACAGCAGCTTTTTTATAGTCATAGTCTTCCTTCATATTGCCCTCGCATTTATTAAATCAATTACAAAGCCTGAAGTATCTTTCTTGGCTTCACCTTTCTCAATCAGTCCGACCACCACTTGAGTTTCATCTAAGAATCTCATGTCATGTTTGTCCCCATCAATTACTTTCAAACCTTTAAACATTTTAGGTAGAGCATCACGAAAGACTACTGCTATGTTGTTCGATACCTTGTCGAACAGAGTAGCATACTTATCATTGGCTTCGGAATAAGACC
>Ga0208645_1003564_pt1 | contig 11461 bp, 24 predicted proteins | sample VirMetDEL_Sep_01_FD_184519 | JGI IMG/M metagenome (GOLD analysis project Ga0208645, IMG submission 184519) | Aqueous microbial communities from the Delaware River and Bay under freshwater to marine salinity gradient to study organic matter... | ecosystem: Environmental > Aquatic > Marine >...
GAAGACTTTTTACTAATGTCTCACGTTGATTACGTGCATTCCAATAGTTTTTCTGAACTTGTTCTCGTTTATCTTTGAGTTCGTTAACTTCGTAGGTATCACCATCTTCACGAGCTTTTTCAATTTGAGCTTCGATAGAATGGTACTCTTTAGAAAGAGCTTGTTCATTTGAATATAGAATAGCTGCTGAGGCTTTAGATAAGGTTTGGATTTCTCCAACCTTTTCCTGATACTCCTCTTCTAATTGTTTTCTTGCGTCACCGAGTTCTCGACCCTTCTTAGAAAGATGTTGTTCAGTAGAGTAACCTTTGATAAGGTCACCAAAAGAAACTTCAGTATGTTCGCCATCAATTTTGACAACAACTTTTGCTTCTAGATCTAAATCATCAGTAGCATACACATCAGGTTCATCGGTAGCGGATTCTTCATCAGCATCTTCTTCGTCCGTGTCTTCTTCTAATTCTTCAGTCTCGTCTTCAACTTCTTCGCTATCGGCTTCTTCAGATTCCATTGGGTCTTCTGAATCTGATTCGTCCGTGTCTAACTCAGGCACTTGCTCATTGGGTAGAGATTCTACGAAATTAGAGTTCCGTACAATGTCAGCCAGCAAAGCATCTTCTGTTTGACTAACCTCTGCGATAGAGTCATCCATTTGGGTAGAATCTACAGGTGCTTCGGTATTGTTATCCATTTGCTACCTCCTTCTTAGGGGATTGCTTTGAGGAATTATTTAATTCTTTTTGATATCGTTCTACAAGATTATGCATATTGGTTAAGTCAGTAGAATTAAGTTTTGCTTTTCCACCACTCCGCATAGAGTCATACTCTAGTGTGTTAATCATATCTTTGTAGTTTTTAATTAGTTGTTCGTAATCAATTGGTCTCATTGTTGTCCTCCTGTAAGTGCGGGACATTTTTCCCGTACATCTCAAAGCTCATCATTTTCTCTTTAACACTACCAAGTGCTAAAGCAGAAGAGTAGAGAAACTCACGAGATTTAGTTTCATGCGGCTCCGTCTTGAGCCATTCAATAAAGAAGTCTACTAAGACCTCTCCATATACTTCATCAAAAAACTCATCCCGTTCCCTAGCTGCGAAATGCCCTTTTACATGAGCACTCCTAGCTAGTTCTTCGGGATGAACTTTATGATTACCATATGATTTTTTATTACCCAGCTTCTTCTCAGCTGCTTTACGGTATTTTTCCATTAGGTTCCTTATTGTTGTTGATCACTCATTGGTGATTGTTGCGGTGGAGATGCTAGGATCTGCCTTGCTAACATAATGATTTGATCATACCCAGGATGTTGTGGTAACTCCGCACCTTCCTTTGTTGCTTTGATTTGTAAATCAGCCCATTCTTGGAAGTGCTTATCAATTGACACAGCAAGTTGTTTAGCGTTATCATCCTGTGTGTTCTTTGTTTGAGCACCAGTGTACATAACATTAGCTTCCGATAGAGATGTTTCTGCTTCAATCTTACGTTGTTGAAGAGCTTGTTGAGCTTGGGCTTCTTCTTGTTGTCTTTGAATAGCCTGTGCTGCTTTTTCTTTAAACTCATCTGTATCATAGTTTACTAAGAAATCATTACTGTCTACATCCATAGCTTCAATAAGTTTAGTTGCAAGAACTGCAGAAGCTTCTGGTTTAATAACCATACCTGCACCCTGTTGTTGTAGAGCTGGTAATATTTCTGCAGCAATACGACTATACTTAGAAATCATAGATGTGTTAGAGTTTTCACCAATATCAAGCATTACTTCTACATCCATCTGGGATGGAAGTGTTGACATATCAATTGATCCATAAGCTCCACCAATATTATATGGTATGTTACCTTTCATGCTTTTATGCATAGTTGTATAAATACCCATAATCAAACGTTTAAAGCCTGTCTCAGCAAACCTACGAGCAATATGTTGAATACGCTTTTGGGCTGCAGACTGTACGGCACTTAGTTTCTGCTCAGAGTTTCCTGACACATAAAGAGTATCATTGAGTCCTTGTGCAGCTTTTGACATACCTGTAGCTTGTTCTTTTATTAGCTGCAAATGTTCAAGAAGTGGTACAGTACCAGTTGAGATTGTTTCTGGAGGTAACTGTTGTACAGCACCTACAGGACTACCGTTAGTTGGTATGATCTGTTTTGGTTTCATATTCTGCAATGCAGAGAAGTCTACCACATTCGGATCCGCTAGTTTAGGCGAATAGTTAGTGAGGTATGTATTCTCTACAAAGCCACGTAGGATAGCTGTCGATGCTAATGTAGAACTACGTGTAAAGTCTGCCATTGATAGTCCATAGAATTCAAATGGAATATCAATTGGAACAATAGACGCTAGTGGGATATAGTCACAATCTTCTTCATGAAGGATATGTGCACCAGCAATAATAAAGTGTTTTAGTTCTGCAATACCATCACCATCACGATCAACACGTAGCCAACACTCAGTTACAATAACTTCTTTATTTGCTTCTAGTGGGATAGCTTGTTGCTGGATAGATCCTTGATAGTATTCCTGACCAGTAACCTGTTTACGGGCTGCGATATCTTGAGAGTATTTTGATGCACCAACCCAAGACTCATCACCTAGTTCATCCCAAGCATCAATATTATCAGCCATTTCTGGATAGAACTTACGAATCTCTGATCGTGTCATTTCATTTTGAACACCAACAAAAGATGCATCATCAATTGTTGTAGCGTCCCTTGAAATACGAAAGTTTTCTGGTGGAACTAATTCAACCTTAACCTTAGATTTGTTAATACGTTTACGAATACGAACATCAACGTACATAAGTTCAACTTCTTGAGAGAACTCTTCCGGTTGATTTTCAAATTGTAGATCACCTACAATCTCAACGTCATCATCTGCAAGAAGATCGTCAAGGTTTGGTTGACTAATCTTTTCGTATTCTTCAAATACGTAATCGTAATCCTCTACATATCCCCAACGACAGACAGCATTCTTCCACAACAAAGCGGCTTTCATCCACTGTTGAATAAGTTCCCATCCGTTGTTCTTTTTAAATAGACAGTAGTTGACTAGATCTGATGCATCCTTTGCTGCCTGGATAGCCCCAGGGGTTGCATCATAGGGTATCATTCGTGCTAACTTCTGATTACTAAGAAACAAATCAGACAATACTGCAGTGTATGCTTCAACAACTTCAGTAGTTGATGTATCGACAATAGAACTAACACCTTGTGGTGCTAGGTGAAAGTCGGCAACACCTGCATATTCATACGTTGCTTTTAGTCGCTCTCTTGCTAGTTCTGATGAGTTTAACCAATCACCAGTTGAGTTTTGTATACCCGACTCAACAAGATTGACAAGTTGCTCATCACTAACAACTTCTTTATAACCGTGGGGTTTATCCATTAATTCTTCCCTCCGGTACCGGAATAGATAGGCTTAGCCTTTTCTAATTCCTTTACAGAGTAAGCGCCAGCTTTTGGCAACGGAGCCTGTGCTTTCTTAGGCTCTTTTTGTTTGTGTGTTTCTTCTATAAATCTAGACATGTTACCACTCCTGGGTTTACGCTCTATGTCGTTTTACTTTGCTTGCAACCTTTTTAGGTTGTCTGCTAAATTGTTTTCCTGCTTTTGTAGCTTTTCTCTTAGCCCTAGTGGTAGCAGCGTGTTCTGCTGCCGTGAGACTTCCCACAGCTGAAGCTGGCATATAACGCTCTCCAGTAGCCAACGGACCTTGAGTAGAGTTCTTACCACTTTTGGTTCGCCACTTCTGAGAAGTCCATTTGTTCAGACTTTTTTGCGATGGCTTTCTCATTCCTAATCTCGATAGCCTCCACCATTTGCTTTATATTGTTTAGCAAGCATCTGCGCCTTTCTAGCCGACCATTGGCCTGGACGACCTCCTTTACCACCCGCTTTAATTTTGTTAAACAGGTTTTTACGCATGGTCGGTTTTGTGTAGTTTCCTGCCTCATTAACAGCCATCTCCTTCTCCTACCATTTTACTTTGTCTGCCCAGTAAGCAGCACTTAAAGGACCACGTGCAATATTCTTTGCGTGTCTGGCCTTAAAAGATTTACGTTTCATTTTCATACGCCTAGATTCACCAGCCTTTGGTTTACCTGCAGTACTTGCTCCCTTTTCTCCAAACCGGATTAACTTTCCTTTCGGTGGGTTACCACCCGACCTTGCAAGAACAGCATGGGACTTCTTTGGGTGCCCAGGGGTTCTCTTTGGTTTGTTGTAACCGGAGAAGGTTTCTCCACCTTTTGTAATTGACATGGTTCTTCTCCTCCTAAATATACAATAGGGCTTTTATAATTATTTCTTTTCCACTTTGGGGGTGTCATTATACTTACCAATACCTGCCGCAGTGATCTGTCCTATAGTTCTACCACAGCCAACACAATATTTACCCATAGCATCTAATGTGCATATGCCGATACATGGACTACGATTTGTGTTCATGGCCCATCCAGATTCCGAATACACCAGTCATAACACCCATGACAACAGACACAAAAGCAGACTGTGCTCCTGTTGGATTATCTAGTTCCATAAACCATTCAGCACAACGCCAAGACATCACTGTACTTGCCAGCATCATTAAACGAGGAAGTATCTTCCATTTAAGAAATGTTTCTACTGTTACTGGCATACAAACCTCCGTTATGATACTTCTTTTTCTAAAGTTTCTACTTCTTCTTTAAGAAGTCTTAGTCGTTTTTTCTTTTGGATAAACTCACGTTCTTCTGGAGACACGTGACGTTCAACATGCATACGACCAAAACCATCGTGATAAATATCAATTGAATCTCCTGATTTATAGTCTTCTTCTAATAACCAGGTTTTTTTAAATAACAACATAGTTTTCTCCTATTTTGTTTAGCTTTTCTTGCTTTTTATTTTTTCTGTATATAAAATAAGTGGTGGTATTTCCGCTACGTACCACCGGACGTATGAGGACAACGCGGAACTCTAGGGTCCTTAGTGACCCTTTTATCCTTTATGTTCTATAAGGGGTATATGGATTAAGACACAGAATAGTGTTTAGATTAAATTACTGTTTGGCTTCCACTATGGGTTTGAGCACGATTTATCCGTCTGTGTAGTGGTAGTAAGAGTATCTATATGTTTACAGCCAGTTTGTGTCCACTTGTTCAATAGTAGATAGCTTCTGTTTCCAAGATACATTTGAGGTACCTAGTTTATCCCAATGGGTCCGTAGTACTTCACATCCTATAGCTAATGCAATAACTGAATCATCGTAACAGTTAGGAGCAGCCTCTGTTTTACCTGTATCAGTAGATATATAATCCTTAAGTTCCTTAATGATTTGAACAGAAGGTATTAACAACTCTTCGTTTTCTATAAGGTTCTTTAGGTTTGCTATGATGACAGGTTTAGTAGCAGATGTAGTTCTAAACCCTAGTCGTACACCTTCTTCTTTAGATACATTAGCTACTTTAGTTTGTCTGTATAAGTTTATGTAGCCCATACTGTCAAGTTTCTGTAACGTAGCAATACCCATAGAGTTAGATTCTACAGCTAACAAAGCATTGTTGTAGTATCTCCCTAAGTAAAACAGTAGATCTCCCCACATAGATGGATCAATCTTATTGTTCCTATAATGAGCAACTACTTCATAGTTTTTATTTAGTACAACTGCAGCAGAATAGTCTTGACCTACCCCCAGGGCAACATCAGCAGCAATAACATAAGGTGAATCCCAATCAGGGAACTGGTATATGTACAGAGAACCTTCTTTGTTTTCATCAAACATTTTAGATGAAGGATCCCATTCAGACCTTCTCTCGTAGGATTGTGGTACTAGTGCGTCCAGACGCTCCAGGTTGAAGACGTTAGATCCTGACATAATAAACGCTTCGTCAGCTGTTGATGGGTACTCTTGTTTGAACTTGAGTTCTCCACCTTCTGCAATCTTAAGCCTTCTCCAGTAGATCTGTCCGTTGTCAAGGCTATGTTTATCTCGTAGCTTTTCTTCTTCAACTGTTAACTCCATGTTCTCTGGGGGTTCTCTAGTGTATTCCGGTGTAATATACCACGGTAAGAAGATTGGTAGGTATTCATTGTCACCATCTACAGCACCCTTCCAGAGCCTGTAGAACTCTCCTTGAGCACCATTAGCTGTAGACTCCAGAATAACCTCTGTTCCATCAGCACTTGAGATACCCTGGAAAAGTCCTGCTAGGATCTTCTCATCATGTTGCCAGAAAGCTACTTCTGAACAGTGTGCTATAGTTGGCGTAGTACCTCGTCCAGCTTCTGGAGACCCCGCTGTATATAATCGATAAGAAGCAGTAGCATCTTTATCAGCCATAGCGGGACTATTAATAATAATTTCTTTAGCATTACTACGTATTTCTTTAGGAGCAAGATCACCTTCCATGTTACGGATAAGATTCTTTGACATATTAAATAGGGCATCTGACGTAGCCGAATCATGAGCCATGACAACTGATCTCGCATAGGGAGTATAGTAGCTCTTCCAGAAGACTCGTCCAGCGCAGTATGTCGAGATACCTTGTTGACGAGCTTTGAGAATAATTGCCCTAACCTTTCCTGTATCATTCTTTTGTTTCTCCAGTTTTTCTGTAATTATCTTCTGAGCTTCGTTAAATATAAATGGTACAAAGCCTTGTGATACATCTTTTGTTACAATTTGTATTTGTTCTTGTGCAAATCTACTGAAGTTATCTTCATAGTCTTTGAGTCTAGACCTTCTTTGCTTTTCTTTAATTAGTTTAGCTATATCTTTTTTGTTCATATCTATGGTTGTCCCCTGAATATGTTTAAGTACCCCTGGTTGTTTATAAGTGTTTCTTTGAGTAAGCCTGATTAAGGTAACAATATATATAGGTACCCCGATTACTTTCGTAGCCCCCCAATGTAGCCCCAGACAAGCTGTGGCTTCTAAGTGGTACTAGCAGTCCCCGTAGACCCCTAAGGGCACTCACAGAGCCTTGTAGAGGGATTAAACAACCTTTTATACTCTATAAGGGGTATATGTAGTCCTTTACTGAGATCTTTACCAGATGGTGGGTACTGGGAGTGTACTATGAGAGTACCGAAGGACAATGCTTCAATGTATATACCCCTTATAGAAAAGGCCTAAGAATGTTACTATACTACTATAAGTATCCTATAGATACTCTAAGTACTTATAGACTCTTATAGTGTCTTATACTAGGCCTCAGACAAGCTGAGTCCTCTAGATGGTAACAATAATGTTATCATATCTACAGGAGTACTACATGACTTACTATGTTGTCAATGGAGTCGTTTACTTCACACATAAAGAAGCTCTAGCTGCTAAAGAGCAATGAGTGTCCTTAGGGGCACTCTCATCACACTCAAAGATCTAAGAAAGGATCTGTCATGCATATCACTAAACATGCTAAGGTTCGCTTAGCTCAAAGAGGAGCATCTGTTCGGGATATCTTCATTGCTTTACAAACAGGCAACAAGATGCCTAACAGAACTGATCCTAACAACAAGTTCACATTCATAGATAACAGAACAGGTTTGTATGTTGTCACTAACTCAGAGGTTACTGTTGTAATCACTGTATTCTGGAAAGGTCAAATCAATGTGTAACTATATTGATATCGTATTCGCCTTTGTTGCTGTATGCCTAGCAACATCTATAGCAACACTTGTATTCATGGGTATTGTACCACTGATACATGATCTCAACAAAAAGTTAGGAGAATAACATGACTGTACTCGGTCTCTTGTTGACACTCATAGGCTTCTTCTTTTCTCTTGCAGCACTCATGAGTCACTCAGATCCATTCTTTATTATAACATTTGTAATACTAACTATTACAGGTGTTGTTATATACTCAGCAACTCTTGTAGATTGGAGCTAACATGATAACAGCTATTATTCTTTTGATTCTGTTTATGTACATACCTCTGTGTCTAATGCATTGGATGACATTCGGTGACAAACCTTGGTACTTAAGGTACAAAGAGGTGTTCACGATTGCTACTGTGTTCTGGATTGTAGTAATCATAGAAACATTCAAATAACTATAGAAGGCCGCAGACAAGCTGCGTCCTCAAATTGGCTTCAACTAATGGAGCCTCTTCAGGCACATCCTGTGTCACAATCAACAGCAAGGAAGGTAATATCCCATGCTAACAGAAGTACGTAATTTCAAGATCACTGATGTAACTATCAACTATCCTAAACTGGATAAACCTGTCAATCCCTTTGGTACTGAACAGTATGAGCTACAGATTGCTACTGCTGACGAATCAAAGGTCAAGGAACTTGAGGATAACTATATCAACTTCCGCAGGAAAGATGGTGAATTAGTCAAAGACGCTACAGGTATGTTCACTGCTAGTCTTAAACGTAAAGCACATAAAGCTAACGGTGAAGACAACGGTAAGGTACGTGTAGTAAACTCTGACCTAACACCTATGGATAAGCTTACTACAATCGGTAATGGCTCTAAAGCTAATGTCATTGTATTCCAATATCCATATGATGTAGCTGGTCGTAAAGGCGTGGGTAGTTCACTTACTGCTGTACAGATCACAGACCATATCGTATATGCACCTAGCAACGGTGTAGACTTTGAAGCTGTAGGTTCTATTGAGCCAACAGAAGTTCAAGGTTCAGCTAGCGATCTGTTCTAGTTCTATGTCCTGAGCATGACACTAATCTGCTCTCTTCATTACAGGGATGATAAACCTGTATGCACATTATGTAAAGTAATGTGGTAAGCTATGGGATGACTCAGATGCCCTTCTATTAGAACACATTGTACCTTGAAGAAAGGGCAGTTCTAATATTGCAGTCAGGCAGACCTCTGTGGTTAACCTGACTGCTCTCTTCAGGATCTGGTTGTAGTCCTAATACAAATGCAACAAGCGGTACACGTACTGCGTCTTCAAAAGAACCCTAAGCACGATGGATTAATAACCACGGTGGGGCACATCGCAGAATCAGATTCGGGTGTTCAGTGCTACATACTGTCAAGACAGGGAGAGAAGCGTCCCGTATGCACCTATGTTGGGTGAAAAACTACATAAGCTAGTCGTGGTCTAATTACAGATCACGCATCTTCAAATTGCAATGCTGCCTTGCGAGGGTAGTGGCACAGCTACAACTGTGTCGAGTGGGACTCTGTAACAAATTAAACTGCGTATAGGTGATGCATCCCAGTCACACTGTTACACCCACATCTCGCCAGTTTCGAATAGCGACTCTGTGTGCTCGGTCTTAGTTAACCTTGTAGCACCAGAGGCGCTTGTTAATTTCATCGCAAAAAGTCCCCCTTCGAGGGGCACTTTGTGCATCCTTCGGGGAATCTCGTACTAACATCTGTGTGTCTCTTACAATAACGAGAGACACTCAAAGAATTTTTAGTCGAACCGACAAAACGCATAGGAGTAAAATGAGTATATTCACAGACCCACACGCACGTAAAGATACGTTTGAATCAAAAGTATACACCAGACTACTTGCTATTGCAGATGCAGAAAAAGCTAATGCAGACGACAGTGGTGATGATGTTGATTGGACAATCTTTGAACATGCCGAACAAAACGTAAGTGAATGGGCAGCAGTCCATGAAGAAAGGATTTGGAAACATGTCTAATGACAATAGTAACGAATGGCGTGACAGTGACACTAGTGACATACGGGCTATCGTTCACAACACTGTAGAATTCACACTAACAGATCCAATTGTAGGTGGAGAACGTCCATTACTTATGGAAGTCAGTAAAGCACATAACAAAGAAATATTCATAAGTCAAACCGGCAGGGTGATTGTAGTCAAAGCTGACTATGTAGATGAAGCTACAAGTATCCTTGCAGACTGTGGGATCATTGAAGATGTCGCCCTGATCAAACATATCACTGAATATGAAATCCAACATGATGATGTGTCGGTAAACTAAATATGGATATAGGACTCATCTTCGTCTTCATATTTCTGTTCTTTGCAATGATGTCATTTATCAGAAGCTTTATAACAGGAAGATAAAAATGGATCCTATCAAACCAGTCAACCGTATTGCCCGTACTATGCTTATGAACAGGCAAGGCAAACAGGTTGTGCAGTCAAAAAAGATTTACAACAGAAAGAAATCTAATGACACTCACAGAAAAGAAAATACAAAGAATGGTAGATAACTATCAATTCATTCGTACTTGTCTACTAACTGATTACAATGACAAGACAATCGAAGAGCAAATGACTCAGCTGTATTATTTCCTACGTGACCAAATGCAAGACGTAGAACGTATCGATAGACAAGATGCTATTGATAATCGTAACCGTCTTAACAGTAATGGTTACACAGGAAAGGCTGGTCACTGATGGATCTATCAAACAATAAAATTGTAGTTATCCCAGAATCATGGGATGATATAAACAACTATATAAAAGATACTTTTGAATACAAAGCTTACGCAACAGTCCTTGCACTCATGGTAGAAAACTATACACTACATGAGTTCAGTAAAATGAGTGGTTATGGCTTCTCTGAATGGAAACAGGAGTATCTTAAAGATGTCGAAATTACGAATTGATATACGATGTGTTGAATACTATGATGTCGATTTATATTGTGATCTACCATATGAGTTTACAATAGATGACATTGATGACATATACTCTAATGGATACGGTGAAGTAGCCATAGAACTAACAAAAGACTCTAGTAAGGAATTTATGAAACTTGCTAGACGAGATGATTTATTCTCTTCCAACGATTGGAAAGAACACATTCTTGGATCTGGATGTATGTACTTAACAATTAATCTGCCAAATGATTGGGATTTCTATCAAGCATCTGTAGAAGAATGGCAAGATGGTAGAGTAATTGTAAAGTTAAGAGCACTACATAATGATATGGAATGCTATGAAGTTGACCACCAAGTCAGTCAATGGGAAGAAGAACTATGAGTATGTACATTGTGTCATGGCAAGTCAAACAAACAGTTGACAACAAACCTGCACTTGTAGATCACTGGCAGGTATCTCAAGATTGGTCTCATGCATCTGCAATGTACGATCTAGTCCTGAATGAAAACGATGATGTATACTGTGCCGCTATATCACAAATTGTTATTGGTACAGAACCGCATTGGTATGAAGGGAATAATGATGGTTGAAAGTAAAACACTCTGGTTACAACTAACCACTACCGAGGCTAATGCGTTAATGGTAATGCTTGATAGTGAGATGGAAAGTCAATTTCAATACGACAGTCTTGACCTAAGAGAATGGGAAACACTGGACTTAGAAGCATACAAAATGCTAGCCTTCCATAAATACAAAACATGGTATACAAGGAACTGTGATGGGTAATAAAAAAACAAAAACCGAATGGGAAATCAACCAAGAACAAGCCGCTGCCACGTGGAAAAGCATGACACCTAAACAACAACAGGCTGTGCTAGAAATGCTACAGGCTTTTGTACCAATCAGACAATCAGTA
>Ga0208645_1003568_pt1 | contig 11455 bp, 20 predicted proteins | sample VirMetDEL_Sep_01_FD_184519 | JGI IMG/M metagenome (GOLD analysis project Ga0208645, IMG submission 184519) | Aqueous microbial communities from the Delaware River and Bay under freshwater to marine salinity gradient to study organic matter... | ecosystem: Environmental > Aquatic > Marine >...
ACCACTAATGTATCGTCAGTGATGCGAGTGTCGTCCGTAATCTCCCAAATCATCTTTTGGTAGTCAGGCTCGTCCATGAGGTCACCAGCCTTGTACTCCTTGTCCAGTTTCTTGTATTCCCAACGGTTAGGGTCGGACACGATGTACCGTGTACTGTACGATAGACCGAACGACCATGCACCATGTGAACTGCTTGTGTTACCACACCGATATGCATCGAATGTTTTGAGTACGCCCTCACGAATCTGTTCTTGCGACAGCACTCGCTTGGCGTTCTTCTCCTCGTCTTCAACTCGGCGCACAATGTTTGCAAGATGTTGTTGCTGTACTCGCAATGCTTCTTGGTCAATGAATGAAGCACGCTTGTCCCAGTGTGCATCAACGATTGCTTGCCACCTCTCCATCTGTTTGCGCTTGATGTTGAATTGGTTCCACACCACTGTCGATGTGATGCCACGGTAGTTGCCGCCGTATCGTTGGTAGCGTGTGTACGGCACGTTAAGTCTCACGTACTGTACATCACGACTGTAACCACGTGAGTTCTTCGATGAGAAAGCGTATTGCTTTCGGTGTTCTTTGAGCCAAGCCATGCCCGACTTGATGCTCTCCTCACTTATCTCAGTGAGTGACTTCATCTTTGACTCCTCACTCGGTGTACTCCAACTCATCCCATTACCTCGGAATATCCTGAGTAGTCTGTTCACGCTGACTGGTACATTCGTCCAGCCAATCTTGCTCGTTTGTTCTTTCCATTCTGTCTTTGTTCCTGTCATTCAATCATCTCCCAGTACCATTCGCTTCGTTACCTCTCGGTCACCGAGTACCCAACGGAGTGCATAGGTTGCACCTTGCAATCCCTTGTAGTTCCTCATGTGATGCGCTCGTTCCTTCGTTGAGAGGTCTCTATCGAAGGACGCTTCTTTACGCCGTGCGAGTTCTCGCTCGACGCGTTCAAGCAGGGTTTCAATCTCAACCCATGTTCGTTCGTATGTGAATTCAATCATAGTCTGTCACCATTCCAGTCGTACTTCCATAGTCCGAAGTCGCCATCTTCCCATGCCCAGTTGAGATAGTACTCACGCTCGCCTTCGATGAAGGGTGGCCGCAGTGTGTTCTCGTTGAGCCAGTCTACTGCTGCGTCACTCAGGAAAACCAAGTCGTCGAACTGGTCGTCGGTCAAGTCAATGACTTGAGCCATGAAGTTCACGTCAGCAAGTGTCTCCAGTTCGCAAGTGAAACCATGCTCACTTGCAAAGTCAATCAGTCGCCAAGCATTGTATGCAAATCCGAATGCTCCATCGAAGTAGCATCCGACATCGTCGTCTGTGTACTCAGCGATTCGACTCGGCTTGTCTTCGTCGTGTTGTAGTTCTATCCATTTCATTGTGCTTCCTCCAGTTTGTATTGTCTGTCTCCCATGAGTTCATCGAGTGCTTCGTACCAATCCTCCTCGGTCTTCAAGCACCATTGATACACGCCACCGTGTCCATCGACTTCCGCATGCCCTGTCTCACGGAGGTAACTGACGATAGCGTCTTTGTCCTCATTTGTGAATACATCAGCGTCCACGTTCTCAAGGTCGTACTCAAGCGTGTACGATACAAAGTCAAGGTACTCTTGCCATTCCCATTCGTAGTATTCGTTGGTCTCGTACACTCGCTCAAGGTAATCCATGCCGTTGTCGTTGTGGTATTCGTACACCATCTCGCCAGCCTTTGTGAGTTTGTCATCAACGATGGGTCGTACATTGATTTGCTTGACCCAACCGCACGCCCAGTGTGTGAAGCGTACGATGTCTACGTTGTCTTCATCCTCATGCTCAAGGTCTCCGACAAACATGTTGAATGCAATCTCTTCTTGCTTGGTCTGAGTCGGAGCGTACGATATGCTCAGTACCCATCCGTCGTCTTCCCAATAGTCTGGTCCACCGTAGTCTGATGGGTACTCTTGTTCTTTGATTCGTGCTTGCCAAAATTCAATCGCTTCTTGTTCGTATGTCATCTCAACAACTCCTCGTGTTCTTCTGCCTTACTCATGAAGAGGTAGCAGTGTATGTGTTGATAGCGCAATGGGCTACCCTTCATCGGGACAGCGATGCCCCATATGTCTTCACCGCAGTGTGTGCATTTGTATGCTGCCATGTCAAAGCCACCTCTGTTTGATAGCGTAGCCACCACAGGAATCAGGTTCGCCGTTGCGACGACCATGTGGTTCAGGTGTACCGTCAGGCCAAAGGACTTGACCAAGACTGTAGATGAGATGGAAGCCCATGTCCATACCACATCCTCCAACCTTGATGGCATAGTATCGGTCACTGTACTTCCAGTCCAGTGCCTTCGCCACAAGATAAGTGAAGTCGTAGGGGTAGTCGTCTTTGATTTGACGCACCTTGATGAAGCGGGTCATGCCCGACTTCGTAACGTGTTCCAGTTGTGTGTAAAGTGTGTCGTTCGGTCTGATGTTTTCTTTCAGTTGTCTGATTGCTTCTTCTCTGTTCATGTTCATTCCTCCTTCATTCTGTTGAGGATTCCTACGATGTTTCCTCCCCATCGGTTGTCGCACCATGTGGCGAGTTCAAAGATGAGTTCTTCATCGAATTCGTCCTTGTAGTATTCGCTCATCACATCCTTGAAACTATCCGCCAAGTTGCAGTAGCCAATCATGTGCATCATCAAGTCAAACATTTCTTTGGTTATCATTCTCATGCCTCCCAGTATTCTATGTAGATGTATTCTTCTGTCTCGATTCGTATCTTCTCTTCGCTCATGTTTATTCACCTTGCTTAACAAGTCCTTCGATTGCGGAGAAGCAGTCTCCGAACGCTGCACTAATCTCATCGATGCGACCGTCCAATGCCACGATAGCATCAGCGAGGCTCTCGTTGTCGATGACATACTTGTCGTAGTCGAACTCAAAGTTGTCCAGTGTGTAATCCATAATCTCACTCTCGTTCCTGTCCCACAATAGTTCAGCGACTTTGCGATGCACATCGTTTCCAAGCAACTTGTTGAGGAGTGCATCCTCGATGTTCTCAAATTCGATGCGGTCCTCAAGTTCGTAAGCGATGTCGGAGAGGTCAAGTTCTCCAGCGATGTCGCATGCCTCCACATAGCCTGCAACATCATACGTGTCAATGTATCTTGCCAAGTCATCCAAGTCGATGTTGTCGGCCACTTGACTCAGCAGGTTGTCCACGTCGTAGTGCTCGCTCAACTCTTGTGCAAGGTCAGGCATCTCGCCCAACATGGCAGCGAGTTGGTCGTAGTCAATACCGTCCATCAGGCGGTCGTCAATCTGTGCGTCTACAATTTTCTTAATCCATTTTCGTATCATTCAATCATCTCACGTATGTCTGTGTGCGTTTCGTCTAAGGCTCTCGCCTCATCTTCATCGGGTATTGGTTCGCCGTCACGGTCAAGACCTATCTCGTTCAACACTTCGACAGGCCAGTTCTTCGGTGCGAAGAGTGAGCCATCAGTATCACAGTACTTGCACACCTTGAATGTTTGAGCATCATCAACGAAGCCAACGTGTGTATTATCATCACACAAGTCGCAGGTTGGTTTGCTCTCAAGGAAGAAGCGCACCACGATTGAATCATTGCTGTCGTCATTCACGAACTCCCACTTCGTGTGTCCGAATATATCTTCGCACGCTTCATCAATTTCATCTGTCATGTCTTTACTCATTGGCTCACCTCTTCTGTGTATAGTTCAGCGAACTGTTCCTTTCGGGTTGCTTCGATGGCATCCCACTTGGCTTGCAGTTCATCGCTTGCGGTCTTGTCGATTTTTGCATACATCCACAGTGTACCGTACTCCGTAAGGTACAGTTCCATTGTCGGGATGGCCGAGACAAAGTTCCCACTCTCAAGCGTAAGTGGTGTGTCGCTGTTCATTCGGTCCCACGTTTTCTTGATGAGTTCCTTTGCCTTGGTCATGCTGAGTTCAACACACGCAAGGTCACCGCTTGTACAAACGGTAATCTTTACAGGCTCTCCTCGTCGATGCGAGGGTACTGATTCGTCGTTCGCCCTGTCCTTGTGCAGTTGGACAAGGTAGGTCAGTCGGTTCAGTGTATCGGCTTTCGTTAGTTCAGTGTATCTGTGTTCGTCTTTCATATTCATTCCTCCATTGGGTTGTTTCGTTCTTTACTTTCTTCTTTCTTTAAATACCCCAAACTATTTTTCGGGGTACTCATGTGTTGTTCATCCTCAAGGATGAGGACGAGTTCCATTGTGCCATCAGCAAATGTGATGAGCATGTGTGGTGTTGCTTGTCCGTGTCGTGTTTGTATCATTGTCTCACTTCTTTTCCGTTGTCGTGCAGGTGCTTACCACACTCACCACAGTTCTTGTAGTAACAGATGTAAAAGTGTACGCAGTCTTTGCAGTTCTCAGTAGTCATAGTGTTTCATCTCCTTTTCCAGTTGTGCCCATGGGTCATTGTATTCCATGAAGCGTTCCACATACGAGTCGACGGCATCGAGCATCACATTCTTTGGTGCTCCACCACTGTATTCGCACAGCATGTACAGCATGACACTGTTCAGGAATTGTTTGCTTTCGATTGAGTGATGGTCGTAAGGGTCAGGCTTGGGCCTTCGTCCGTGTGCATCGGGTTTGGGTTTCATTGTATCATCTCCATGTTGTGTATGTTCCATCATCGTTAGCAACGAATGAGGTGTAGCCGTTCTCGCCCATGTGTGTGGCGAGGTCTCGTCGTTCCTGAGCACGCTCAGCCTGCTCTTGTTTGTACTCGTCAGTCTTGGAGTACTCAAGCCAGCGCTTGTGTTCAGCCTCTTCTTCTTCCACACGCAGTTGGTTGGGTGTCTTGTCAACAGCATCGAACTTGTCGTGTGTGAAGTGGTCGCCACTCATGTTGGTAATGATGTGGACAATGTGTTGTTTCTTTCGTGAGTAGTCGTACCATTTGAATTGGATGTCTCGCTTTACTCGTGTGGTTTTAATGTACTCAAGGTTCTCGTTGAACCTTGCAAGTGTTGACTCGTGAACTTTGTGAGCGTACTCTTGCTGCTCACCACCGTAGTCCGTTGCACGCCAGCCTTTCGTCGGCATACCAAAGTAGTAGTGTGGCAGATTGTGGTAAGCCCTCATGAGTGGGTCTAATTCTGTTAGTATATCGACAGTCATGCAAGCCTCAGCATAGCGAGGCGCAACTTTCCATTCGTCTCCCATGTTGTTCCAGTCGTCAGGAGCCTCATTGTGTAGCATCTCCTTCGCCAACTCCTCAACCGCAGTAGCGATTGATTCAGTCGTGGTAAATAGAAACCGCTTGATGTCAGCGGCTTCGTCGTAGTCGTATGTTTCTTTCTTCTGTTTGTATATCATTACTGGCATTATTGGTTCAACTCCTCTGTCATGTAGGCAGCGTTCTCACGCTCGGTTTCTTTAGCGAAGAACTCCTCGACTGAAATGAAAGCAACCTCAGCCATGATGTGGCGTTCAATGCGACGAGCCAATTGGTCGACTGTGCTATCGCTCACGTGGTTGCCACACTTTGTGCAGGTGAAGTGACCCTCGCTGTTGCGAATGAGTTCGACAAGGTTGCCCTCCTCGTCACGTGTCCATTCAAGTGAGTGCTTACGGTCCATGAGTATGGCAAGGGAACGCTCAGGTCCCTCAGGCTTTTGCTTGAAGCGCTTGTCCATGCGTGGACCTTCGTGACCATTGCACCATTTGATTTGCTTGACTGGCTTGAACTTGCGACGAGCCTTGACTCGACGTGAAGGCTGAGGCTCAGTCGGCACAGGGGCATCAGCCCAGTGTTGCCAGTTGGTATTCGATTGCTTGCTACGTGTTTGTTTGTTCTTGTTTTTCTTCATGTTTATTCCTCCTCTTGTATTTGTGTGAGTAAGTGTTTGATTACTTGGATGTCTTCTTCCATCATGTCTTTGATTCGTGAGAGTTGTTCGCCTGTGAAGTTCCATAGCAACCCTTGTCTGTACCCCCAGTGAACAGGGCCACCTTCGTATGTTCTGCACGAAAACAAACTTTCGATGCCATCGTCGATGGCAGGTTTGAGTGTTGGTTCACAACGTGGTATCGAACGTGTGCCAACCCATTTCTGTCGTGCTATCTTACCGATGAGTGGGTATGCATCATAGCGTTCAAGTGTCTCGTCAGTCATTGTCGATGCCCCCTGTTGCGATAGTTGTTGTACTCGTCTACCATGTGGTCGATGGTCGTGGGATGAGCGTGGCCTTCATCGTCAGCCAGTTCGCATCCGATGTGGTCAAGGGCATCGAGAATCACGAAGTCCCACCAGTCATCACCGATGTCCTCACGTAAGGGCAGTTGTGCTTTGAGCAATAGAAAAGCAGTGCGTGCGTAGTTCTTGGCAGGCTCAAAGGGAAGTGGTACTGGTGACCTCGTGAGGTCATGGAGCAGGCCCACCATTGAATGGCGTTGTGACTCCATGAGCACTGGGTCACGCTCACGTCGGTGTTTGTTCAGCAGGCTGTAGGCTTCGTCTGTGGTTTCAGGGTATATGTGTGGCATGTCATTCCTCTCCAAGTGATTCAAGGTATTTTTTGTACGAGTCGTATGGTTGGTCAAGGCCCATCACGTTTCGCAGGCTCTTTTGTTGCAACCATGCTCGCTTGCGCTGAAGTTCATGGTATTCAGCACGGACTTCGTTGAACGTCTTGTGAAACATTTGTCTGAGTTGCTCGTCGGCTGTCGGTATCGTGTCAGCGAAGAGACTACCAAGTCCCTCATCTTTGAGTGGCATGTCATTGACTTCACACCATACGTTGTAGCAGTCCACTACAGATGGCTTGTCGTTCCGTGCTGTCTTGCCCATACACAGGCTAACAATCTGTCGACACTGTATGTATTTTGGGTCATGGTTTGTGGCGCCGACTCGTGTGGCGAGATGTTTGTAAATGCTCAGTCGTCGTTCTCTTGTGCGTTCGTCTTCTTCTTCGGCTGTGTTTGGTATCATGTTTGTTCCTCCATTGGTTTGCAGTGTCCCGTTTAGAGTGGGACAAATCCTCTTTTGCAATGTATACTTCGATGGTGTAGTAGTATTCTTGGTTCGTATACAACTTTACTACTTACATATAGATTCTAATAATATATATCTAAGAGTAAGGAGTATTGTAGGAATCGTCACAACTTCTACATCAGCGATGCATACTTCGGAAAAGTGGATTAGTCCCCCTATGCGTATAGGGATAACGTGAATAGGATAAGTCGCCCCTCCCCTATACTATACATAGGGGGTCGATTGTGAATCGTCAATCGCTGGTCGAGTGGTGGTGTGAGGTGTTAGGTTGTGTCGCTCTCTGCGATAGGGAGGACTGGGGATGTGACGATTAGGATGATAATGAATGCGAATGGGAAGGCTACCCACACCGTCACATCACACTGGTATCGCTCCAGTCGTGCGTGCGGTGTGGGTAGCGGGGAGTGGGTGGGGTGTTTGCTTTACACCAACTGTGGGCTATACAGCAAACTTGCGGAGTTGCCACACTCCACCCCGTGAATGGGTGCACACTACTCACCGTGTGCAAGGGTGGGTCCCGAATCAGAATCCGTCTGTCCTTCGGTGTGGGTATCTGTGTGTGTGCCCAAGTTGTCGGGTGTGTAAAGTCAGTTCAGTACACCCGATTCAGTGCTGTAGTCGCACACACAAGGGGAATGGGGCCACCCACCCGACCTGAATCGAGTGGGTGGCGGACAACTGTGGCACGTGTGCCACAGGTTACTACGTGAGTGCTGGGTTAGTTACCCGACTCAAGCGTTGTTCACAAGACTGTTGAGAAGGTCTTGCATTTGTGCAGGGGTGAGTGCACTGATGTCGATGGTGTCGTTGGATGCTTCGGCCATCGGCTCAGGTGCAGGTGCACCGGCCTTGAATGCGTCGAGAGCAGCGATGCTTGCGGCCTTGCGTACTGGGTCAGTCTCGCCGTTGTCGCCGTACCAGTCGTTGCCACAGTTTGCACGAAGCCATGCCTTGTCCTCGGCTGAAAGTTTGCGCTTGGCCTCACGCTTGGTGAAGGAGAATGGGTTCTCCTTGACGTGGATTTGATACAGCATGTGGCCGAGGTTGGTCATGGTTGCTTTGTGTTGACGGAACTGAGTGGTGCGCTCCATGCCGAGTACGGCTGCACACACGGCTTTGTTCGTTTGCTTGAGAGCCTCGACGATTGGCTGTGTAAAGCCATTGCTTACGCCAAGTTCGGATGCGTGTTGTGCGAGTTCTGCAATCTCCTGTCGGGCTGCATCACTCACCCCCTTGGCACCACGGACTTGCGTGATGAGGTCGTTTGCTCGTTGTGCTGCTGCGGTTCTGTTCTCCTGTGCGGACATATTTTTCACCTGTGTTTTCCTGACCCACCCACCCCACACAAGGGAACACCCCCACCTTGTGTGTGGGGAGGGTGTCCCCCATCGGAGGGGGAAGGCCACTACAACAATATCTTAGGCCATTAAATACCCCAAAACCAAAAAGAGGCCACTCACAAGGGCTTTACTCCATCACACGAGGGGCTTTACACACGAGGGGCTTTACTCGTTAGAGAAGTATCAAACATGACACACACCCATATGTGTGGGGCTTTGCCCCCGACCACACAAACGGCTAACCCCACACAACGAGGCGAACCACACACCACAAGGGGCTGACTGACACACCACAGCGAGCCGACTGACATACCGAAGGGCCACCCCATGAGAGCAGTAGCCCTTTCACGGGCGACGGCTCACCACGCCCCCTGTGCTGACTGACCCCGCCCCGTGTGCTGACACAGACGGCTAACCGTGTGACTGCGAGGCCACTGCCATGTGAGGGGACGGCCTGTGCTGACACAGGCGACTACCCTAAACGTGGTACTGCGAGCCACCACAGGTGTAGCGGTGTGTCCTCACATGTAGACGCCCCATTCGCATGACGGGGACGCTTTACACGGGGGCTTTACACGGGGCTTTACTTAGCCGGAGGGATGGCTTTACACGGGCGCTTTACACTCCTTTAACCACACACGGCGCTCGACCAAAATTTTCAAAAAATTTAGTATACTAACGCCACCTTAGTGTACTAAAAGCCTGCGACACCGTTAAGCCATAGGGCTACATGGCTCGCTCATGGACCCGTTTGACGCAGCGTGGCTGGTCATCAAAGAAATGATGCCTGCGTTCCAAGACGACCCGAATGCGGCGGAAGAGGACATGCGTCACTATCAGACCATGCAAAGCATGCTCGACACCTATACGCCTCGTGGGAACACCAGTCCGGCGTACATTCAGGAGTCGTCGGGAGCCAAGCCTTTGCCCGTTTTTGGCGAAGCCTACTATCAGCACAGCCCGTTCACTGAGGCGTTTGACTTTGATTTTCAAGCGGACAACGCTCGCAACCCTGCGGACGCTCGTCGGTTCAGGGAGATGGCTGAGGCTTCACGTGCTCGGAATGCTCCGCCTGCACCGGAGGTTCCGGTCGAGGCTGAGAGCGACGAGATTGACTTCGACGAACTGGGTAGGCTTTTGGCCGAGGCTCACCGTCGGTCAGTGGCGCCGCTTTCGTATCGTCGCAAGGTCAAGCCCTTGAGTGATTTTGAAGTGCAGCGAGATTTGAATCGCCTTCGGCGTTTTCGTAGGTGATATTCGTGAGTCCGTTTGACGCAGCGTGGTCAATTCTCAAAGCCATAAGGGTTCCACCTTTACGAAACTTTGAGCATTTGGGAACGCACCGTACCTTTGACCGAGAGGGCAATCCCGTTTTTCGTGATGTTGGTGTAATGGTAAATACAAACGCCGTTACTGGAAAGGTTGACAGGTTTCCATTCTACAGGTCAAGTGGTCGAAACAGCGGCGAAGCGGGGTCTTGGAAGCCGTTTCGTGGAGTGACGACGCAGCCGAAAGAAGTGGAATTGTTTGGTAATCAGCCACAACTCCTTGAGGGTGGGCGTTCTCAGGCTGTTCGCTTTAAGCACACGCCCAATCAAGGTTGGTTCATCAAGCCGCAACTGACAGACAGCGCTTATGCAAATCCTCACTATTTTGGTGAATCACTTGGCTTCGACAAAGACGGCAATGAGATAAAGGCTACGGTTCGTTATCCCGATAAGAGAGCACGTTATGGTCATGCTTTGTTTGAAGACCATGCTGATTGGATGAATGAAAATGTTGGCAATCAGCAATTTGACCAAAACATCATGCGAGATGCGTTCCTGAATGAAGCACTTATCAATGCAGGTGCTGTAAACATGAGTGACATGGCACAGCCTCCAACTGAGAACGACCGTTGGTGGGAGACAATGTCACAACGGGCTGAGGCGAATCAACGTCAGCAACAATAATATCACACGTCTTCCTCAGACTACCATGGTCAGCCCTCTTGACGCCGCATGGAGCGTTCTCAAGGCGTTGCCCGAAGACTCACTGTACACCGAAGAGGTGTCTCGTGTCGGGTCGGGTGCTTACGGCGACCCTATGCTCACGCCTGCGGTCGTGCAAAATCGATTTCAAACGATGCACCCCGCAATCCGTGGTATGATGCGGCGAAGAACACCGACTTCAAGGCATGGTCACTTAGGTCGGATTGAAGGATTTGGGGCAAGCAACGTACCTTATCCAGCCCCACGTGAGGGTATACCTGTTATAGAAGACGTCTCAACAATCGACATGCCTTACTACATCGATGAGGGTGCGAGGTTCCCGATGGGCGACCGTGGCGATATTGGTATTCGCTCAGGGACAGGCGCACCTGAGCACTTGCCTGTGGACGAAACGACATTAGCCAGCCACACCTCTCACGGAGGCCATCGTACTGGTGGCATGGACAACTTTTTGGACCCCGTCGAGCAAAGAGGCGGACGCTATCCCGGTGGCGAAGCGGACAGGGCTATCAGGGAACGTGGTCGCCTTCCTTTAGATGTGTTCAGGGATGCTGATGGCATGGCACTTCTTGAACACCTTGACCTTGGGCCTGCCCAACTTGGCCCTGATTTGAACAGACGAACTTCTTCGTTCGCAGAATCGTTCAACATCGGTAGTGGACTTGACCCCGGCACTTATCCACTACATAGGGATGACTATTACGGAGGAAAATATCCCCGAACAAATACTTTAGGGTACGGTGAAGGCTCTCCGTATGGTCCCGGCTATCGCTTCGACCCGGAACAGTTTGGCCGAAGTATTTTCGATTACGACATGAGGGATGAACTATGACCGACCCTTTCGACACGGCTTGGTCAATCCTCAAGGAACTTTCACGTGAGGACTTGCGGCACGCTGCCCGAACGGGCGGTATTCCGATGACGGAGGCTCGTCGTCAGGCGTACAAAGACGAAGGTCTTCCTCTAAGAACGGGTGGTGGTTTCCGAACCATGCCTGACACAGAAGCGCAAATGATGATGGAAACGCAGCGTAGGTTCAGACAAGGGCACGGTAACCTACCGCCCGGAATGACCGATGAACGGTTTGAACGCATGG
>Ga0208645_1003569_pt1 | contig 11452 bp, 12 predicted proteins | sample VirMetDEL_Sep_01_FD_184519 | JGI IMG/M metagenome (GOLD analysis project Ga0208645, IMG submission 184519) | Aqueous microbial communities from the Delaware River and Bay under freshwater to marine salinity gradient to study organic matter... | ecosystem: Environmental > Aquatic > Marine >...
AGAAGATGAAACATTAACATTAGGTAAAAGAAGTTTATTAGGACAATAATGGCTAGAACAGATTTAACTAAAAATTTATTATCAAGATACGAAAGACTTGAAGGTCAAAGACAAAACTGGGAAACACATTGGCAAGAAGTTGCAGATTATATGCAACCAAGAAAAGCAGATGTAACTAAAAAAAGAGCTAGAGGTGATAAGAGAATGGAACAAGTTTTCGATTCATCACCAATACAAGCAGTAGAATTATTAGCAGCATCATTACATGGTATGCTTACAAATCCATCTACACCTTGGTTTACCCTAAGATTTAAAGATGAAGATATTGAAAATGAAGATGAAGCAAAACTTTGGTTAGAAGAAGCAACTGCTACAATGTACACAGCTTTCAATAGATCAAACTTTCAACAAGAAATATTTGAATTGTATCACGACCTAATTACTTTTGGAACTGCTGCAATGTTTATCGAAGAAGATGATGATGACATTATAAAATTTTCAACAAGACATATCAACGAAGTATTTATTGCAGAGAATGATAAAGGTAGAATAGATACTATCTACAGAAGATTTAATATATCAGCTAGAGCTGCAATACAAAAGTTTGGAGATGCGGTATCTTCTGATGTTCAAGGTAAGGCAAAAAAGAATCCTTATGATGAAGTAGAAATACTACACGCAGTTTATCCAAGATCAGAATTTAATCCTAACAAAAAAGATAAAGCTAATATGCCATTTGAATCTGTCTACATGGAATACAAAAATGGTAATGAATTATCTGTGGGTGGATTTAAAGAGTTTCCTTTTGTCGTACCAAGATATTTAAAAGCATCAAATGAAATTTATGGAAGATCACCTGCAATGACAGCATTGCCTGATGTTAAGATGTTAAATGAAATGTGTAAGACTACAATTAAAGCTGCACAGAAACAAGTAGACCCACCACTATTAGTTCCTGATGATGGTTTCCTACTTCCAGTTAGAACTGTACCAGGTGGATTAAATTTTTATAGATCAGGTACAAGAGATAGAATTGAACCATTAAACATTGGTGCAAACAATCCACTAGGTTTAAATATGGAAGAGCAAAGAAGAGATAGTATTAGAGCTGTGTTCTATGTAAATCAATTAATGATGCAACAAGGACCACAGATGACAGCAACAGAAGTTATCCAAAGAAACGAAGAGAAGATGAGATTACTAGGACCTGTATTAGGTAGACTACAATCAGAATTATTAAAACCATTAATCGATAGAGTGTTTGCAATATTACTTAGAAACAATATGTTACCAGAAGCTCCAGAGTTTTTATCAGGTAGAGATATAGAAATAGAATATGTATCACCACTTGCTAAAGCACAAAAGTCTACAGAGTTACAATCTATTATGAGAGCAATAGAGATATTAGGATCACTTGCAAATGTAGCACCAGTATTTGATTATGTTAATTTTGATAACCTTGTGAAACACTTGGCAGACATTGTTGGTGTGCCACAAAAAATATTAAAATCACAAAGTCAAGTAAATGCGGAAAGACAACAAGCACAACAACAACAACAAGAAATGCAACAGATGCAACAACTACAACAAGTTGCTAAAGCAGGAGGAGATATAGCACCACTAGCGAAAGCATTGCCAGACGAAGCAAGAGCTGTAGCAAATGCTGAAGTGGAATAGTATGGAAGAAAACAAACAATTAGAAGCAATAATAAAAAAATTACAAACAAATTATAAATACATATTCAATACAGACGAAGGCAAAGAAGTCTTGGTCGATCTTGAAAAAAGATGTCATTATCATTCTACCACTAATGTAAAAGGTGATAGTCATGAAAGTGCATACATGGAAGGACAACGCAGCGTTCTTCTATTTATTAAATCAATGCTGCAAAAAGAAAATGAAAAAGGAAGATAACTATGTCAAGCGAACAGATAACACAGGAAACTGTGCCTGTAGAAACAACGACACCTACAGAAACAGTAACACCAACAACACAACCAACTACTGAAACAAAACCAGAAGTTAGTACAACAACAACTACAACAACATCATCTTGGAAAGATTCTATCAGCGAAGCATATAGAAACGATCCTAACATTGAAAAGTTTACAGAGATAGATGCGTTAGCAAAATCTTATATCAATGCTACAAAGATGATTGGTCAAGATAAAGTTGTTATCCCAACTAATAATTCTACAGAAGAACATTGGGATGAAGTTTATGCAAAATTGGGTAGACCAGAGTCTGCTGATAAATATACTTTAGATGCTAAATCTGAAGTCGTAAACTTAGATGAAACTGCAATTAAATCTTTTGCAGAACAATCGCATAAGCTAGGTTTAAATAATAAACAAGCTCAAGGTATCTTAGAGTTTTATAAAAATAATATGGAAGGTACAGCTCAACAATCAAAGATTGATACTGAAACTGCTCAAGTTCAAGCTGAACAACAGTTAAGGCAAGAGTGGGGTAGAGACTTTGAAGGTAAAGTAAAACAAGCTGGTGCATTAGCAAAAGCTAATATCAATCCAGAAGTTTTAGATATGACTTTACAAAATGGTACAAGACTTGGAGATCATCCAGAGATCATAAAAGGTTTTGCAAAGATAGCAGGTATGATGCAAGAAGATAAAATTGTTGCAACAGAAAGCGAAAATGCACAATCAGTTAGTAATATTGAAGAAGAAATATCTTCTATTATTAATGATAGGAATGGACCTTATTGGAATAAGCAACATCCTGATCATGATAAAATGGTACAGCAAGTCTACACATTGAGAGAAATGTTAAATGCCAAGTGATAATAATCATCTTAATAATGAAGAGATAAGACTTGAAATATTAAGAATAGTTGTTGAATCAGGTTCTATTTATCAAAAAGAAAAACCCTTGCTAATCTGTGAAAACTATTATAAATGGATTAAAGGTAAGACAATTCGCAAGAACCTTACTGGCAAGAAGGAATAGACTCTAGTCTAACAGACTTTAAATGCAAGAGATGCCTACTATTTTTAGTGGAGAACCTTTCTGATTATTTTAACTTAACAATAATATGGAGAGACAATCATGTCGACAAATATAACTACAGCTTTTGTACAGCAGTATTCTGCTAACATACAAATGCTATCTCAACAAATGGGATCGTTATTAAGAGACAAAGTCAGATTAGAAAGCGTTGTAGGAAAAAATGCTTTCTTCGATCAAGTTGGCTCAGTAACTGCTGTTGAAAAAACTAGCAGACATTCAGACACTCCACAAATAGATACACCTCACGCTAGACGTAGAGTATCTCTTGCGGATTATGAATTTGCTGATCTAATCGATCAACAAGACAAAGTAAGACTCTTAATCGATCCAACTTCATCTTATGCTCAAGCCGCTGCTATGGCAATGGGAAGAGCTATGGATGATGTGATCATATCTGCTGCACTAGGAACTGCGTTCACTGGTGAAACAGGATCAACAAGCACAGCTAATGCGAATCAAATCGTACATGGTTCTGCTGGTTTAACTATCGCTAAATTAAGAACTGCTAAGCAGACTCTTGATCTTGGTGATGTAGATCCTTCAATTCCGAGACACATTATCGTGTCTCCGAGACAGATCACTGATCTTTTAGGAACAACTGAAGTTACAAGTTCAGACTTTAACACTGTCAAAGCATTGGCAAATGGTGAAGTCAACTCGTTTCTTGGGTTCAATTTCATTGTATCAAACAGACTAGCAAAATCTAGTACAACTAGATCTTGTATAGCTTACGCACAAGATGGAATCGCTTTAGGTGTTGGCAAAGATGTCAACGCTAGAATAGACGAAAGAAGCGACAAGTCTTATGCCACTCAAGTGTACTACTGCATGAGCATTGGTGCTACTAGAATGGAAGAAGCTAAAGTTGTTGAAGTACAATGTACAGAATCATAATAGATAGGAGAATATAATTATGACAACTAAAAATACAGACCTGGTAGCAAACTTCGAAGCGACTCCACCAGTTCTTAATAACGCAGCTGAATTAGCTGGTGTTGTTAGAACTGCACATGGACAAGTAGAACTAGCTGCTGGAGACAGTACAGACAACGACATTGTTATGTTAGCACCTATCCCTTCTAATGCTGCTGTGCCACAATTATTTGTTGGTTCAGACACATTTGGTGGTTCGTGTACATTCAATGTTGGTATTTACCAAACTGATGGAACAGTTAAAGACGAAGATGTTTTTGCTAGTTCAGTAGCTGATGCTGCTGCTCTAACTGATGTTCGTTTTGAAGCTGCTGACTTAAACACTGGTTCTAAAAAACTTTGGGAACTAGCTGGTGATAGTACAGATCCAGGGGGTTACTTCTATGTTGCGATTACTTTTAACGCAACTGGTGGAACTGCTGGTACATTAGCTTGGAACATTAACTATGTAGTTAATTAATAACTAGATATTAGGTGGGGAGTAATCCCCACCTTTTTATGAAAAAGATTCAAGATTTAAAACCTGTATTACATTTTAAAAAAGATAACTATGTATACAGATATGTGTTAGTAGATAGGTTTAAGCATGATACTAAATATCATTATGGCTTTGATACTAAAGAAGAACGAACAGAAGCAGAGATATTTGCGTTAGAAAAAGATAGACAAATTAGACGCAAGTATATTATAAGGAAGTAGTATGGCATCAATAGTAGAAATTTGTAATGGATCATTAAATCAATTAGGTGCAACAACTATCCTTTCACTAACAGAAGATTCAAAAAATGCTAGACTTTGTAATCAAAGATACACTCAAGTAAGAGATAGTGTATTCAGATCACATCCTTGGAACTGTTTACAGAAAAGAGTTGAACTAGCAGCAGACACAGATGCTCCTGCATGGGGTTTTAAGTTTGCATATACTTTACCAGCAGATTGTTTAAGATTACTTCGAATATTAGATTATGATTCTAACTACAAAGTAGAAGGTAGAAAGATATTAAGTAATACATCTAGTATGAAAATATTATATATTGGTAGAGTTACAGATCCCAATGAGTATGACGAATTATTAAGAGAAACTTTATCTGCTGCTTTAGGTGCTGACATAGCTTTTGCAGTTACTTCTAATAATCAAACAGCAACTAATATGTACAATTTATTTCAAGATAAATTAAAGGATGCTAGATTTGTAGATTCAACTGAAGGTCAGAATGTAGATCAAGACCTAGGTATGTCAGATCAAATAGATGCAGGTACATTTATAAACTCAAGGTTTTAATAAATGGCTAGGGTCGCTGTCGAACTAACAAACTTTACAGGTGGTGAACTATCACCAAGATTAGATGGAAGAACTGATCTAACTAAATATACATCTGGTTGCTCAACCTTAGAAAATTTAGTTGTCTACCCACATGGTAGTGCAGCTCGTAGACCAGGTTCTACATTTTTAGCAGAGGTTGCTAACAGTGCAAACAAAACAAGATTAATACCTTTTGAATTTTCTACAACACAAACTTATATGTTGGAGTTCTCTAATTTAAAAATGAGAGTCTACAAAGATAGTGGTGCTGTATTAGAAGGAGACAAAACTATATCTGCAATTACAAAAGCTAATCCTGCTGTTGTAACTGCTACATCACATGGATATTCAAATGGTGATGAAGTAGTTATTAGTAGTGTTGGTGGTATGACAGAAGTTAATGGTAAAAGATTTTTAGTTGCAGATAAAACTACCAATACATTTGAACTACAAGATAAAGATGGTGTTGATATAAACAGTTCATCATTTACTACTTATACTTCTGGTGGTGTATCTAATAAAGTTTTTGAATTAGTAACACCTTATACTACTGCACAACTTTTTGATATTAAGTTCGCACAATCGGCAGATGTTATGTACATAACTCATCCAGAACACGAAGTAGAAAAACTATCTCGTACTGGTCATACTGCTTGGACATTAACTGATGTAGATTTTACTAATGGACCTTTTCAAGATGCAAATATAACTACAACTACATTAACACCATCTAGTGCTTCAACAGGATCAAGAGATATTACTGCATCTGCTACAACAGGTATTAATAATGATCAAGGATGGTTAGCAACAGATGTAGGTAGACAAATACATTTTAATAGTGGTTATGCAACAATTACAGCAAGAACAAGCTCAACAGTTGTAGTGGCAAATGTAACTACAGCTTTTACAAATGCTAATGCTATTACTGCTTGGCAACTAGGTGCTTTCTCTGACACTACAGGTCATCCTTCAAGTGTAACTTTCTTTGAACAACGATTAGTATTTGCAGGAACAACTAATCAACCACAAACAATATTCTTTTCAAGATCAGGTGATTACGAAAACATGGATGCAAACATTGGCGGAACTGTAGCTGATGATGATGCAATCATTTATACAATCGCATCTAACCAAGTTAATGCTATCAGATTTATGACAGCAACTAGAACTTTAATTATTGGTACAGCAGGTGGTGAATTTACTGTATCAGGTGGTGGTACAGATAGTGCAGTTACACCTACAAACATATTAATTAAAAAACAATCTAACCATGGCTCGGCAAATGTAGATGCTATAGCTGTAGGAAATGCCACATTATTTTTACAAAGAGCTAAAAGAAAAATAAGAGAACTAGCATATAACTTTGATGTAGATGGTTACATAGCTCCTGATATGACTATCCTTGCTGAACATATTACTGAAGGTGGTTTAACACAGATTGCATATCAACAAGAACCAAATCAAATTATTTATGCAGTAAGAGGAGATGGTGAACTAGCAGGTCTTACTTATCAAAGAGAACAACAAGTAACTGCTTGGCATAGACATATATTTGGTGGTAGATTTGGTAATGCAACAGTTACAGTTACTGATTTTGCAAATATTGCAAATGGTACAAGAATAGTTTTAACAAAAGCAGATGGCACAACTACAACCTTTACATCCGCTACATCTTCTACAACTGGCAAGTTTCATACTACATCTAGTAACAATCAAACAGCAACAAACTTAAAAACATTAATAGATGCTGACTCTGATTTTACAGCAACAGTTAGTAGTAATGTAGTTACCATTACAGAGACATCACCATTGTCTACAGGATTTTTAACTATTACATCTTTAGATGATGCTACTCGATTAACTAGAACTAATGAAGGTAAAGCAGTATGTGAAAGTGTTGCAGTTATTCCAACTGACGATACTGAATATCAAGTTTATGTAATTATTAAAAGAACAATTAATGGTGCAACTAGAAGATTTGTAGAAATATTAAATGTATTTGATTTTGATGAAACAGATAACACATCATTTAATTTTTTAGATAGTGCATTAAGTTACAGTGGTAGTGCTGTAAGCACATTGTCTGGACTAGATCACCTTGAAGGACAAACAGTTTCTATATTGGCTAATGGTGCAACGCACCCAGATAAAACTGTAAGCTCTGGTAGTATTACTTTAGATCGTTCTGCAACAAGTGTTAAAGTAGGTTTAGCTTACACATCTTTACTACAAACTATGAGATTAAATGCTGGATCACAGAATGGTACATCACAAGGTAAGACTAAAAGAATATATGATATAACAGTTAGAATGTTTGAAACAATAGGTGTAGAAGTAGGACCTGATCTTTCAAACATGGAGAGAATACCATTTAGAAGTTCTGCTGATTTAATGGATGAAGGTATACCACCATTTACAGGAGATAAAGAGGTAGAGTTTAGAGGAAACTATGAAACAGATGGTTTTATTTTTGTTAGACAAACTCAACCTTTACCTTTTACAATTTTATCGTTATACCCAAGATTAACTACAAATGATGGATAATATGTTATATATAGTACCTTACACTGCTGAACATGGAAGATTTATATTATCTTGTCAAATGAATCATAAACTTATGGATAAGGATGCACAGTTTGATGGAGATGCTATGAACCTGGTGCAAGACCATTTAGCTTTTACAGGACTTGTAAATAACAAACCTATCTTTGCTGCTGGTATGAAAATGATTTGGGGTCAGGTCGCAGAAGGTTGGGTCATTGCAACACAAGATGTTTGGCAACATCCTATTAGTGTAGCAAAAGCAATCAAGAAAGATTTTGCCAAGGTTGCAAGAAAGTATAATATTAAAAGAGTTCAAACTGCTGTAAGATCAGACTTTGAAAAAGGTATAAGATTTGCAAAGTGGTTAGGATTGGAGAACGAAGGTTTAATGAAACACTATGGATTTGATGGTTCAGACCAATACAGATATGCGAGGATTTTCTAATGGGATGGGGAGCTGCTTTAGTAGGTGCATTAGGTGTAGCACAATATCAACAACAAGGTGCGATTGGAAAATATAATCAAGCTGTAAATAATAGAAATGCTGCTGTTGCAGAACAACAAGCTGAAGCTATAGAAAATCAAACTAAATTTGATCTTGCTAGATTTGATCAACAGTTTGCACAACTTCAATCACAAACAAAAGTAGCAACATTAAAATCTGGAGTAACTTTATCAGGAACTGCTTTAAATAATTTAAGATATAATGCTGAACAAGCAATAATACAAAAAAATGTTATGGAATATAATTCTAAAGTTGCAGTAAATCAAAAAATAGAAGATGCAAACTTTGCAAGAATAAAAGGAAACATTGCTAGACAACAAGCAAAACTTGCACAAATAGGAACTATTGCTTCTACTGGTACAAGTTTATTAAGAATGAAAGGAACAATTTAATGCCTAAAATTCCTACATTTACAGCAGAATCAAGACCTACAGCAGAAGTAGGATCTATTAAAACAAATATTCAAATACCTTTATCACAAACTATTGGTACTGCTTTAGCACCAATAACTAAAGCTGTTGTAGATTATAAAGTTAAAGAAAAAGGAGTTGAAAATAAAACTGAAGCTCTTGAATTAGAAAATAAATCTGTTTTAGAATTAAATGATGTAGCTCAAAAAGCATCATCTTTATATAAAAATTCTGATCAAGCTAATAATTATTTAATGCAAGAAAGTAAAATTATAATAGATAAATATGCTGCTTTAGCATCTAATAATACAGTTAAAACTATGTTTAAAAATAGTTATTTGTTAGAAGAACAAAAAAAAATATTTTCAGTAGATAATGCTGTTTATAAAAATTTAGTTCAATCAAGAGCTATTGAATCAAATGCTAAAGAAGAAAGAATTTTAACAGATGCTTTATATGGTAATAATCAATTAGCAAAAGAAGAATTAACTACAGATTTAAGTAAAATATATTTAGATGATTATAATGATGGGTTAATTGATATAGATACTTATGAATCAAAAATAGCAAGTATACCAAATACTATAGGATATTTTCAAGTACAAAAAGATATTACTAATGATCCAGTTCAAACTTATGTAAATTTAAACACAGGTAAATATGAAGGTTTAACTATAAAAACTAGAGAAGAATTAAAAAGAGATGCTAAATTAGAAGCAACACCTATACTACGAGAAAATATAACAAATTATTTAGTAGGTTTAGAAAATGGAATTAAAGTAGATATTAATGAACCTGCTATAAAAGAAATATTCGGTAATAAAGTTTTTCAAGATTTTAAAGAAACTCAAGCAAATACAATAAGAGTTAGTGTTTTTAAATCAGAAATATTTAATTCTAAAATTGGTAATGAGCAAAAAATATTAGATGGTTTTGAATTAAATTCTGGAAACCTTGCTCAAGATTTAGAATACAAACAAAAAGTAAAAGAGTTTATAAGTCAAAAAGCTGAACTTATAAAAGATGATGCTGCTGTATTAATTTTAACTCACAATAAATTAGTAAGAAATAACTTTGATGCTTATAATGCTGAATCAGATCCAACAATAAAATCTCAATTATTTACAAAATATATTAATAGTGTTGTTCAAGCACAAGAAGATATGGATATTGATAATGCTTTTATAAAAGTATTACCTCAATCTTTTGCAAAAAATGTTGTTCAAGATTATAATAATCAAGAACCAGGAGCTAAAGTCGGTTATCTTCAATCATTAGAAGCTCAATATGGAGAACAATATGGGAGAGTATTAAATCAACTAACTGAAAATGGTTTACCTGTTACTGCTAAATTAGTTTCTTACTTTAATGATGAGAATTTTGCAACTATGGCAACAAGCATAGATACTAAAGAAGAAAGAACTAGATTAAATGATTATGTAAAAACTCAAACTAACACAACATTTAATGCAATTAATCAAGAAGTAGCAACAGAAATGGAAGATTTTAGAAAAGTTGTTATGTTTAGTAATAAAATGAACACAACAAAAGCCAATGAAGAGTTAGGAGATATACAAAAAGTTATAACTTATATTGCTATTAATTCTATGTCTGCTGGTATGGATCAAGGTAAAGCAATAAAAAAAGCAACAGATTATATTAATAATAATTTTGAATTTGCAGGTGGAGGTACATTTGGAGATGATACTTATTTTATTCCTAAAAATTATGATAATAAAAGATTAAGTGCAAAGCATATAGAATTTATAGAACAAAAAGCAAAAATTATAAAAAATAAATATCTACAAGATTTTAATATGAAAACTTTTGAATCTAATAATGAAGAAATATCTAATACAGAACTAAATGAAGAAATGTTAGATCAAGCAAAAGATAATGGAGTTTGGATTAATAATGCAGATGGTAGTGGTATTGTTTTTGCTATAGAGTTTGCAGATGGATCATTAGGTTTAGTTGAAAATGAACAAGGTGAATTATTACAAATTAATTTTGATGATGATTCTTATAAATTACCAGGTACTGATATTATTATTAATATGGGTCAAATAGATGAAAAAGAACCAATTTAATTATGGCTAATATTTCTTTCGGTTTAGACACAAATAAATATGCTCAACAAACAGGGTTTGATCAATTCCAAACAGGAATGCTTGAAACTTTAGGAGAGATTTCAAAAGATGCTTGGAAATATAATCCTGTATCTTCTGCTCTTCGTTTATCTGAATTAGAAATTAATAGAGGTAGAATAGACAATGAACCTTTAATTGATAGACAAAAACTTAATGATGAATATGGTAAATATAATTTATTTTTTGAAGAAGATGAAAAACAATCAACTGTAGATATTTTAGTTGCAAGAAAAAAAACTGAAATAGAAAGACAAAGCATTATTCAAAGAGGACCACAAGGTTTCTTACCTACAACTGCCAAACTTGCAACTTCATTAGTTACCAGTATTGCTGACCCAATTAACCTTGCTATGATGTTTATTCCTATAGTTGGACAAGCTAGATTTGCATCTATGGTTGCAAGAGCAGGATTGACAGGAGCAAGATTTCGTAAAGGTGCTATAGAAGGATTGGTTGGTATAGCTGCTGTTGAACCTTTAGTTTATACTGCTGCAACAAGAGAACAATCTGATTATGATTTAGTAGACAGTTTGATTGCTGTTACTTTTGGAGGAGTTCTTGGTGGTGGACTTCATGTTG
>Ga0208645_1003572_pt1 | contig 11440 bp, 9 predicted proteins | sample VirMetDEL_Sep_01_FD_184519 | JGI IMG/M metagenome (GOLD analysis project Ga0208645, IMG submission 184519) | Aqueous microbial communities from the Delaware River and Bay under freshwater to marine salinity gradient to study organic matter... | ecosystem: Environmental > Aquatic > Marine >...
TCCGAAGCAGCCTGTGGATAGTCTACATAAGATCTGTATCCTTCTGAGATCAGATCTCCTGTGGCACCTGGATCGACGTAGTCTGGTAGATCGCTAACATCTACGTCCATATTAAGAAGGGCGAGTTCATATTCGTCATGAGTTTCACCAGGCATGTAATAAGTCTTGCCTTCCTCAGTGTGTGAATGTATCCTGCCCTCCAGACCTAATTCTTTAGATCTGGCAACCGCATCGCTGGAATTCTCGTACTGATCAGCTCGAAGTTCTTCCAACAGGAAAATCAATGCGTCCATTTCTCTCTTTTCCTGTTCGCTTAGTCCCTTATAGACTTTGCGATAACGCCTACGGATGTCTGTATATTTTCTCTTGTGTCTTGCAAACGATACTGATTCTAAGTTTTCGGGGCCGAACATGAAAGCACCTTCAACTGAAAAACCGTTTAATTCACCAGATTTAATTCTATTCCAAGTGTCAATGTCGTCTACCTTCATAGACACGAACCAAGTTCCAACGGGTAGATCCTTGTAACCATAGTCGGTGGATTTATCGTTGTCTGATTCTTTGATCCAAGACTCCATTACGTGTAGTTTGTCGGAGTACATGGGTACGTGGTTGACATTATTCTTAGAAGCTTTGTCCTTCTTTAGAAATAAGTCGGCAGCGATCTTAATGGTCTCTGGGGAGAAGTAAACGAAATAAACATCCCCGTTTTCGTCTGTCCTTGGGATACGCTGGTTGGGTATCATAGCTGGACCCAGAACTGTCATCTGGTCATCATTGAAAATTAACCTCATAGGCTTATCCTCGCTGAATGCTATGAAACCTCTTTCGATTGCTGGTTTATCTACTATCGAAACTGAGTCCAAGAAAGCTTCCGCTTCCTCGTCTAATAGTAGTTCTATAACCTTAAAAAATCGTTTCATGTTCTATTTATCTTTTTTATAGTTGTGCTCTTCTTGAGATGTATTCCTCGGTTCTGTTTACCTCATCAAGTTCTGATGTTACTACATAGGCTTTAACCGGTTGGCTTCTTAGAGATTCTATCTCTCCACGAAGTTCGTTCAGAACTGCAGTCAAGCTGCTGTTTTGGGATCCGGTTGAATTGATCTCTTCGAGTAGCGGTAGGTTGTTAGCGGTGGAAGCGGCGTTGACTACAAACTCTCCATTAGATAGTCTGGCTGGAACAGAATCCGAAGTACCAGATCCAGGTCCAGAAACGAATCCACCTTCTGCGAATCCGAGTGAACCAAGCTGGGCATTGATGGCAGCTTGCTGAGCTGCATAAGATCCGATGGCTGCTGCCAAGGTGGCTGCAATTGGTGCTATAAGTGCGAGTGAAGCACCGAATGTTAGTGGTGCCTGAGCAGTTGCTGCTGAAATACCGATTGCTGCATCTGAGATTGCTTGTGCTATCCCAATAGCAAGACTTGCCTTTGCCTGTTTGCTTTGCAGGATTAGTCCTTCTTTAGCTGCTTTCTTTTCTAACCTTTCTCTCTCCTGGGCTATTCTTTTCTCTTCAGCAAGTCTTTGTTCCTCCAACTGTGCTATAGCATTTTCTCTTGCCTTAGCAGACAGGACTGTAGATTTGTCTATCTGTTGCTGTTTAGTATCGAATCTTGTTTGTGCAGCTTCGAGCTGACTATCAAGACTGGCTAAATCTTGTTGAAGTCTTATATTTAATAGTTCTTCCTGAGAAGCATAGTATTGGATTGCTACGTCTAAAGCTCCAACAATAATATCGGTGATGCCTTGAACGTAATTAGCAAAATCCTCTGCTTTTTTCTCCTGGATCTCTTTTGTTTCGTCTGCAGCCTTTTCCTCTGCTTCTAAAGTAGCCTCAATCCTGTCGTTTTCGATTTCCAATTTTTGGGTTTCGAAATCTCGTGTAGCTATAACAAGATCCTTATCGATTTTTTCTAACTCCTCATTCAGTTCTTTTCTTCTGTCTATCGAGGCTTCATCTGTTCTGCCTTGTAAGGTTTCAAGTTCAGAGTCGATTGCAGCTTTATTTTTTATGGCTAAATTTTTAGTTGCATTAAACTCCGATTCAGCAGCATCCAGTCTTGCATCTAAAATTTTCTGATCGAATTCGGCTTCGGTAATTTGATTCTTTAGAAGCTGTGCTCTTAATAGCTGTTCTTCTTGAGAATAAAAAGATGCTGTCTGGGCTAAGATCCTATCGTATAACTCATCATATCCATCTTGTGCCTCGTCAATAATATCCTTTAGTTGATCTACGAATTCTTTAGCATCTTCTCCGTATAGTTGCCTTAGATCGTCGTTGAGTTTTTTACGAGAAGCGGCAATAGCTTTTGTTGTAGCATCGCTAAATTCCCTCTTTTGTTTTTCTGTTATATCGGTAGCCTTAAGGACTTCTTGAAGTCTATTGTTTAGATCTTCTATTTCATTTTTACCATCTTGCTCTCTTAATCTTATCTTTTCTTCGTATCCCTCTGTCGATGCTTCGATTTCATCTGTGGTAGCTTTACGAACCAGAGAAAGAATTTCCTTTGAGATATCCTGGATTTGTTTTTTAGCGGTGTTCTTATCTTTGCCCTTTCCATAAAGAATTCCGTCAAGAATACCCTGATTTTCGCTCAGTGTTTTTTCAAATCTTTCTAATAGGATATCGATTTGTTTTTGGGTATCTTCTACAGCACCATTAAAGTTTTCAGCAGTTGTTTGTGCTTGCTTAATCGTGTAAACCCATTGATTACCGAAAGAAAGAATAAGGTTTCCAGTGGTTTGCCAGAATGATGGGGCTGAGGCAGAAACATCTGTCTGGATTGCTAACAAATCAGAATAAGCATTAGAAAGTGCCTGGAATAAAACCTGCTGTTCCAAAAGCTTTGGCAAAACAGCAATGTAAGCCTCTACTGAATTTACACCAGCATCTATAATTCTATTAACATCATCTTGTGCAATTCCGGAATTAATTAAGGCTTCTCTTACGGTTTCCTCCGCCTCCGCCCTTTGTTCAGCAGTGAGAATTCCTTGTCTTAAAGCAGATTGGTAAGCTACTACTTTTTGAGTTGCATCATCGAAAGAACCAACAGCTGAATCTACTATAGAGCCAATGTCTTCTATGGCTGTTCCGTATTGAGCAACCGTAATAGACTCTTTAAAGCTTTCTGTTAGAGAATCAATAGCTAAGTATAGAGCAACTATAGCAGCAGTTACTATAAAAATAATTCCGCCTGGACTTCCTAAGAATTTCAGAGCTTTACTAAGAACGTTAGTTGATTTTGCTGCTGCAGTATTTGCTACTGTTGCTCCAAGAACTGCCTCGTCGTATTGGACTATAGAACCAGTTGCTGCATCGTAAACTAAAACTTGTTCCAAAGTTTCTACGTTAGTTGCAATTATCTGTCCGTTTAGTGCTTTAAGTTCTAAGTTGGTCTGCCCAATTGTTAAATCATATTTCGCTGCTGCGTCTGTATTAACGGTAAAAGCAATCCCAGCTTCGGTAAGAGCAGCAGTCAAAGCTTGTTCAGCACCAGCTGCTGTGGTAACAGCAGCCTGTCGTTTTAAGGATTCTTGAAAAGCAGCTTGAGTAGCTACTGTATTTTCTACAATTGCAGCAGTATTAGTTAAAGTAAAAATCGTAGCTATTGCTTCAGCTGCTTGAACAATACCAAATGATGCTGCCAGTCTTTGTTGGGCTTCGGCTAATGCTTCTGTATCGTCCTCAGCATCTACGAAGAGAACTGAAAGAGCAGTGATACCAGCTGCCAAACCACCAAGGATCTTAGAGGCATTACCAACAGCTGCACCAATATCGAATCTCTGTAAAGAGGAATTAGCATTATCAAGTTGGGTTTGGACACCTTTTATTTCATTGGACAACTTCTTAAATTCTGTTGAACCAATGGATGTCTTTTTAAGCTCCGATTGGAGTTTCTGTAATTTCGATTCTAATCCGTTTATCGAATTATCATTAACGACTATGTCTATTCTTGCTTCTGCCATGGTATTAAGTTGATGGTGGTACCGGGTCGCTCGGGTAAGACGGTATCGAGTTGTCTACATCAAAGTCAAAGTACAATGGGTTGAACGTGTATAGTTCTATGGTTGAAAGTCCATTGTTCGTTGCACTAACTTGGATGTTGTTCACGATATAGTATTGCCCGTCTCCATTCAGATCCAAGAAGATTGGGTTTCTGAATTGGAATAGACCAAGGTCTCTATTTGTAAGATATGCTTTTACTTTATAAATCTTAGTATCCGATTGGTTGTTCAGGTAGTTCTCCCAGTAGTTATTGTACATCGTTGCCTGAAGGTCGTTGTTGTAACCAGAGGGGGTGTACGAACTTTCAGAAGCTGAACCCGGTAGACCGGTATAAAGTAGAATATCTGATTTGTTGCTTGAAGTTGCTGTAAAGGATTTCACAGGGGTAACGACGTGAGCCGCTGCTGTGCCTCCTGGTTCTATAAGTACTTGACTGGCAGTCCTCGTAGAAATTGGGGCGTATACGCTGGTCCCAGAACCATACAGAGGCTTCCTTTCCGGGAAGTTGACAAACCCATAGTTGTAAGCTATAAACATTTTGGATTTGTCGGTCTGTTGTCTACCGTTATCGTCTTTAGGATACAGACTGAGAACTGGGACATTGACGTAATACGTGTTGGACCCAACGGTAAGAGGGAATTTAATATTCTGGTTGTTGTATTGGAGAATATCGAATCCCCCAGAGGTAGTTAATTTCCAGTACTTAGCATAGTATAGAGTCGGGGCAGAGAATGGTGTTTCTATGTTTAGATCTCCTTCCCCGTAATTGTTGATGATCTTAAGAGATCCATATGGCAACTTCTCTGTATTGTTTTCTTGGTTCTGGAAATTCACATCCAACCAGTTGCCCGATTCAGTGAACTTCAAGTACACATTCTTGGGCGGGGTAAAGTTTGAAACAACCCTATCGTCGAATAGATTTACCTTGCTCGACCAATCTTGGATTTCCCCGTTAGTAAAGAAGTCATCCCGAGGATCTAAGATCATCTTACGCTCGTTCGGGTTGATCTGAACGAATAGGTTGAAGTGCTTAACCAGGGCGTTAAAGAATTCCTTACACGAAATATCCGGTACTGTCTGAGACCAGTTTGGATATAGGTTAGAAATGTCCTCTATGACAAAATCACAGAAAGGCTGGTATAGTCTTTCGTTAGTTGGAAAAGCAGGACAGAAAGCTCCTACTGGAGCATTGTAGTAATCAGAAGCATCTGCTCTCATGTACAATGACCATTCCTCGTTTTCTCCAATCGTAGTGACCGTGAGAGTTAGCGGGGTAGAAAAGTAATCTTCCCTATATTCCCATTTACAGTGAGTGCTACCGAGTTTAGTGTACGTACCCTTGTTTTGATCGGAAATCGGATTACGAGGTCCGCCATGAATAGAAGCTGAAACTGTAAGACCTCGATCTGGGTTGTTAAAGTAGATAATTGAGTCTGAAGCTAAGAGCGGATATGTGGCGTGAGGATAAGTGTTAGGATTACCTAAACCACAACCAGATGTACAAGGACCAAGAGTTTGATCCCAACCGAATAGTACACCGGGCCAAGCTTTAATCTGTATCTTCCAGGTACCTGGAGTAGGAAATCTAAATACACCGTTGCCTTGGTATACCCCATATAGACATCGACCCGAGTCGAATGTCAGAGCAGCGGGTACTTCTTCGTAGTTGTAATCCCCGTCCAATACATTGGTGGCGAACGAACTACCGTTAGCGTCTGGAAAGTACTGAGAACTCGTTCCATCTCTGCTTATGACAGGACCTGGGTTTATCGAGGTCATCTTCATAAACATGTTAGAGGAGATCTTGCTCCTATCATAGTACAGAAGTAGCATCTGTCTAAAATCGACAGAGTTGAAAAACTCAGACTCATAGGAATATCCAGCAAGACTAAACATCTTGTCCACCAGGGACTTCAGGTATTGATAAGGTAGAACATTGTAACCAAATCTTAGTCCACATTGTCTTTCGTCAGATGGAGCTGTACCTGAATCTTGCCAGATGGTAGTAAGCTCTGAAGGATTGAATCCAAGATATGGGTAAGAGCCAGTTGCCGCGTTGATCAATGGGGCGTCTTGAAATCCCCAATCGGGATATGCCCAGGTAAATCCCTTATAAGAACCAGCACCACCAATAGACCAGGTTGCATCAGCATCTGTGTTTGCCATGGCCTCCGAAAAATTAGATGGATTGCCACTGATCAAAGGGTATTGTCCGGCAAAGTTTAATTCGTCCAGCTGCACTTGGTCCCAGAGATCTAATAGGGAGGATTCAGAGGCCAGGAAGAAGACCTGATAAGAAACGATACCACCATTCGAAGTTGTGGCGTCGAGAATTTCTAAGGTTCCAGTAAAAGCAAGTACACCATCGACGAGTAGATAGGCGTTTCTGAAAGTTACATCATACTCTTGGTTTGCTGTATCAGCAAAGGTGGTACCAACTCTCCAAGCATCGTCGACCAATGGGTTGTAAGCGTACCCCATCGCCAGATTATTTCTTGCGGTTCCAGGAATGTAGAACGACTTAGAAAACGAGGTCAACTTAGAGTTCGGATCCTTAACCTCGGCGATCTGATATTTTAGCTCTATCTTTTCGTCTGGGTATAGGTCCAGAGTAAATCCCTGCTGGTTGTCAATACGCTTTAATGACCCAACAGTAGTATTACCTGATGAGGATGGAACGTAATTAAATACCTTTGTTCCTGTTTCTATGAGCAGTTCTATATTCATTAGACGTTCTGAGAATTTATGTTATATCCTAAACGGTAATTAAATTCTGCTATCTTTAGTTTATCTGGAGTCACCCAAGTCTGGTAAGAATTGCTATCTACAATAACTGGGATAACTGTGTTGTTATCCCGGAGTTCGTAAACCTCTGGAGAAAGTAGGAGTGATTCTAACCAAGTGATGTCCGCTTCGGTAGTGTAATTGGTGTTAACAGTTTTAGTTAACTGCATAACATTCTTGGGGTTCATAAATCCACGCTGACCGAGAGAATAGCCTTCTCCTAAAAATCTGTTAGCCTGTTGACGGTTAACGCTATACTCTTTAGTGTTCGTACAGATAAACTTAAACGAATCAAATCCACCTTTGGAGTTTAACCAGGTCAGGGTAACGTCCTCACAGTTGCCACAAATCTTACAGTCATAATCGTAGTTGATCGTCTTGGTAAAGGCGACACCAGAACCTGAATGGACAAGGCTAACAGAATAGTCTCCTGTCGCTCCAAGGGCAAGTGAACCAGTGTTAAGATAATTCATCTTAGAAGACTCGGCATCTATATTGGTTATAGAACTACCGTAGTCTATCTCCCAAGCGTATCCTCCTGGATTCACTATTTTCCATTCTGTGATTTCTGTGATTCTTGCGGTAAATGAATAACCAGCATCTACTGCAAGACCAAGTCTATCGTATCCATACCCAGATGGAACGGGGACATTTACTAATTCCCAAGCTTGTTGTCCGGCGAGATTATACTCGACAAAGACGTCAATGTACTCCCATACCCCGTTATCCGTTCTTCTACCATATAGGTGATAGCCCGAGGTCTGGGCACTATACAAAGTAGAAGTCGAGAATCTAATAGTAACCACTGCTGCTGGTTTAGCGGTAGCATATTCATTGCTTGGATCAGTAAACAGAATATTAGAATAGGAATTTACTTGAGGATAAGATCCAGCGTAAACACCCGTACCTGATTGACAAGACCAAGTGAGATCGGTACCACCCGTTGAATCAGGGTTGGTAGCTTCTTGCCATACTCCGCTATAAAAACATTGGCTTTGGAAATTGTACTTATTTGCAATAGTTGCTGGTCTATTCCAAGTAAAGTTACTTGGGGTATAAGGTCCAATAAGTACGTAAAGCAAATCGTTGTTTAGTGAACATCTGGATGTAGGTCCATCTGTCAAGAAGTTAACCGATCCTCCAGGAGTAGTTCTAACTTCCCATTCTGTGTCGTCGTAATTTACCCACTCCTCATAATCAAAGATAGCTGACCAAGTTCTCTTGGTTGCTCCAGTGAGTGGAGAACCAGTTACGCCAATTCCGGAAGTGTTAATGTAGTTATACCCATAGGTGACTTGGGTAGACTGATATCCTGTTCCTGTTGCTCCACCACCTGAAGCTCCTGCTGGATCCAGTATGGTGTACATGTTGTCCTTCCAGATACCAGATGGATTAAACTTGCCTTCCCCGGTAACGGGTCGGGGTGGAACGTAGAAAGTACCAAGGGATGTACCAGTTAACCCCGGGGTAAAAGTACCACCGATGTCTGTCATCCTGATATCAAAAGAATAACGGAAAGAGTTCTCGTTATAGTCGGTTGAGTTTAGTGCTGTGACCCAATTCAGGTTATGAGCTGGAGCGAGCGTGTATGTGTATTCGGTTTTAGTCCAAGCCATGTTATAGTGTTACGTTTACGACCGCTCTTGGGAATTCCTGTTCCACATAGGTCTCGAAGTTTTCTGTTATTTGTCTTTCCAGTAGATCTGCCCCTTCTTCTGTGATTAGGAAGATAGCACGATCTATCCAGGGTTTAGCGGCTATCCCATCTCTATAGACTGCTGTTCTAATAGCATATCCACCCGGTCCTTGTCCGCCGAGATCACCACCGATCATTTTATATTGGCCGGAAAACTTATAGAAGTTACCCTCGTAACCACGTCCCGAAATACCAAACTTTGTTCCCTGTACACCAGCATCTAAGTATAGACCATAGGGTTCGAATTCGAGAACGTAACCACCTGGGGTGGCATCGACTATTAAGGTATTTCTAAGTTTCCCTGTTTGTTGACCAATGCCCGCTTCATTAATGGCCTGGATCCCAAGATCTCTTAGAATAGCTTCGAATTCATCCTTGTCTATGAAAGTGGTCATGGATTAAACGGTAGGTTGGTAGTACATGGATCGGCGAAAGTCTCTACGTCTATAGTGAGAGCGGCTCCAGCCACCATGTCTTTTAGTTTCTCTTTAAAGTATCTGTAAGAACCACCCGTGGTTACCACCCACGAATCTGGAGTAGTGTTGTAAATGAGTTTGGTGTAAACGTCATTTAATACCGAGGTGGTATCAGAAATAATGTCTTTTAAATTCGACTCATCCGGAAGCAGCAGATCCCAGGCATAGAGAATGAACCTGTATCGGATCTTGTTATCCGCTGGATAACTTGCTGAATCCGGAATGAGATAGAATGTAATTGGATTGACGACGAAGTTCACGTCAATGTCCGACAAAAACCCATACCTAACCTGATTCACCAGTTGGTGGTTCTCGGCAAGAGTTAGGATTCTATCCGTTACTTGGTATTGGGTTGTTGTTGCCATGGTCTATTATTTTTTCTTAGAAATAAAGCTCCAAGCGAATCCTATGATTGACATAGAAGCTCCGACAAGTTCTAACATTGTTTGTTCGTCAATAAATCCTTTAGCCACACATGCACCACCGATTAGGGTTAGGCCGTGTCTAAGAAATCCGAGTAATTGTTCTGCTGTCATGATCTTATATTTATTTTTTAGTAGACTACATATCTAAATATAAATGTCCACTATTTTGATTGACGGGTCCTTGCCTCGTAATCTAATCTCTCCTTTTTACTCTTGTCAAGCAGATAGCAATAGTAGGTTAAGACCTGATCTGCTGGAAGTTCTAAGACTTCGTTTTGCCTCCAGACTTGGGAGTGCGTGACCGCTTCGAGGACGTTGTACCACCCCCAGCTTTCGAGGGTGAATTCTGCCTGGGCTTTTTGGGCGAGACTTTTTTCTCCTTGCTCTTGCTTTGTGTAGATTTGAGGATACCTGGAATTCTTGTCGTTAAGACCAGCGAAAAAAAAAGCACAAAGGAGTGGAACTGATCGGCGGACATAGACTTAAAGTCATCCTCGTTTTTTAGGTGGATCTCCGAGTCATAGGTTTCCAAGGTGTAGTCCATGTTGTGAAGGATCCTTGCACCCAATGCCATAATTTTTCCGTTGCCTAAAATTGCTCCGCCCTCGAAAGCTTTCTTGCCCCACCACATTTTTAGTTTGTGTTTCCAGTTCAGTCCCTTCATGGGTCTGTAGAGAACACACATAATCTTGAAGATGTTATCTTTCCAATTTTCAGCAAAGGTGGTAACGTCGATGTATTCACCCATGCTCATTTTGTCCATATGTGCTAACTTATAAACCTTATCCCCGGACTTAAAGGTTAGCACGTCAGTTTTTGCCGGGTCCTCTTGTAAGAAGTCTAACGCCCCATTTGAGTAATAGGAAACTGGGATGGAGTTGGCATCTTTACCATAAACGATAGACACTAATTCTTTAGTGTCCTTTGTGTCCATGATTTTAAGATATTGTTCAGCAGTGAGGTCTTTCCAAGATTGGACCATAAAAAATAAGTATTTGATTCACATATATATCTTTGAATCAACTTAAGTTTCCATGGCTAAGTCTAAGAACAGGAGAAACCACAAAGCAAAAGCCCAGCACAGGGCTATGCTAAAGCAACACGCTAAAGCTAAGAACGAGAAGATACTAAAGCAGATCCAAGACATACAAGAAGTCCTGGAGGCCAATCCTCATTTAGAAGCGGAACTAAGAAAGGGGCAGATCTCAAGTGAACTTGGACTCGGACCTACCCCTTCTACTATGCTGAGCGGATTTTAGAAATAGCTAAGCATTTCTTCTAAGGTTTCATCTACCACCCAATTGATGGTAACTACACGACCGGGAGCTTTACGCTTTCTGTCGCCGAATTCGATGTACCCATGTTCACTTAGTTCCTGTAGAGATCTGTAGACCTCTCGTGAACCCCGACCGATTTTGGAGGCGGTTTCTTCTTCTTTAAAAATAATCTCGGTGGACCCAAGTACCTTAGATGTTTCCATAAGGTAGACCATAACCAACTTAGTGGTCGATGACAATGTGGGGTCCTTCATAATGGTGTTAACAGTAATCATATTGTTTTGTTTTTGATTATGACGTTAATGTAAGGACCTTTATCGACATAAAAAAATAAACCACAAAAAAAGTCCCGAGTGAATGGCCAACCCTCAGGACTTTTAAAAAATATAGAAAAAAAGTTTGACTAATCACGAAGACTTAGTCAACCTATATATCCACTCACTTTAAGAATGTTTCGCCCATTCATAGATCTGCTCAGGTGTCTTAAATTGGGATAGTTGACCTTCGAGGGAATTCTTCCCTGATCCTAAGTACCAAACAAGTACGTTCTTGTTGACGTGGGACATGAATAGTCTCTTGTCATTTCCCAAGTCGAATAGGAGATATCTGTTCTGGTTCTCGTAAGGTATGTCCTTGTCTATAGCCCAGTCTTCAAATTCTTGGATACGCTTGTCTTCCTTAACCTGGGAATTAGTAGGTTGACCACTATGGAAGGTAATGACTTGGGGTTTTCTTTTTCTTAACTTACTATTCTGTTCAACAAGGATAAGATT
>Ga0208645_1003575_pt1 | contig 11435 bp, 13 predicted proteins | sample VirMetDEL_Sep_01_FD_184519 | JGI IMG/M metagenome (GOLD analysis project Ga0208645, IMG submission 184519) | Aqueous microbial communities from the Delaware River and Bay under freshwater to marine salinity gradient to study organic matter... | ecosystem: Environmental > Aquatic > Marine >...
GGCGACGGGCGGGGAGGGATTACTCGCGCCTTTCCCTAGCTGCTGCGACATTGTCTACGAGGTTGGGGTAGGGGCGACCGGCCTTCTCGGCCATGCGCTTGGCTAGCGCCTTGCCTTCGGCGCCGAGCTTCTCCGACTTCTTCTTCGGGTTCGGTGTTTCCCAAAACGGCTTCTTCATCACGCACCCATGTTCATCGGTGGCATGCCACCGCCCTGCGGGCCAGGCATCGGAGCGAGCATCGGAGGCTGACGCATTGCCAAGCTCGACGGCATTGCGCCGCCCATAGCTTCGGCCAGGTCAGACGGGATCATGCCGGTACCCATGCAGGTCGGGCACGGCACCATTTCGCCGCCTTCCATCCCGGCCATGTCGCCACCGGGCATACCGCCCGGCATGCCACCAGCCATCATCGCTGCGAGTCCTTCGATTGGCTGTGCCATTATGCGCTCCTAACTACAATTCTTAGCCCGTCCTCGCCTTCTACGAGCGGTGCATAGAAGTCTATTCGGGTGACTATGTTCGGTGTGTCATCTTCGACTATTCCGGCGTCCACGAGGCCGTCGATGGCCGCTTTGGCAGCTGGGAAGCAGGCGGCCGTGTCCTGGGGGGATCGCCCGTTCTTGTGCAGGGGAACGACCGAGATGTGGATGCGCTCGTACCTGGGGATACCGGCCTCGATGGCGGCGTCGGCGAACATCGTACGCCACCATTTAGTATCAGAGGCTCGGCGACCCCAGTTGTTCTGCTTGCGCTCTTGGTTCAAAGTGGTGGGCCGTCGGCCCGTCACCTCAAGATACCAGTTCTCAACCACCGGCTCGTTGCCTTTCCCTTATTCGGCGAAGCCTGGCGGCAACGTCTCGCTGTCTTTGATCCCGTGCCTGGCGCTGTGCAATCTCTTGCGAGATGAGCGGGGCCGGGATACCGAAGGTGCGTAGCACTGCGCCTGCACGTCCAGCAATAGGCGACAGGCGGGGTTCAGCATATGCGCCGGTTGTGCGTCGTGAGCCTTGGCCAAACCGTTGCACTGGCCCGGTGGCAATGTCAGTGCCGGGGATGGTGCCTTCAGGAAGAACGTCGAAGATGTTGCGAGCGATGGGCACAAGGCCACGGATGCCGATGTAGGCGGCACCACCCAGCACGTCGCCAACTCCACGAGTAGTAGTGCCGGGCCTTCCTTCAAGGTAGCCGGGGCGGGAAGCTACGGACAGAAGCGGGAACTGTCGGCCGGTTGCAGCGTAGGTAAGTTCGCCAGCGATCTTGCGTGGCACTTCGATGGCGGGTGACAGCGATGTAAATGTTTCGGCGGTGTCCGTGATCGGGTTGCCTTGCAGGAGCAGTGCGTCCTGGTAGGGGTTCATAAAGTTCAGGTCGACAAGCGAACCGAAGATCGGCGTCTTGCCTCGGAGCCAGTCGGACAGGCCCGAGTCGTCCGGGTCGGCGGCAAGCGATCCGAGGTGGGCGTAGAACAGGACTCGGTCGGGGCTGTCGAACGACAGCTCGTAGGCGGCCTTGTTGATGAACTTGATCCACGACCAGAACGGGAACACCTGACGCATGACCTGCTTTTCCCACGGGTTCAGATCGGAAAACGCACCAAGAGTTTCGTTGGTAGCGTCAACCGCATCTTTGACGGCCTTGTCGATGACGGGATCGTTCAGACTGCCTGGCCCGTTGATTTCGTCCAGGCTTCGACCCTGCTCGGTCAATGCTTTGTCAAGGAAGTCGATGGCCACAGCGAGACGGCCCATGCTGTTGATCGTTTCGTTCAGTCGGAATGCTTTGGCTCGGAATGCGTCGTACCTTCTGAACCGTCCCTGGTCTGCTCGCATGCCAGTCGGACGTTCGGACATGCGATCCAAGAATCCGATGTCCTGGGTGGTCAAGCCTCGACCCTGGAGGCCGTTGCCGAACAGTGCGGCGGCGACAGGGTTGTCGAATGGTGCGCCGAGAACGTCGCTGAACAGGATAGAACCGATGCGAGGATCGTCGGCCCGCAACATTTCGGCAGCTTGTTTGATGCGGGATGCAAGCTGTCCGGGTGGCAGGTCGCCACGAATCCAGGCAAATAGCACAATGCCGACGGCGTCACCGATCTGCCAGCGCAATGACAGCGGGAGAATGTGGGACTTCCATCTGCTGGTCAGGTTGCCGATACCGTCCAATATTTTTTCGATTGCGCCTGGAACCTCTCGCACACCCTTGCGTTCGTATTCGGCGACGAGGCGTTCACGAATGCCCTGTCGCATCACAAGCGTGTTCTCGTCAATGTTGACCGGGCGTGCTTCAAGAGTCAGGTCGCCAACCGGCGCATGCGTAAGTGTCTCGGGGTTGACGGTGACGGGGGTTGCGATGTCGTAACCACGCTTGGTGATTTCACGGATTACCTCGGTGCCGAAGGTGCGCTGGACGGCCTGTTCAAACTCAGGGGTGTTGCGGAGAATGCCCTGCTGGTCGACGGCTGTTTCGGCTCGAGCACGAATGTCGTCCAACGTCTCTAGGCCAAGCAACGACTTCGTGCTTTGCGTCAGGCCAGGGTCACGAATGATTTCCTCAATCACGCTGTTGCGGTACATCTGGCCAATGACCTCTTGAATGCGTTGCGCCATTGCGCTAGCGGTCAGTACGAACGTGCCAGTGGTTCGCTGTTGTGTTGCGCCGAGGCGTGTTTGTGGAGCGGCGCCCTCGCCACGAATACCAAGTTCGTAGCTTCGGCCGGGGTAGAACGACCGAGGGGGACCGGCCGGGATGTAGAGCGGTTGCTCGCCAGCACCGAACAACTGCGGGCCGAGTGGCATTTCTTGTTTGAGTCGTGCGATCTGTTCGGGCGATGGCGTTTCGGCTGCTCGAGCCAGTTCGTCCTGTGCGAGAATGTTGCGGCGCACCTGCTGTAGACGAGCGACGTTGCGTTCCTGCTGTGCGTTGAGTTGAGCGACACTTGTATCAGCCGTGCGTCGTGCGCCCGCCTGCATTTCACCGAGCGCCGGTCCCTCGGCTCCTGGGGCTGGGCGACGAATACGACCAACGCCCTGTAGTGCGGCTCGTTCTTGAGCGGCTTGTGCTCGGGCGGCTTCTTTGGGTTCTGCTCGTTCGGCAAACCTCAATCGCCGAGCAGCGTTGCGTTGTTCGCCGACCAGTTCTTGTAGGCGTGCGTCAATTTCACCGAGGCGTGGGCTGCGGCTGGCGGGCGCCAAGCGAGGGATCGCACCTTCAGCGACACCGACATCTCGAGCGACACGGGTGCGTTCACGGCCAAGTTCGTCGGCCCGACGACGCAGATCGTCCACCTTTTTGACGGCGGCTTTGCGTCGGTCAATCAGGTCGTTCAGCACCACCGGGTCTTGTAGTTCAATGGCTCGGGTGACTTGCTGTGAAGTGAGGCCGGTGCGTCCGAGGTCGCCAACTTCTGCGTCGTACAGTAGGTCTTGCGTCAGGACGTCGCCACGGTACGACGCTGTTGACTTGCGCGCTTCTTTGAGTCGCTGACGGGCCTCGTACAGTCGCACATACACCGTGGCCACCGATGTCAAGAACGTGTCTTGTGAAGCGTCGGGCGTTACGTTTCGATAATAAGCGTCGGTCGAAAACTGATCTGCTGTTAGGTAGGACGGACCGTCTGCCGTAAATTCTCTGTAGAACGCTTTGAAGATTCGGCCGCTCTTTGGCCCCAGTGGCCACAATGCACCCATGACGTCTTCTTGGGCAAGGGTTGCTTCGTCTCTGCGTCGTCCGGCCGTGTCTTTTTCCGTACCTCGTCGCTTTAGTTTTTCTGGCCCCATAAACCGAAGAACCTCGTCCAGCAGCATTTGGACTTCAGCCTCAGCAGTTGCGATAGCTTCTGCCCGAGCCTGGCGTGCCTGGGCGTCGACGTCGATTTGCGATTCCAGCCGGGTGACCAGCTCAAAGTCTTCCTGTAGTGCCGCCGGGTCTTCTAGCGCCTTGGGCACCAGGTTCAGGTCGGCGTCGAGCTGGGCGACGACACGCTCGGCCTCGGCCAGTTCTTGCAACAGCGCAGCTTCACGACTGTTCACCTCGGCCAGGCGTCCTTCTTCGGCCGTCAGGCGTTCGGTCAACGGCTGGAGGCGTGCAGATTCGGCTTCTCGAGCGGCCCGATCCTCGGCCTGCAACTGCGCCTTCTCGGCCTGCAAAGCTTGCACCTCGGCCTGTGTGTCAACCAATCGCTGTTGTGCTTCGACAAGACGTGGTGACATTCCTGGTTCTTGGGCGGCGATTGTGCGGAGGGTAGCTTCGACGGCACCAATGCTGGTCTGCAATTCGATCAACTGGCTGCTAAGTGTGCGTTCTTCAACCGACAGGTTCTCGGCGTTTTGACGCAACTTTGTCATTCTGTCTTCAGCAACACGCTTGATTGTTGCCAGACGGTCAGTTAGACGGGTAAGTGTCTTTTGCTCAATGCGCCGACGAGGGTCGATGGCGGCGCCAATGTCACGACGAATCGCTTCGATGATGCGGTTGTCGATCAGGTCGGGAAAGTCCCGAGCCAAATTCATCAGCTGGTCAGCGAGGCCAAGGACTTCTTCGCCGGTCGCTGCACGCACCGCCTGTCGGCGAGTAATGATCGCCGGTCGCATAATGGCCGGATAGATGTCGGCATCCAGCATGAGGTTGGGGGCGATGCGTCGCAGACTGTTGTAGGACAACTGCATGGCGGTGAATGCCACCATGTACGGCACCGGCTGGGTGTTGCCTTTGGCGATCTGATCTAGACCCTGTTTGACGAGCAAGCGGAACAGGCCATCTGAAGTAGTTGGGTCAATGCCCAAGTCCTCCAAGAAACCTTCGTCCAAGATGCCGTTGTTGATGGCTTCAAGAATGACGGTAGCGCTAGAGTCGTCAAGCTGGCGCAATACATCGGGGGCGATGCCTCGATATTTGCTGTCAAGGGCGGCCAGCACCTGCTGTGGGATGGGAAATGTTTGCGACCAGTAGAACGGTGCCGGACCTTCAGGCATGCCAAAACCACGGCGCATCAGGTTCGTCACCAGGTCGCTGTATTGCTTCAGCAGCGCATAGAACGCACCGATGCTGAACAATTGCGCTTGGCCAAGGCTAACTGTTTCGCCACGCTGTGAACGCAGGAAGTCGATGGCGGCTTGCACACCGGCCGCCGTTGGGGTGACACCACGCTCGGCAATAGAGGGGTCGATGAACGGGTCGGTGGCATTAGTAACGAGTTCGTTGATCGGCGTGCCATTATCGGCCTGCTCCAGAAGTTCCCTGGCCTTGCCCGAAGCAACATGAATAGCAGCTTCTTCTTGGTACGGTTCCAGGCCACGAGACAATTCCTCGGGAAACATCTCTTTCATGGCGGCGTTGTTTTCGTTGACAACAGCTTCGGCTTCTAGGCGCTGGCGCTCGGCCGGGCTTTCTGCTTTTTCTGCTCGCTGTCGCAGTTTGGCGGCCCGCTTGCGATATGTGTCCACGCTTTCCGGTAGGGCGCCCTTGGTGCTCATGCGGTTGAACTGTTGGGCAACTTGCTGTAGTGCTCGTTCTTCGGCGATCTTGCCTCGGCGAGTAATGCGACGACCAGCGGCAAGCAGTCCAGCAGCGGCGTTGGCTTTGCCTCGACGTTGGTTCAGCTCGTTGATGGTCGACTGGATGCCAGCCACCTCGTCCATCCGACCGGCTTGTTGCGCTTCTGTCAGGAGCGCCTGCTGTTCGTTGATCTGTTTGGTTAGCTCGGTGACTTGTCTCTCGTTGTAGGTGCGGTAGGCGTCGCCAATTTCGCCCATGATCTGGCGCAACGGTGCTTCGGCCTGGCTGACTCGAGTGGCTCGGGTGGCGACACGACCCGCACGTCCCGTCTCCGGCAGCGTGCGACCGAGCACGTTTGCAGCACCTCGGGTCGTGGTGGCAATTGGTTCTTCGATAAATCGGCCGGTGGTGCTGATCGCTTGTCCGAGACGTGGCGCTCCAGCAGCGGCAACACGTCCACCACCACGAGCGACGATGTTGCCTGCGCCAGTTGCTCGACCAGCGAGGATGACGTTGCCGACGTCTTCCACCAGTAGCGCACCAAGATCGCCTTCACGGAACGCTCGGGCGTAATCAATACCAGGCGTGCCGTAGTCGTATCGTCCTGCGGTAGCAAGTTCACCAATCCGTCGGCCAGTAGCGGCACCGGATTCAATAAGCATGGACCCGAACGGGTATTGACGGTGGGCAGCGTAAGCGACCAGGGCGTCACCCTCCAGGCCCATCTCACGGGCTTTGGCAAGGTCTGTTTCAAACCGGCTGGTATAGATGTCTTCGTCAATGGCGTCGAGGGCAAGGTCCATGATGCCTTCGCCGAAACCGAATGCTGTTTGTGCAAGCTTTCCACCGAGCTGCGGCAACGCCGAAATGCCTTCACCGATGGCGCCAATAGCGGAGCCGGGGATTGCTAGCAAACTGCCCACGATGCCTTTATCTTCTTTGAAGATGCTAGGCATGCCGTCGATTTTGGGTGGCCTGAGTTTGGGTGTCGGTGAAATTGAGGCTCGGGCTGGGGTGCCGAGAGTCCGTGATGTCGGGCGAAGGCTGGCCTGGGGGCGTGCTGGTCCAATAATCGGTGTGGTGCGTGCCCTGTTTGGCCGAGGCGCTGACGGGCCAATAATCGGTGTGTCAGCCATGTTTAGAAACTAATCGAAGCGTTGGCCTGCAAGAAGTCAAACGACATAAGGATGTTGACCAGAATTTGTGCCTTCAACGGGTCGGCGGTCTGCTCGTAGAAGTCGGCACCGATGGAGCGAATTTGATTACGCCGATCCTCAAGAGTCATGGCTTCGGTGTCTTGCAATGTTTTTTGGCTCATGGCCAGATAGTCAACAAAGTTTTGGTCGGTTAGAGCTTGGCGGGCAAGACTTTCTGGCAAGTCACCGGCGGCGGTCTTGACTGACACACCGAGGTTGTTGGCCACTTCAATGTCAAACAGTTTTTCTTGTTCGGTTGCCGGACCTTCCATTGCCTTTTCCATTGCCGAGTCGTACTTGTATTGCTGGTATTGGGCCAAGGCGTCTGCCCCGCCCATTGAGAACACAATTTCTTCGGTGGTGGCGCCAGGGTTGAATCCGGCTTGAGCCATCTCAAACTGCATCTGAGTGTCTGCCAAATCCATTTGTTCTTTCATGAAGTCGATGTCTTCGCCAGGACCGAACAAGCCTGCGGCCAATGCTGGGTCCATGCCAAACTGCTGTCGAGCAATCAATTGCATGTATTCGCTCATTGGGCGAGCTGCAATGTCGCTGACAAATTGGCGATATGGGTCGACCTGTTCAGCCAATTGCGATGCAAGTTGTTCTCTGACTTCGGGTGTTGCCTGGCTGCGAGCCACGTCGTACCGAGACTGTAGGCCGGTGCCTTCGGCGGGCGTTACCATGCCAATCTCAACTTGTCCCGTTGCCGGGTTCAGATATTGGGCCTGCTCAGTTCCTGCAAATGCAACAGCATTGCGACGGTTCATTGCTTCGGCATATGAGGCGTCCCGTAGGTCTTTTCGGGCCTGTGCGATGGCAAGTGATCTTTCGAGCCAATTTCCGGGTTGCTGTTCGGCGGGCAAATTGGCGGCCGCTAGGCGTGCTTCGTCACGAAGCGCAGCTGAAGGTCGGCCTGCCAGTTCGTCCGAATAAAAACCTGGTTTGTCTGAAACAAATCCGGCTTCGGCAATTGCTTGTCGCGCAGGATCGTAGAGGCTGCGTTGGGCCAATAGGTTTGACAAAGTTTCTTGCGCTGAAGCAACGCCGGTTGCTGAAGACAACGGGCGTTGAAGCGCCCCTAGTTTCTCGTACTGTCGGCTTGCGGCGGTTCCTGGCTGGAACAGCAATTCCTGCCGTGCCGCATCAAGCAACGCCGCCTCTCGAGCGCTGGCTTCCTCAAGGGCAAGACGTTGGGCCTGTGGCACCGCAGAGGCAATGCCACGAATAGCCGACTGAAGCATTCCAAGTGTTGGGTAGCCACCATATTTTTCACCGTATGTTGGTCCAGGCTGGCCGACGAGACGAGTTACAAAGTCTTCTACAGACAGAGCGGGGGACGGAGTGGCTCGTGTGGTCGGCAAACCACCAGCTCGAGGGTCGACCGAGGCGTAGCCTCGCCGTGCAACGTCAGCGACGTCGTCCAAAGTTACTCCACGCAATCCGTTGCTCATCGTGTCTTGATCCCAAAGCTAGAGCCGCCCGAACGACTCGTTTGATAACGCAATGGTGTGGCGGTCACGCGACCGGCAGATGGCCGTGCGCCCATGCCCGATGGCGTGACAGTGGCACGCTCGGTAGGTGTCATGGCGGGCATAGCGGTGGGAATTGTGATGCCAAGCATGTCAAGAATTTCGGCGTTGGTTAGCGCTTTTGGCATCGGGCTGGCGTTTAGCGATCCACCACCAGAAACCTTCTTGCCTTCTTTGGCGGCCTTGACCATAAGTTCCGGTAGGCCAATGGCGTAGTCCCGCATCGCGCCCAACTGTGCGACGTAGGCGTCCATTCCGGGCTTGTAATAATCCTCAAACGACTTTTCGACGTCGCTCAAACTGCCGCCGTAACGCCCAAGCTGCTCGCCGAGGCGCTTGCGGATTGTCGGGTCGGCTTCTGCGGCCCGCTCAACAGCAGTGTTGGCTCGAGTTGCCATATCCCAAGCAAGCTGGGCAAGCGGTGTTGAAAGATCGAATCCTCCGTTAGCCATTATCGGACCTTTCCTCCCGATGCGCCACCACTGATCTTGCTCAATTTCCAGGTGTTGCCCGAGCGAACCCAGGTGTAACCGGCCGGGGCTTTCCCTGGCGGGCTGGCTGTGGCTGTGCCTCGACCTCCGGCCGGGGGTGTTGATGCGATGGGTGTTGGGGCAAGGTTGCCGAATGTGCCCGGCGGGATGTAATAGCCGTTGACCACGGCGCCACCGTTGCCCAGTTTTCGGTCAGGGCCAGAAACGTATTGGCCGGGACTCCAGGTGTTGGGGTTTTGTCCTGATCCCATGCCGGACGGGGTGACCTTGACTCGTTCTTCGGGGGTCATTGACGGCATGCCCGTCGACGGTGCGCCTGCGTCTTTTTGCTGATTTGGGTCAACGGGCAGGATGGTGTCAACTACTGGCTTCCCAACGACGTCGGGACTACCAGTCCCACCGCCGGTTCCACCGCCAGTCCCACCGCCAGCGGCCTGCTGGGCGGCCAACTGCTGGGCGTAGGTTAGGTCGGCGGCGGTCAATTGCTGTTCTGCGGCAAGGCGAGCAGCCAGTTCAGCAGCAGTTTCTTCGCCAACTAATTGTGCTCGACCACGAGATGCTTCGCCGGATCGCAAGATGCCACGGCCCTCAAACGCGCTTTCCTGTTGGCGACCAGCCTCACCAAATCTGCGTCGGTTTGTGGCAAGTGTCTGCTCAAGTTCGGCTTCAATCCTAGCTTTGGCTAGGTCTCTCTGCTTTTTTGCGAGTTCAGTCGTTGCCTCGTAGGCCATGAAGTCTCCTAAACCTCTGGCTATCCAGCCTTCGGACCGCGCTTACGGGGCATTTTAGCAGGCTTGGCTGCCCCGCCGTGGGCAGGGCCATTTGCGTGGTCTGAAATTTCGCCCCGTACTTGTCGGATATCTGATCTGATTTCGCTTGAGATGAGGTCGAGCCGATCCATCACGTTGCCGTGGTCCCGCTTGTTTTCCTTGCGACCCTTTTCAATCAGGGCAACCAGGATTGCGAAGACGCCTGCGATGACGGCAACAATGACGGCTTCCATTTATGCCTCCAGCAACTTGACGAAGATCGCGTCGATGCGCGCTCTGGTGGAATCTGCAATGTCGGGCGACACCTCAATGTGGGTCCAGTGGGCGCCTCGGGAGCCGATGGTGTTCTTGGAATACACCTTCCAGCCGTCAAAGAATCGGCCCCAGTCTCGAGAGCATCGGTAGCCTGCGCCCCAGCCTTTGGGGTTCGGGATGTAGTTCCCGGCATAGTCATGAATTTCTTCCACCCCGAGAATGTCTTTATTGCGGTACACAAAGTCGATGACCCGGTGGAGCTGTTCGGGGTTGCCGCCAAGGTCCATTGCCCGGTAGGTGGCGTGGACGGACAGTTTGGCTTTGCGGGCGCCTCGGACGTTGCGGTTGGCGTAGACGCCTAGCCCTTGGAGGCCAAATAGGAAACGCAGCCAGTCATAGACGGCACGAGTGCCTTCCCGGCGGGCCGGGTGGGGGGCGTCTTTGGTTCCTGTGTATGGCCTGGGCATGTGCGCCAGGCTAGCAGTCAGGGAACCGTTGCTTCTGTCTTCGTGTAAGCGTGTGCCACAAGCATTGGGTAGACGCCTTCAGGAAGCAGCTGTTGGATTTTTGACAGGAAGTCGTAGGCGACCTGTTCGGCTCCGTCGACTGGCAGTTCGGCGTCAGAGTCGGGTGTGGCGTTGGTGCCGGGAATGTCGGGCGGCAGTTGCTCGACTGGGATGTGAAATTGGATTGTTGCGTGGACAACGATGGACATGGCAGGTTCCCCTTGTTACTCGAATATCTCTTTCAGTTCGGCTTCGGTGATCTGGCCGTCCCGGTATGCCTGGGCGAGCTTTTGGACGACCGACAGGACCGCCCATACTCCGGCCATGAGCGCCGACTTCCAGACCTCAACATCGACCAGGGCGCCAACACCGATGTTGGCGGTCGTGGCGACGACGAACACGGCGAGGGTGCGGAGGGCAATGTTTTTGGTCATGCGTTTAGCGTACCAACTCTCGGGTGCGGTGACCAGTCATTTCTTTACGAGGGCTTTCTCGAGCCGTTCGATGGCCCGGTACAGCTCTTTCTGTTCCTCGGCCCCGGCGGGGATTGCCCGGTACAGGTATTTGAGTGCGACTCGGATGGTTGTAGCGGCAACTTCAGTCATCGTCCCACTCGTCGTCGTCGTCATCGGTGTCGTCATCGGTGTCTTCGTCTTCTTCTACAAACGGGTAATGGTGGGACCATTCGGTTTCCACGTCGGCTTTGACCAGGGTCAGGATGCCGCTGGTGACCCACGGCGGTTGTTCTGAGTCGTACATGACGAATAGTTCCCTTCTGCCATCTTGGTTGATTGCGTCGATGATAACGAGGGCGTGCATCGGCACAATGTCCGGGTACATGTCTGACACCAGGGCCGGGACAATTTCTTGGGCTTCTACGGCATGCCGGTCGACATTCACCATTTCTCCTTGCATTCCTGTTCGTAGGTCGCAAGGATTTCCTTGGCCCATTCAACAAGCTGCTCAACGCGCTGACCGCCCGGTTGACGACAAACCCATAGCTCAAGGTTTTCCAAACGGTTGTCATCGCGAATTCCGTTGATGTGGTGAACCGTTTCACCCGGATGGAGCGCTCGCCCAAGGTGGTCTTGCATTGCGCGACGATGTTCCAATATGTAGCCGTCTTTGGTTTGGCCTGGTTCATTTGGTCTTGCCACAACCACAACATAGCCACTGGCATTAGTCCATTTG
>Ga0208645_1003576_pt1 | contig 11434 bp, 13 predicted proteins | sample VirMetDEL_Sep_01_FD_184519 | JGI IMG/M metagenome (GOLD analysis project Ga0208645, IMG submission 184519) | Aqueous microbial communities from the Delaware River and Bay under freshwater to marine salinity gradient to study organic matter... | ecosystem: Environmental > Aquatic > Marine >...
TGATTGAAGAAAAAGGTAAAGCAAAAACAGAAGATGACGAATAATGTCAATATTAAGCGACAAAGAAAAGGTATTTGGTAACATTTCAGCGTTACGAACTTTAACTGACGATTTTCCACAGTTAAAGACCAATAACTCATTCCCATCAATAAACAATTCAGCAAACTCACAAGATTTCTTAATCGATTTAGTTTTATCACTTACTGGTTTTGAAGAACTAAGAGACACACTAATAGACATATTATCATATGCTTCAGAAACAATGGAAGATTTGGTTAAGGATTCTTTAAAGGTTGAATTGAAAAGTTTTACGTCATGTGGTGTTGACCCATCATTGCCAGCATGGTTGCAGAGTACTGGTTCTGGAATAGAAATCGAAGTTAAAAAAATCGATTTTTTCGAAATATTCAAAGTAGACCCAGAAACACAAGCTGGTAATCTTTTATATGAGGATATTTCAGTACAACTCAATTCAACAGACTTCAATACGTTTTTATACTATACGATACAAGATGCTGGACCACAATCATGGAATAACATTTTAGATTTTCAATTTAGTCAAAACGCCAGTGTTCCATTCAACACTTTAACCATAAATGCGAACCCAGCGTATGATAACCTTACATTAACTCAGTTGAATAATGATTTCATAGATAGTTTAACAATCTTCCCTTCAACACAATTGATAACCAGAATAATTGATGGTCTTTTTGGTTCGGTTTCATTTAACCTTTCGGTTAATAAAAGTGAATCACAATTGGAACTTGAAGAGCAGGTTAATACTATAATTGATTGTATAAGTAGTGCCGATGGTGATTATGTAATTGACGATACCTATTTTGAATTTACCAATGAACAATTACAAGATATCAAACAAAGAGCCACAAATCGAAGAAATGGTATAAGACAAATTAAAACATGTGGCGATGTTAATGTTGACCTACCAATAGACTTTTTAACTGAAATAAAAGAACAATTCAGTGCAGCAACATTAACTGGTGGTAGGTTTGAACAACATGAAGTAATTAAGGATGGTATAAACTCAATGGCCAATCATGTATCAACATATGCTGGTGACCCAGTTGACGAATATTCAGTACAATTAGACTTTTTAGGTCTAATGTTCAAATCACTTATCAGGGCATTTGTTAATGCAATTTTAGGTCCTAAAATAGTTGCAATTTTTGTATTAAACTATAAGATTGTTTATGGACAAAATGCTGAATACACTAACTTTGTTGACTTATTAAGACAAAATAAGACATTAATGTTAAATATAATAAATAAAATACGTGATATAATAATAACAGTTTTATTACAATTGGTACTAAAATATATTACAAAATTGATAGCTGCTAATCAAGTTGAAGCACTTAAAGAAAAAGCTAACGCACAATTAGCAATACTATTAAGTCTTGTAGGGGTTCCACAAGATGTGATAAGACTAATAAGGGAAAATAGTCCAATAACTTTTTAACATGGCTGATTGCACAAGAAGTACACAAAAAACAACAACACAACCAAGCGCTAGTTTTAGTTCAATGGGTAACATATTGAAAATATTGTTATCAGCATTTTCATTGATGAAACAACCAGCAGATACATTACCACCACCATTAGTGTTTATTGGTGCTAAATTAAGGCCTGGTTTAAGTGCCCGTGATATGGCAGCAAGAGTAATCTCAAGATTTTCAGAATCAGATGCTGTCAATGGTGAAATATTCCAAGAGGGTAATAATGTTATGACAGCTTTAGAGGTAATTAGAATGGAGGAGATAGTAAATGCTATACAAACCGAAATGAAAATAACAAGTACAATAGACCCAGGTGCAATGTTAGTACAAACAAATGGCGTTGGTAATTTAGGTGGTCCAGTTGCCAGTGTTGGTACTAATATTAATATTACAGAAAGCGCTGGAGTAGCACAATAAGAATTATGGATAGTTTCGAATTTAAATCAAATAATGACTTAGTTGTTAGAGCCAAAGAACTCTATAATGAACATGAATCTTTGAAAAGTAAAATATTAACTGATTATGATAAGTTAATTGACCTTGAAAAAGAATTTGCTAAAATTAATAGAATATTAAAACAACGTAACAATGAGCAATAAGTTTTCAACTGGTATAGCTAACTCGTTTAATTACAACCTAAAAAACTCAACAATACAGCTTGGGGTTGTTAGGGTTGTTGGTAAAGTCGCTATAAACACAACAAACGAAGCTCAAAAGAAAGCTGATGAACAGTTTAACGCTGACCCAAACCTAATACGTTGTAGAATTGATGCCAATTCAATGGATAAGGATTTAACTGATAACCAGTTGGCCAATTGTTATCCTTTATTACCAAAACATATAAACATCGTACCAAAAGTCGGTGAAGTAGTATTTATCATATTATTAGACCCAGATAATAAATTCTCAGACCGATTATATTTTGGGCCAATAATATCAACACCACAATACTTAGAAAAAGATACTATAGACAAAACAGCATTGTCAAGTTTGGCAATATCACCTGTTAGTCCAAATTTAGATATTGATACACTTAAAGAAGCTGTAGGAATATTCCCTAAACGTGAAGATATTGCGCTACAAGGTAGAAACAACGCTGATATTATATTAAAAGAAAATGAATCACTTATACGTGCTGGTCAACATGAATTGAATAATAATTTAACATTCAACTCAAAAAATCCTTCTTATATACAAATTAGATATAATGCACCGATAGCTAAAAAGAATAATTCAAACCAAGCAACAAATTCAAATGGCTTCCGTGGTTTTAGTCAGGGTGGTTATAATTTCAATATTTCAGGTGAAGAATTTTCACCAACAAGACCAACGGCAACTGATGGTAGTGGTGGTAAAAATACTAAAAATGGTTCAGTTATTAATATCGTTTCTGATAAGATAAACATACTGGGTCACTCAGACACTGATAGGGATTATATATTAGGTAATAATGAAAACTATATTTCTGATGATGAACTTTTAAATATTATTGATAACGCACACCCAATAGCTTTTGGTGACACATTATTGGATTACCTTAAAAAACTTGAGTTGGCGTTTATGAATCACGTTCATAGATTTCCTGGTCTTAAACCATCTGCTGTTGATGGTGAAAACTATCTTAAAGAATATTTGGAATATCCAGTAGAAACTATTCTTTCAAAGAATATAAAAGTGAACTAATTAGATTTGTTTTATATTTATATATAAACACAAAAAATGGTAGTTAGAACTTTTTTCGATAAGAACAATACAATACAACTGGACAGTTATACTAATACTGGTAGAAACCCAGTTACAGAACTGTTCTATGGTGGTGGAACTGGTAGCACCCTTACACAGACATATACCAGATTCCTATTTTATTTTGACGTAGAGCGACTTAAATCATTCTACACTGGTGGAACATACCCAGACATAACAAAGATGACTCACACGCTTAAAATGACCAATACAGGGTCTTTAGATAAAGAATTGTTGGGTCAGGATACATGTGATGGTAAACAACGTTCATCATCTTTTGATTTGATATTATTTCCAGTAACGCAATATTGGGATGAGGGTGTCGGTTACGATTATAATAATTGTGCATATATCTTTGGTAGTTCAGCATTGGCATCCACACCATCAAATTGGTTTCAAGCAACAACATTATCAGCTTGGACTGAATCGGGTGTTGTTACAGGTGCAACCAGTGGCATTACTATCGCTTCGCAACATTTTGAATTGGGTAATGAAAACCTTGAGATGGATATTACCGATTACGTAAATGGTTTACTTACTGGTGATACTAACAACGGCTTAGTATTGGCATACCAACAAGAATATGAACAATTACCGTCAGTAGAATATCAATACGTTGGATTCTTCACAAGACACACACAAAGTATTTATGAACCATTTGTTGAAACCGTATATGCTGACCACATAAATGATGATAGACATGATTTTTATCTGGATAAAGATAACGAACTTTATCTCTACGTCAATTTGGGTGGTACACCAACCAATTTAGATTCAATACCAGCTGTTACAGTATATGACTATAATGATAATGTGTTTTCAGCATACACACCAAGTGATGTTACACATGTTACAAAGGGTGTTTATAAAATAGATATAAATGTGCCAACAACAGCAAATTACACTGATGGTTATATGTTTACGGATGTTTGGTCAGGTATAACGATAAATGGTATCAATAGACCCAATATTACTTTAGATTTTGCATTGAAGGATTCAATGGGTTGGTATAATATAGGTGACAATGATTCGCTACCAAAGAAAGTAGGTGTAGTTGCATCTGGAATACAAAGAGGTGAAAAGATAAAGCGTGGTGATATCAGAAAAGTATTGCTTAAAACAAAGATACCATATACTGTAAATCAAGAACAGAAAATTGATAGTGCTGAATACAGAGTATATGTTAAAGAAGGTAGAAATGATTTAACTATAATTGATTTCCAACCAATTGAATTGGCAAATAATCATAATTACTTTTTATTAGATACGGCTAGTTTAATACCAAATACTTATTACGTTGATATAAAAGTAACAAGTAATTTGGAAGTTACGACACTTAATGAGGTGTTGTTCTTTGATATTGTCAGTCAATCAGAATTAAGATATGGTCAATGATTGTATTAATAACCGTATACTAACACTAAAGAATTAATACTCGCTGATAAAGAATTAATGTCAGTTGATTCGTTTACAGCGTCATTACTTTTAGCTGTAAAAATACCGATAATCGATTTGATGAAAGAACCCATATTGTTAAGGGTTTCCTTAACGCTCAGTGCACCACTGTAAAACGATAATACCGTTTTAACAATAAATAAAACCAAGGCCAATTTTAAAAAAAATATACCACCAATAGTCGCTGAACCCGTAAACACTGCTGTAATACCAAGATTACTACCAAATATCAATTGAGCTATACCAGTAATGAGCGACCCCCACATACCCAAATTCAACGAAGATATAAAACCGTCTAATTTTTTTGGGTCCGAAAGGATATCTTTACCTACCGACATTGCTTTATCTAAAACACCTTTAAGTTTAATCATAACGCTTTTAACCTTTTCTTTATTTTCAGGCTTATTAAGCTCCTCCTTCGCAATACCTAAATACTTAGAAAGTCCCTCACCAATAGCGTTAAAAACATCCTTAGCACCACCTTTAATTGTTGGTATTTTTTCCATTATTTTAGCTTTAATATCGGAAAAATTCACCTCATTTAATTCACTAGGTGTTTTAAAAGCATCCACACCCTCAAGGTTTATAACATTTTTACTAAAAGATTCGAATATCATTCGCTCTCTGTCATTTACGTAAATTTTTTTCATAATAAGTCGTTTAATATAAATATAAAATATTCACAAAAAAAACTAAGTTGTAATAAAAATATAATTTTATTTGCAACTTAACTATTTTTATTATATGTTTGTTGCCAGTATTAACATGTTAAACGATTATATTATGAAAGAGAATTACAATTTTTTATACCACTACAACACCTACTCAAAACTTTGGGGTGCAATGACAGTTGAATCTGTTGGTCATTATTTTAACCATGATACTGATAAGGGTGATTTTGCTTTGGGTAAGACCAGAAAGGAAGCCAGAGATTTGCTAACTAAAAAGTTAAGTCAGTGCGTAACAAATTAATGTACACAACAAGTATTAATGGAGAGTTAATACCTAATTCGTTATACATATTGGCTAAATCTTATAGTTTATTTTCATTAGCTAGCCTTAAATTACAAATAACATTATCTAACCATACCAGAACTGATGATGAAAATCGTGTGATATCGGTTGATAATGGTTATATAACCATATTGTATGCTGATAATAGTGTCAGGATTATGATTAATACAGAATTTTATTCAACCATTGAAATTATTTATGATAACAGAGGTTTACCGATATCCTGTAATATTGACTCAAAAAATGCTAAAAGAACTATAAAGTTTGAATATTCGGAAAATGATAATGATGTGATAGTTACCTCATACGAATATAATGGTGATACCTTAGACGTTATCCGTAAAAGTAAATTAACTGCTACTAAATGGAAAAACTCTAAGTCTAAACACATCGAGTATAATATCGATGAACCTTTTTATGTCCATGATTTATTCCGTGATGTTGAAACATATACCATAATCTAATAATAAAATGAGTGAAATAATAAAACGTGATTATGATGCCAATGGTAATATAACCTATTCTGAGAAATCAAATGGTAATTGGTTTGAACGTGAGTTTGATTCCGATGGTAATGTAATCTATTTTGAGAATTCACATGGACGTTGGTATAAACAAGAATTCGATACCAATGGTAATGAAATCTACCATGAGAATTCAACGGGGTATTGGCGTAAATGTGAATACGACACCAATGGCAACCAAATCTATTTTGAGAATTCAGATGGATTTTTTGAGAAATATGAATATGATGCTCGTGGTAAAGAAATCTATTTTGAAGATTCATATGGATTTTGGAGTAAACGTGATTTTGATTCCAATGGTAACCAAATCTATTATGAGAATTCAAAAGGTGAGCAGATACATTACATAATCTAATTTTAAACCCTTTACCTGATATTTATAATAAAACATTATTATGAAAAATTGGGACAAAATAAAAGCATTCTTTGATAAAACACCAAGACCAATAAAGTGGATGTTCACCAGAGTTGGTAGAATAATGACACTTTCAGTCATTGCTGGTTCATTATTCATGACATCACAACTACCATCAATTAGCTACACAGCAAATGAAGTTTTATACTGGTTAAGTGTTGCAATCGCAGCTTACCCAATAATAGCTGGTTTATGGTATATAGCAAACGGTCTAATACTTAACCCATTTATTATGATTGTTGGTGAAGACCCAAAAAATAAAACACTTAATAAAATTGTCAAATTCATTAGAAAATGGCAACTTAAAATTCATTGATATGAATTTAATATTATTAACATTCTTCTTAGCATACTCAGCATTTGAAGGTTGGAGAGAAGCAATTTATTGGCATATTAAAATTGGTTCAAGATTCTACGATTGGTTCCCAAAGGTTGAAGAACATATAATTTTCACAATACAAAGAGCAATAGTATTATTAATGGGTGGAACACTATTGCTGTTTACTGGAATGAATTGTTGGTTAACACTAATAACAATCATTGGTTGCGCTTTGACATTCACATTCATGCACAATGGTTTTATGTATTTAACAAGAAATAATCTTGACCCAACAATATATCATAAAAGATTCTGGGACCAAAGCACATCAAGCGTGGCAAAAACAACCAAATTCATGACACCAATATCAAGAACAATACAATTTGTTTTAGGTATTCTGCTGAATATAGGTGTGCTTATTACTTATTGTCTAATTTGAGTTCGTGTGAATCTTTCGGGTACCGTATTATGTGAACTACATACATACTGAAAAAATTTCTATTGACTAATAACTTTTTTTCGTATTATTACAATAACTAAAAATAAAAAAATGAAACTGTCTGAAATAAATAAATCTGGTGTATATATTGTGACTAATCTGAATGAGCCAGATAATCAATTTTGACCCTCTTTTCATTATTATTTTGAGTTTAAATCCGTTTAGGGTAAGGTTTGATTTGTGATTCTATAAACTTACGGTAATATTTTTTCTCTTTTTTACTACCTAAAAAATAAAAATACCTAGATTTGGCTTTTTGTTTAACAAATTTTGCGTCAGGATATTTTTCTAAAATAACTGATTTTTTCATTGTACCTAATAAACCCCTAATTTGCCTTGATGTATATAATTTACCATCTACAATTACACCTAAACGCTCTCTAATTTTACCATTTTTCAAAATATTACCCTTCATAACACCAACGTAATCCCAATTAGCTGCTTGATATATTGTACCAATTTCACCAGCTAAAGAATCTACTGTTGCAGTAATAACTTTATAGTTAGTATTTAAATTCAACCATTTTAAGGCTTTACTGATTAAATACGTATTAGTATTTTTTGGTGCCCACCATAAACAAACACCACGAGATAACAATAGGATTTTACCAGTATAATTATACTTATCCCAAACATTAGTATTACCAACATAATCATCTTGGAATGTTAAAACACCACCGAGATAATCTTTACCGTTTATATTGAAGAAAATACCAAAATGATATTTTGTATATGACGGCATATAACCTAACCATTCGTACTCTTCTATTATTTTTTTAGCCACAGATTTTTCAATTAACCTTACTTCTGAATTATTAAGTTCAATATCACTAAGTTCGAATTCTAATGAGTTGACCTCTTCTGCTCGCTTTAATTCTCTTACACGATATTGATAACATGTGGTGGGTAATGTACTGTTTTTATTTAAGTTACCCTCATAGAAAATACCATTAATAGCACGGTTAGTTGCCCACATAGGTCTTAGATTATTAAGCTCCCAACATTTTTTGAATTCATAATCAGTATATTCTGTGAAATCAAATTCAGATACGGGTATTATATGGTCTACATGCCACTCACCATAATTGTCCCATGACATATTTTCAGTAAATAAGTTTTCTAAATGATTTATTAAATCATCTTGAGTGTAACCTAAAATTAAAAACGTTGATTCACTTTTTTTAATACCTCTTTCAGTTAAAGCTGACCATAACGCGGTTCTAATGTTTTTAACCAACTTTAACTTTGGTTCTGACATTACTTTATTATAATAATCTATGGAGTATTTTTTTATTTTATCTTTATTATTTAAACGCCAATTAGAATGATACTCTCGTAAAAACTCTTTATTATTTAAACGCCAATTAGAATGATATTTAGATATCACTTCTTTATTTTTATTATAATAACGTTTATCGGCTTCAGATTTACCACCTTTAAATTTTCTACCAGAAATACCAATCTCCACCCCATTTTCACGCAAAACTCTATTTATCACAGCCTTATGAACACCAAAAAATTCACCAATACTTGGGGTTCCTAACATATCAATTTCATACATATGTATCATCTTTGATATTTCTTCTTTACTAAATTCTTTTTTATTTGCCATATTAATAAATATTACATAACCATTAAAACGATTATTTATATTAGCAAATATTTAAAAAAAAAATATTAAATACAAAAAAAAAGCCCTCAATTGAGGGCTTTTTTATTAAATTGAACTGAATTTATCTCAATTCAGCTACATTGAACGTTGGAACACCATCTACACGAACATGTCCGTAGAACCGGTTATTCACGCTCTTCTTAGCGTAACGTGTCATGATACCCTTCACTGGAGCGAAGTTGAAAGGATTGTACATAGTTGGGGTAAGTTGCATTGGCACGTATGGTGCGTAGATGTAACCTGTATCCAACAATGATTTTCCTTTGTGACCGATAATCATTGAGTATGCTGGTGCATATGGGTCACGGTATACTTGATAACGTCCTCCCAATGAACCGATTCTTTCAATACCCATGTTGTATTGGTCTTGCTCTGGAGAAGCATCACTTACGTGGAAGTACTCAAGGTCATCGAAGATTGCAGAAATCTCTGAAGATACTACGATGAAGTTAGCACCACCTCTAAGTGTTGACTTATGGATTTGAGCTGAGATTTGGTTAACTTTGGTAATCAAAGTTTGGTTCCAGTCCTTCTGGGTGTAAGCGTTAGACGCGCTAGACGCTTTTCTCCATCCGTAATAGTCCCATCTCATTTGCCATGCTCCAAGTTTACGTAAATCTCTAAGGATTTCACGGTCAATCTCAGAAGCAATTTGCTCAGAAAGCAACGCTGTCAATTCAGCTTCAGCATCGATGTTGTGGAATGCACTAACATCTTGTGCCAATTCTGGAGACCAAGTAGCTCTCAATTTTCTTTCTTCTACAGACACAACAACATCGTCAAGTCTGAAAGAAACTTCACCCATTTCAGTTTCGAATTCAAGGCTTGCGTATCTAGCCCATGCAGCACAGAAACTAGTTCCTGATGCAACTGAAGTATCACCTGAAGTACCGATGTAACCATCGAAAGTGTTAGTACCTGTAATGTCAACTGGGTGTGTAAGGTCAAGACCTAAATAGATTACACCAGCAGCATCACAAATACTATCGTAATCAACGATACCTTTTCCATACTTCTGAGTTACAACTCTGAATGGAATTGAACTACCAGTTGTAATAATTGGGTTACCATCAGGGTCAGAAATAGTATCAGTACCACAGTTAATAACTTTCAATGACGCTAAGAAAGCTTCAGTATCCATTTCATTACCATCTGGACCAGTTAAACGACCAGCATTAACTGATGAGAAACCAGTAACACCAACGATAACTTCACGTACAGTACCATCGGTAGCTGTTTGAAGTACCTCAGTTGGGTCAGTAATTGGTGTCATAACACCGTTAACCAATTTGAATTTTCTAACATTCTTGTCTCGTACTAAAGTTATTTTACCTTTTGAGTTGTCAAACAAACCATCGTTGTAGAACAAATCATAAAGGTTTTTAGCTTGAAAAGACGTTACAGCACAACCATCAGCACCAACACATTCTGGTAATTGTAAATGACCATTACCACCATTAGCCATACTAGTATGCTTTGTAAAAGCGCTTGAACCACCATTCCATTCTGAATCTGGTGAATTATAGAAACTACCTGGTTGACCATTAGTTTCTTCTACTCTAGAAGATGTAACAGGTACAAAGAAGAACAATTTACCGATTGGCAAGTTCATTGCTTGTACTGATACGATATCATTTGCAAGAAGCTTAGAGAATACTCTTCTTACGATTGGGAATACTACTGTTTCAAAAGAACCAGAATTTGTAGCATCAGTAGATTCGGTCAACAAGCTTCCAGCTTGGTTTTCGAATAACTGAGCAACGTTTTCTTTAATGTGTCCTTGAAGACCAGTAAGGAAGCCTGTAGTGTCCCATTTTTCTTGTACTTTTTTCCTTACCTCTTTCATGTGGTTTAGTCCGATATTTCCGACTGTACCAGAGTTTAATAAGTGTGACATAATTTTTTAATTTTTAATTGTCGTTGTTATTTTTTTTATTATTTGTTTATAGTAACTTTTTACCTTCAACCCTCTCCATCAATTCTTTGATTCGAGAAGTTTCATTATCTACGTAAGCTGTTTGTGAATTAAGATTTGAAGAACCTGAAGTCATGCCTTTATCAACATTACTTACACTCTCAGTTAAAGATGGTTTTGAACTTAGTTCGTTAACAATCTTCTTATAAAGAGCTTTTGATTCTTTTACAGTCTTAACCTCATCATCGAATCTCTTGATAATCGCTTTCTTTTCATCTTTTGTAGTAGCGTGTTCCAAGAAAATTCTAGTTACGTTTGTGAGATTTGAGTTATAAACTGCGGTTTCTGCCAACATCTTTCTGAA